>ERZ773003.810-NODE-810-length-21202-cov-8.233934_pt1 | contig 21202 bp, 19 predicted proteins | sample MGYA00580668_ERZ773003 | MGnify/ENA primary metagenome ERZ773003 (study PRJEB29015, sample SAMEA2738002) | human oral metagenome | biome: human oral; feature: human-associated habitat; material: dental | place: China | collected 2126 ... | reverse complement strand
CTGGCCTTCAGCCACAGGAACCTTGAACCACAGCATTTCACCAGGAACAATCTCCGCATCGTAGGTCCCAGACTTTACCGTCGGAGCGTCAGACGGACCCAATGCAGTAGGCAATTTCCCAGCTGAGTTACCCACCTCAAGGTTTGTTGGCTGCGGTTTATCCGTGGGTGGTGCCGAAGTGGTTGTCGTATCAGCGGCTTCCGGCACTTTCCACAACATCAGCTCAATCGGAAGATCATGTTGCCCCTCCAGGCTTCCGGTACGTTCCAGTGAAATGTTATAGTCACCTGGCTGACATGAAGAATTCTCACCTATTGCATGGGAAATAGTAGCCCCTCCTAAGGACCGATAAAACTCGTTGGCATTACTAGCACTTTTGTCTTTATCCACACATGTACTATCGTTAGGACCTTTAATGTCTGCTTTAACGGTGATGTAGCTTCCAAGGCTGTTTCCTGTGGTTGGTGGTGGTGGGACAATATATCCAATGCCCAACCGCTCTCCTTTGCCCAGATTTACCTTCCAATGCAAGCTACTTGCAGGTTTAGACGTCGTTGCTGGAAGTACGTCCTGGTAATGTTTCGGATCGGGTTTCCCTTCTTTCATCCCGCCTACTTCAATCAAACGCGCCTCAGCAGCAGTCGGTGCCCCATGGGCCTGCTCACCACCAGACTTATACCCTTGTAGGTTGCGGGTGGACTTCAACACCAACTGCTCTTTTAACGACGCCGCATCCTTCGCATCCGCATACGATCCTCCACCCTCTTTGGCCACACACTGCAACTCACTACGAGCCTGCTCATCCACATTGAGTCCAATCACATTGATGACAATATCCACCCCACGCTGACGAATCTGCTTCGCTACCTCACATACTGGGGGCGGAGCACAAGTATCAATACCATCAGAGACCAGCACAATCTGCCGCGCACCCTGGCCGGGCAGTTCTTTCTCCGCCTGTTGTAGGGATTTCCCAATCGGGGTATACCCCCTGGGGTTTAAGCCTTTGACCTTGGAGACCATCTCCGCACGATTACCACCCATAGGCACCAGGGTGGTGACATCTTGACAGCCTGCGGCTTTTTCCTCATCACCACTGCCGGTCTGGGTGCCATAGGTTAACAGGGATAACCGTTGTTCTTTGGGGAGGTCATTGAGTAAGCCTTCGGTTGCTTGTTTCGCGGCATCCATGCGGGTTTGCCCACCAGCATCCGGGGCGAGCATGGAACCCGAGGCGTCGATAATCACCGATGTTGATAGGGAATCCGAGGAGTTCTCAGCAACAGCCTGCGGCACTACAAGCAGCGCAACAAGCACACCAACAACACTGACCAGGGCAGCACACATGCGGGAATAATATAATTTTGGTCCGACCATATTTCCAGCTAATCATTGATCAGGTGAGCACTTAAGAGGGTTTAGTCAATAATTAGTGAACTCTTAATGGGAAAGTGTTTTCTATGAAAAATTCGCCCCAAACGAGGTAGCCCAGCCCCAACCCCAAACCTAGCGCAGCCGAATACGCGCCGTCGTGCGCACTCCATCAACCTCCACCACCGCATCAATAAACCCACACAGGCCAGCGGCACAGATTTCCGGCAGTGTCGCGGCGCGAATAGTAATGCGTGGATTGTCAGGCACGGCATGCTCGATCTGACCGACAGTTTCAAGCGAATCCCACAGAAGCTGATACTCGTCACAGTAAAAGCAAATGCGCTCGCCCAACTCGCCCCACTCCCCCGAGCCCAACTCCCCACCCCGAACTCCGCCCCTCCAATTGCGGCACCATGCACAACTGCGCACCATCACTGTAACGATGCTCAGCGAGGCGATCACGATGCACAAACCATAATTTGTTGCCATGACAATAACCTCCGATGTCCTTCCACAGAACCCGAACAGGCATCTGTACACTATTGTCCATGACTGGCGTGGCCACACCCTACGAAGACCTCCTCCGCACCATCCTTGAACACGGAACCCACAAAGACGACCGCACCGGCACCGGCACAACCAGCCTGTTCGGGCAGCAAATCCGCTTTGATCTTCGGCACTCCTTCCCGCTGATCACCACCAAAAAAGTGCACGTCAAGTCCGTTGTGGGGGAGCTGTTATGGTTCCTGCGCGGCGATTCAAACATCTCCTTCCTCCACAAACACGGCATCACCATTTGGGACGAATGGGCCTCCCCCGACGGCGAACTCGGCCCCGTTTACGGTGTGCAATGGCGCAGCTGGCCTACCCCCAACGGCGGGCACATTGACCAAATCGCGGGAGCGCTGGACATGCTGAAAAACAACCCCGACTCGCGCCGCAACATCGTCTCCGCCTGGAATGTATCCGAGATCGACAACATGGCGCTGCCGCCCTGCCACCTACTTTTCCAGCTGTACGTAGCGGACGGGACGCTGTCCTGCCAGCTCTACCAGCGCAGCGCTGACATGTTCCTTGGGGTACCGTTCAACATCGCCTCCTACTCGCTACTCACGCACATGTTTGCGCAGCAAGCAGGGTTAAAAGTCGGCGAATTCATTTGGACGGGCGGCGACTGCCACATCTACGACAACCATCGCGAGCAGGTCGAACTTCAGCTCAGCCGTGAACCTCGCCCCTACCCGCAACTAGAACTCAGAAAAACCAACAGCATGTTTGAGTACACCTTCGAGGACATCACTTTCACAGGCTACGATCCACACCCCGTCATCCGCGCACAGGTCGCCGTCTAATGCTCCGCGCCATCTGGGCTCAAACCCACGACCGCGTCATCGGCGACGGCTACGACATGCCTTGGTACCTGCCCGAAGACCTCGCACACTTCAAAAACACCACGCTCGACCACCCCATCATCATGGGCCGCGCCACGTGGGAATCACTTCCCCGCCGCCCCCTGCCCGGCCGCGACAACATCATCCTATCCACCCGCCCGCCTGGCGACTGGTCCACCGGCGCCACCGTGACTACAGAGCCCCCACAAGACGGCTGGATCATCGGCGGTGGCCAAGTCTACGCCAGCACACTCCCCCTGGTTGATGCCATCACCATGACACTTATCGACGCCCACCTAGCCCCTCACCTCGGTAACCGTGCTGTTTTCGCACCTGACATCACAGGCGAATTCACCATCGAATCAGAAACCGACTGGCTCACCTCCGAACGTGGGATTATTCGCAGTGACGATGGTGTTGACTCTAGTGGAGTCAGCGGCAACAAGACGCCACTACGGTACAAATACATCACCTATGTAAGGACTTAAACAATGAATGAACTCACCCTCTACACCACCACCTGGTGCCCCTTCTGCCAACGCCTGACCAGCGACCTTGATGCCGCTGGAGTCACCTACGTCAACATTGACGTTGACGAAGACGAAGCCGCAGGCGAGTGGGTCAAATCCGTCAACGACGGCAACCGCATCGTCCCCACCGTCAAATACCCCGACGGCAGCCACGCCACCAACCCCCGCGCTCGCGCTGTCATGCGCAAACTTGACGAGCTTGCAGGATAAAGGAGTGTGGGGCTGGCAGGAATAACCCCCACCACAAGATACGAGATGCTAGTAGCTTTTTGAGAATTTACACCCTCACTGCTGAATAGCAGATAACCTGCTGGATATGTAAGGCTTGATTTCAGGCTTCACATATGCTTCACTGAAATCTGCGTGAGGCATATCTGTTCGTTACTTTTACACTATCCTCGGAATAGATTCACGGGCATTCTTTCCTCACTTATCCCCCAACGCGCCATGATAGTTGGGGGATAAATTGTCTTCGCACCTTCCCTACCTGCAAAGGTTTATCATGACTACCGCTGCGTTTATGCGCCGTGGACTGTTTGTTGCTCGACCCACGGCCGCTTCTCCGTCTAATCGTATCGTCGCCACCACCGCAGCAATCGAACTACTCAACCTCGGATTTATCGCCAACCCTGAACAGCTTCAACAACTTCCCGTGGAGGAACTCAAACAACTTATAGCTACGGCGGCACAACTTATTGGTGCGGACCGTACATGGGTGCCCATGTACCCAGGCTTCCCCGAGCAGGTCATGAACATATCTGATGGTGCAGTGTTCTTCAACGCCATCACTCATTACCTCACACTGAGGCAGTGGCGACCGGACGAACATTCAAAGCTGAAGACCGCCTCACCGCGAGTGCTCGCACTAGTCACACCTGACACGCTCATGCTGGTCAACGAATGGGAAAAGGCTAGGGCTTTGTCAGAAGCAGACCGTGAGTTTGTGCACGATCTCGCTGAATACCTGGACACGGACACTGCTGCGTTATTCCAGGCAGCCACCTTCCGCAACGGTGAGAACTTCGCGACCGCGCTGTGGGACGTGTGGTACGCCACCGGCGGCAACCAGGACGCCACCCTGAGCGCAGGATTGGATTCCGCACGCAATGTTGACGATGTACTGCGCACCGTGCTCACTGTGTTCGTGGATGACTCCGAACGCGCCCGCGACCTGCTCTGCAGCGCCGAGCACCCCGTCAACATCACTCCCATACCCAGGCGACACCGTGTGGCCATCATCACCGCACTGGCACGATTTAGCAACGACTTCAACCTCGACCTGCTGGCACACCGTCGTCACCTCTGGCGGCGGTTGATGCGGCGCATCCACCCCTTTGATGTCACTGGCCACCAGGCCGCGCAACACCAACTTGACGTTATCCATGGAAACAGCAACTATCGCACCTTAAACTCCCGCATTGAAACAGCCTTGGAGACCAATGACGTGGTTGAAGCGGTCAGATTACTAGAACATACCCCGGGTAACTTTGTTCGCCGCTTGGACCACCTAATGCGTCTGGCTACGTCATCGCGCACAAAAGACTGGGAGAAGAAAGCACGTGCTATCGAAAATACAGCCCGCAAAGTACTGTCCAACGTTTCGTTGACTACTTTAATTTCGGCGTATAACGGCCTACAAAACCGTGATTCGCGTGTGGTGGTTACCCGGGTGGGCGGTCGCAGTAACAAGCTGCGTGAACGAGTAATAACGAAAGTTGATGCAAAATTATTGGGCAATGTCACAGCAGCGTTGCTGGACGGCATGGTCGCGCGCCTTGCCACCGCCCCGCCGCCTATAGCGCCAGTACCAGTAGTTGGTGATGCCCCAGTAGAATTGGTTAGGCGTGATGCTTCGTCAGGGCTAAGACATGCCAGTTGTGGTCAGCATCTTCCAGCGCAGGATAGGGACATCACTGATGTTATCCGCATGTTTGTCCCCTGGTTCGGCAACGATATCTACCCAAAGCTAAGACACATCAGCCGTGGTGAACGCCTTCCGTTGCCGGATAAAGATACCACCGACATCATCCGTATGTTTGTTCATGGGTTCGGACACGATATCTGTCTCGGTGTGGTATTCACCGACACCCACTTCCAACGTATTATCGGCTCTCTGGATTACACCAATATTATCCGTAATCCTATGCACGGTTTTGTCACACATTCAGGGGATATTACCAATGCCTCGACACAGGATGGCATGTGCGAGTTTATTGATATCACGCTGCGCCACAAGCACAATCACATGCTGTCATGGATTGGCAAAAAGCCGGACTTTATACAGAAATTCCCATCGGCCCGTTACGCGATTATGTCTATAGTTTCGTATAACAAAGGTTACAACGGAGAGTTATTCGCCGATATTGACACCGTCGCCGGAGTAATGACCAGGACCCACAGCATGGCTGGTCAAGTGTTTGAACCCCGCACCGTGGAAACCGCTGCGCATGTTACTGTTCGTTCCATCTCAGCGATTCCGCTTATTGTGGATCTTGAACAGTGGGAGCTTATCTGGCTGGATACTTCCATTGGCGATCAATTTGGCGGTTGTTCATCAATGGGACAGCAAGACGTATTAAAAGTGGCTCAAGCCGAGATGGAGGCCACGAAGAACCGACTGTCGGTGGGTGAGTTAATGAGACTGTGGGCCCGCGCCCACAATGCCAAAACCATTGACAAAGCTGCAGATCAAGCGCAGGAAAGAATTCTTTTGGATGCTTGCTAGCATCTAGTATCAACGCGCGATTAGGAACTACATTACGCGATTATCGGCTACAATGGAATCCCCTATTCCGCCCTGTTAGAATAAGGAAACACCATGCCCTCACAAGAATCAGACGGTAACTTCATATACTATTTCTATGAAGTGGACGCCATGAATGAGCCCACAACGGTTCCTTTTGATCGTTTTGTCACGTATGTAAATAAACACCCAGGAACACAATTTTTTCTTTTTGCAGATCGCTGCACCAAGGATAAAATTGATGGCTGGTTAAACAATGATCACGTTACGGTGCATTGGTGGAAGGATATAACACCAGAACTAGACGCTGACCTCATACCCATACTTGCCGAAGCCCTCCAACCCACGGAACGAAACTACGGGGCAATTATTGAGATATCGCCCTCAGTGTCACCCGAAGAACTGAGTTCGATATGTTATGGCACAGAACTACGCTCCGCCGGAGAACTAGTGATCGCAAGGGATTCAAAAATCCCAAACAATATCATCCAGCATTATGAAAACACTTTCAACCCCGAATACGAAGGAGAAGACTGCAACCCCTTCCAGAAAGAGATATACAACGGCTGGGCGTTAATGGTCTTCTATGAAGATAATGAGGGCGACATGGGACTCCCCCATCGCCCCGGATATATATCCGTCTATCCCAGTGGTGATATAGACGATTCCTTTTTTGATTGGGGAATAATGAAAAGCAAACTTATTACCCGTTATTAGTAGCAACCGTCCAGATATTCACCAATCAATCCCCCACCACTCAATCAACCTCTCGCAGCAAATACGTATCCATAATCCACCCGTGTTCCTCACGCAGAGAGGCTTTCAGCTCGGCAATCTCGTCACCCACATCTTTGACGTATCCGTGACGGAGTTCTTGCTGGGGTGTGCCTAGGTAGGCTCCCCACCAGATGTAGGTGTGCTCAGTATAGGCGTCCTGCCAAGCGGTGCCGCCGTCGAGCATGACCACGCAGTTACGCCGGTCTTTTTCGCTGGTGGCGTGCAGGTTTCGCCCAGTGGTGATATGGATGGCTTCGCCAATACGGTTGATGGTAATGCCGTGCGCTGCGGTCAGTACTTGGACGGCAGTAACGCCGGGCACAACACTCACGTCGCATTCGAGTCCGCAGGTTTCACGCATGTGGTCGATGATGCGAAGCGTGGAGTCGTAAAGGGATGGATCCCCCCAGACGAGGAATGCGGCGGTGCCATCCTCGGGAACAGTGTCCACCAGGGCGTCGTTAAGCAGCTGGGCGCGGGCTTGGTGCCAGCGACGGACTTCGGAGGAGTAGTTGCGGGGGTAGCGGTCTCGGGGCGGGTCGTCAACAGTGACGATGGGCACCTTGGGGGCGTGAGTGTCCACAATGAGTTGTCGGAGTTGGAGCAGGTCGGCCTTGATTTCGCCTTTGTCGAGGGCAAGCACGGCATCGGCACCCTGAAGCGCACTGATGGCTTCGAGGGTGATGTGCTGCGGATTACCTGCACCTATTCCTATTACTCGTATGTGGCGCACCTTTATGGCCTCCTTGATAAGAAAAACCTGCCTTTCGGAGGCAGGTTCGCTATGTATTAGACGTCGTCGTCGTGGAACAGGTCAGCGCGTTCGGTAGGGGAAAGATCCCCACTAAAGTTGCCGAAGTTCTTAGCCACGGTGTGCTGGAGAAATACCTCGCAGGCGTTATCCATTTTCTTGGCGTCATACATGTTCAGTCTCATGAGAACTTCGGTAGTACCGTCCTCCTCATTAAGCAGCTCTACTGATAAATATTCAAAGTCCTTGTGGTCAACGATGCGGGTGACGATCTTACGGCCATCAACGTCGGTGAAATTTGGTTTTAAGTTAGTCAAAGAGCACCCCTTTGGGTCCAGTCACGAGATAGTATCCACTACAGCTTAGAATGAAATTTCCGAACACGCAGCAAAACAAGCCATACGGGGGTATGCCTTCCAGCACCCCTAACATAACATGTGCAGGCTACTGCAACGCCCAGCTACGACACCACAACCGCCACGGTCTTACCCGTCTCAGCAGCCTCTCGATACAGAGTAGTGAGGGCCTTCAGCGATGCCGCGGCGTCGTCAATCAGCACATCGGGATACTCGGCCCGAACGTTCTCTGCAGCAGCCTCAAGTTCCTCAACCCCCACCCCCGATAGTGCATCTGCTATTGCGGAGACGGCCTCGGCGGGCACCAACACCACTGGCGGCTCCTCCCCCAGCTGCTCGATCCCAGTCGCCGCCTGCGGAAGCTCCGGCGTCACCTGCGCTTGGGGTAGCTTTCGCAGCGCAAAATACATGCCCATCCACTGCTGGTCATCTATTATCGACGCCCCGTTCAGCACCGCTTCCTCCAACCTTTCCTCCGCCCACGCACTCGCGTCAGCACTGTGACGTAGTTCGTTGGCCTGGCGTTGATCAATCGGGATGTAGTACGCAACAGAACTCATGGTGTCCTCCTTCGCGGCTAGTAGCGTCCACAGTACTCTGATCACCATGCCCACCCCCTCACCTGCCGACCAGTATTGGGAGCTAACAACCTCAACGATCACTCATGGTGGCGAAACACTGCACCGCATTCGCGCCACCCGCGCCATCCCAGAACAGGGAGCCTGCCGTTACCCCCGCACACGCTTCCGCGACTCTTTTCCGCACGGCTGATAGGCATTGTCTTGTAATAGGCTCGTGGCATGGAACAGTTGATCAACTTGCCGAGTACGGTATGAATCCCCAGGAACTACAGGGCTTAACGACCATCGCCGCCGCCCGTATCAAAGCATGGTCACCATGAACCGGCTCATCGTGTTTGCCGGACTGCCCGGGGTCGGCAAAACCCACCTCGCCCGCCAACTCGCCGCCACACTGCATGCCGTTTACCTGCGTATCGACGCCCTGGAGTCCCCCTTCACCCCATTCGGCGACCTGCGCGACTTCGGCTACAGGTCCGCATCGAATGTTGCGCAAGAAAATCTACTCCTCGGTCACGATGTGATTATTGACGCCGTCAATCCCCTCCACTGCACCCGCGCAATTTTCGTCGACCTAGCTGCTGAGATGGACATCCGCCTCATACAGTTCGAATGTGTGCTGCGCGATGTTGATCTTCATCGACGCAGAGTCTCGCAACGCCACCGCTCGGACCCCACAACTCCCAACTGGGACGATGTTATGCGGTGTGCTTGTGAGCTTTATCAACAGTGGGACGAGGACATTGATGGCAAGCGCGTGGTTGTTGATACTGCGTTGGGCTAATACCCTACGTTTTACATAGTGCCCCAGAGAGGAATCGAACCTCCGACACCGGCTTTAGGAGAGCCGTGCTCTATCCACTGAGCTACTAGGGCGGAACTCCATAAGGTTAGCGCATGTGGGGGCATATGGTGCAAGTTCCCATCAAAAACGCACTGGCGTAGCCTAACCATATGCAAAATATCACCTCTTCTACCAGCTTCCTTGCGCCTCCGCCGTACCGTCAGATCCGCGCCCGCTATGATCCAGAAACAGTCCGCGTATATCAGGCTTATCGCCCCGAGATCGCTGATGCGGCGGTGGCAGCAGGCCGGTTCATCCCACCTTTTTCACTTGACCGCATGACGTGGATCAAACCGTCGTTTTTGTGGATGATGTATCGCTGCGGATGGGCCACCAAGCCTGGTCAGGAGCGAGTTCTTGCCGTGGACATCACCCGAGAAGGATTTGAATGGGCACTGTCGCATTCATGTCTATCGCATTATGAACCCAACACCTATGCCACAGAAGAAGAATGGTCGGCGCTCAAGACAGAATCACCAGTGCGGATCCAGTGGGACCCCGAACGATCCGCAGCACTAGATCGCCTGGAGTGGCGGAGTATTCAGATTGGCGTGGGAGGAGACGCTGTTCCCCGTTATGCCAGTGAATGGGTCACCAGCATCACGGACATAACATCCACGGTGCACCGCATCGCAGCGTCTGAAAACATGACACGCACCAGCCTCCTCAACGAGATCCTCGCCCACGAGCGCCCATACCCACTCTCATCTGCGATTGCAGCACGTATTGGCGCTACCCCTAAAGACTCTTCATAAAACCACTGTGCACCTTACCCACAACCACTAGAATCCACCGATGCATGTCATATAGGTCTACTGCCAGGTCCGAAAACACCCTGTTTCCGTACCCAGCGATGGACCTATTTTTATGCAAATGTTTGCACTAACGATGTTCAAGGCTTTTCCGCCCGCCACACCCTACCAAACTGCTATTTTCCTGGATTTTTTTGGCAGTTTGGCAGATCATCACCAGCCACACAGCCGGCACACTCTATCAAACCACCCACCCCCGCGAAGTATGTATACCGTCAAGCCTCAAAACACCCCATTTTCAGACCTCAGCGTATACACATTTCACACCATCCCCTGCATGTCAGCACCGTTCGCAAACCGCCCGGGCGCCACATCCATGAAACGCCCACCCCAACCCATTGACAGCAGTGCACCACTGTTACTATTGTGACTACTGTTAATTAAAGTTTTTCTTGTTGAGCTTGGGGCCAGCAACAGCACAAAAACCTTGGCAAACACCAGACCCAACTCCACAACGAACGCCTCCACGAGACCTGAAAGAACCTGCACATGACCACGATGTTCGCTTCCCGTATCAGCCGTCGCAGCCTGCTCAAGGCAGCCGCTTTCACCATCACCGCTGGTGCCCTCACCACCGCAACCGCACCGTTTGCCAAAGCAGAGCCTGGCACGATCGTCGGAACTGTCATTGATTTCGCGGCTGGCGTTCCAGATGCTCAGGCCGTCAAGGATGGTGGCTTCCTTGGCGCTGTGCGCTACGTGTCGCAGCGCCGCCCCGGCGCGGAGTGGATGCTGGGCAAGCCTGTGACCAGGCAGGAAACTGATGCTATGGCGAATCTCGGCCTGAAAACTGCCAGTGTGTACCAGTTCGGCAAGGAGGAGACTGCGGATTGGAAACAGGGCGCGGAGGGTGCTCGTGTCCACGCTCCGCAGGCGATTGAACTTCATCGTGCTGCTGGTGGCCCGACTGGCCGCCCGATCTACGTCGCCATTGATGACAACCCCACCCGCGAGCAGTACGACAACCAGATCCGCCCTTACCTGCAGACATTCCGCACACTGCTGTCTGACGCGGGTTACTCTATGGGCATCTACGGCAACTACAACACCATCAACTGGGCGATTCAGGATGGCCTGGGCGAGTTCTTCTGGCAGCACGATTGGGGTTCTGAGGGCCAGATCCACCCGCAGGTGACTATTCACCAGAAGGCTGGCTGGCAGGAGAGCGTCGGCGGCGTGACGGTGGACGTGAATAACGTGTACGCCAAGGACTGGGGCCAGTGGGCTCCCGGCGATGCTAACGGAGCACAGCCGACGACAACTGCCACCCACAACAACGGTCCCACAGCGGCGAACCTGTCCTCCTCGGCGCTGAATTTGACGCCACAGCAGTTGCAGCAGCTTCGCGAAATTCCGGCGTTCCACAACCTGACGGTGAATAACCTGACACCGCAGCAGATCACGGAGATTACCCGCGTGGTGCAGTCCTTCTCCGCTGCTTAATCCCCATTTCGCATAATCCGCCGCAGTAGCCTCCCCTTCCATCGCCCGAATATCTGCCAGCAGGCTTCAATCAGCGCTGCCCCGCCAACGCCCACGCCGATGGCCTCCAGCATGAGTCCGTGGTTGGAGTTGTCCAGCAAGAGCAGCGACCCGAGCGCGGGCACGCTGAATAGCACGACGTAGAACCCGATGGCCACAGCCAGCAGCACGATTTTCCACCATTGGTAGGGCCTGGCCACGATGCACAGTACCCAGAGCGCCATGATGAGCAGCACCGCGAGGGTGGCGGTGCTGGCTTGCTGCCTCACCTCTATAGCAGCATCAACACCGGGGTTGACCCAAATCCAGAACAGCACAGTCAGGCCGCCGATAATGGCCCCTGAGGGGAGGGCGAGCCGCAGCACCCGGCCAACAAATCCTGGTCGGGCGCGTTCGTGGTTGGGGGCAAGGCTCAGTATGAAAGCGGGAATTCCGATGGTGAACCAGCCAACCATGGTCACGTGAATGGGTTGGAAGGGGAAGCTCACGCCCCAGATCGCCACAATGAGCGCCATGAGCGCTGAGTACACGGTTTTGGTGAGAAAGAGGTTGGCCACGCGTTCGATGTTGCCGATTACGCGCCGCCCTTCCCCCACCACGTACGGTAGCGCGGAGAACCCGTTGTCGAGCAGCACGAGTTGCGCCACAGAGCGCGTCGCCGGGGAACCAGCCCCCATGGACACACCAATATTGGCATCCTTGAGCGCAAGCACATCGTTGACGCCGTCGCCAGTCATGGCGACTGTGCTGCCTGTTTGTTGGAGGGCATGCACAATGTCGCGTTTTTGTTCAGGGGTCACACGCCCGAACACCCGCCCGTTCACTACTGCCTCCCGGAAGGCGAGTGGGTCGCTGGGTAGTGTGCGGGCGTCGATAGGCGGATCAACGATGCCGAGTTGGTGCGCCACGGCCCCAACGGAGGTCGCGTGGTCACCTGATACCACCTTGACCTCTACGTTTTCTTGCTCAAAGTAGTCGAGGGTGTCGGCAGCATCGGGCCTCAGTTTCTGCCCCAGTACCACCAGCGCCACGGGTTCGATTGTCGACGCCCCGTCACCCGCCCCCAGCAGCAGCACCCGCAGCCCGCGTTCTTCCAGTGGCTGAGCCTGTTCCAGCGTTTCCGAACCTGCTGGTAGCAGCACATCAGGTGCGCCGAGCACCCAGTCTCCTAGCTCAACAAGCGACACCCCGGACCATTTGCGGGCCGAGTCGAAGGCCACACAATCCAGCACTTCGTCGCCGAAGTCCTCGTCACCAACGCCTTCCGCAATGGCGTGGAGCGTGTCGTTGGGCCGGTTGTCCGCAGCGACGAATCCCTGCAACACGCGGTGCACAGTGTCAAGGCTGGTGTCACCAAGGAGTTGGATGTGTTCCAGTTCCATGCGGTTTTCGGTCAGAGTTCCGGTTTTGTCGGTGCACACCACGTTGACTCGCGCGAGTCCTTCGATGGCAGGTAACTCATTGATCAGGGCGTTTCGTCGGCCCAGTCGAACAACGCCGACGGCGAAGGCGATGGAGGTCATGAGCACCAGCCCCTCGGGGACCATGGGCACGAGCGCGGCGACCATGGACAGCAGGGCGTCGCGAAGCGGCGCGCCGGTGCGGCTGAGCTGTGTCCATATGGTGAGTATGCCGGTGGGAACCAACAGATAGGTGATCAATTGCAGGATGCTGTTGATGCCCGCCTGCAGGCGTGAGTCGGTGAGTTGGAAGCGTCCGGCCTCCGCGATCAGCCGTGCAGCGTAGGCATCGTCACCGATGGCGGTGGCCTGGTAGGTTCCCTGACCAGAGGACACAAACGACCCCGAGAACACGGCGTCACCTGGTTTTTTAAGCACCGGGTCCGACTCACCGGTGAGCAGGGATTCATCCACCATGAGGCCGTCGGCAGAGCGCACCACCCCATCCACCACCAGCTGGTCGCCGCTGCCCAAATCAATGAGGTCATCCAGCACCAGCTCATCCCGCAGCACCGATATATGTTCGCCCTCTCGTATCACCGTGGGTTTTGATTCCCCCACGATGGTCAGCCGGTCCAGAGTTCGTTTGGCCCGCAGTTCCTGGATTATGCCGATGCTTGAGTTCACCACAATAAGCAGCCCGAATGCCGCATTAATCCAAGACCCCGTAGACAGCACAATAATGAGCAACACTCCCAGCATCGCATTGATGCGGGTGAACACGTTACTACGGATAATGTCCACAGTCCGTCGCCCGGTACGGCGCACGGAATGGTTCACCAGCCCTTGAGATACCCGCGTATCGACGTCCTTCTGGCTCAGGCCGCCAGGACCTGTCACGCAGTCCTCGCGCTGCGGAACCGAAACACTCATGCAGCTAACTTTAGGTGAGCTTGACATATTCGGAGCAGCCACACCCGCAGGCACCCCTACTTACCACAATTCCCGTCACCTCACCTGCCCGTCACGTTATGGTGTAACAATGACTCACACCAGCGCGCACGATCTGATTAACAAGGTATTAGACCCCGATTCTTTCATCAGCTGGGACACACCCCCGGACTACGGCAGTATTTCACCCAGCTACGAGGCCGATCTCGCCCGAGCACGCGAAAAATCCGGCGTTGACGAGGCAGTTATCACCGGTGAAGGCACCGTAGGCGGCGTTCGAGTTGCCTTCGTTCTCAGCGAATTTTCCTTTCTCGGCGGTTCCATCGGCGCTGCCACCGCGCGTCGTATCATCGCAGGCATTCACCGCGCCACCGAGCTTGGCCTTCCCCTGCTTATCTCCCCCTCTTCGGGCGGGACACGCATGCAGGAAGGCAGCCCAGCATTCGCCATGATGGTCTCCATCACCACCGCTGTATACCGCCACAAAGACAAAAACCTGCCGTTCCTTGTATACCTGCGCAACCCCACCACCGGCGGAGTTCTGGCTTCCTGGGGATCGTCCGGGCATTTCACGTTCGCAGAACCCGGCGCGCTGCTGGGTTTCCTTGGTCCCCGTGTGGTGGAACTGACCACAGGCACTCCCATCCCGGAGGGCGTGCAGACCGGGGAAAACCTCGCCCGCCACGGCGTGATTGATGGTGTGATTTCCCCGTCACAGCTGCGAACGGCCGTGCTGAAGATTGTGTCGGTGCTGTTTCCTGCGGAGAAGGAGGAGCAAGACGTCGATACCCGTGTGCTGGACACGGAAGTGAGCGTAGAGCGCAGCGCCTGGGAGAGCATCACCATCACCCGAAACCCGGAACGCCCTGGGTTGCGGCATCTAGTGGAGGCACTGTCTCCGAACACGGTGGCGTTGAGTGGAACGGGCGACGGCCGCACCTCCCGCGCAGTAACGGTGATGCTAGCGCGGATTGGCTCTCGTCCGGTGGTGTTGATCGGCCAGGACCGGCACAAACAACCGCCGCTGGGCAGGCATCCGCTGGGACCATCGGCGCTTCGTATGGCGCGGCGTGGCATCCAGCTGGCGCATGAACTGCAACTACCGCTGATCAGTATTATCGACACTCCCGGCGCGGAGCTATCACAGCACGCCGAGGAAAACGCCATGGCCGGCTCCATTGCACGGACACTAGGGGAGCTTGTCGACGTCGATGTACCCACCGTGTCCATCATCCTCGGGCAGGGCTGTGGAGGTGGCGCACTGGCCATGCTGCCGTCGGATCGCGTGCTCGCTGCAGAAAACGCGTGGCTCTCCCCTCTTCCCCCAGAAGGTGCGTCGGCAATTATTTATCGCGACACCTCCCATGCCCCGCGCATGATGGAAGAACAACGAGTGTCCGCGCGGGCGCTTGTGAGCGCCGGAATTGTTGATGACATCATTCCCGAAAAAGGCGATGCAGCTGCAGAACCAGAAGAGTTTGTTCGCCGAACAATGTTTTATATTGAGCACACCATAAAGGAATTAGAGACGTCCCCACAACGCGTTGGTAGGGAGCAACGTTTTCAACATTATGAGTCGCTAGCAAAACGCCTTATATAAGCCTATGGTGTTATTATGAATGTCTCGCATAATAACCCACAAGCATGGCTCGACCGCCTTTACGAAACAGCCATTGCATACCAAAAAGGGCACAGCGTTCAGCGCGACCGTTCCCGCACATTAGGGTTTGGCAGAGGCAACCATCTCCTTCGCACCTTCGATGAACATGCCTGGTACTTGTCATTTGCGGCGCCGGATACCCTGCCACCCCCAACCCCAGTACTGCACACCTATTTCACCCACGATGTGGCATTATGGACATTCACCGACATCTTTCCCTGGTCGGGTTACGCGCTTCTTGTTGTCGAAGGGACACCTCGCCTCTGCGTGGAATCCATAGACTTGAGCAAAAAGCCGGATTATCAGCCCAAGGAATATCAGGCGGAGATACAAAAACTCATAGACACCCACGGCGAGTACAGCTATTCCATTTTAGATACGTTCCCCCAACCACATTTCCGAGCACACCCCCACATGGCAGCATTAACAATGGGGGCTGGAGAAATAAAACCGTTGACGGAGTTTTTGCGCATTCCGCAACAATTTATTACTGGCGATAATCCGCGCCGGGGGTTGCGTAACGTGCATGTTCTTGAGCAGCACTTCTTCCCCACTGCGAATGGTTCGGAGGTAGAGGTGGTGCTGGGGACCACCACGAGCTTCGACAACACCGTACTTCAGCACATATGGGCAACCCTGAACGGAAAGCTCATTATGTTTTCTGGAATGGTGCCCGCGCATAACAAGCCGGAACATCGCAACTTCTAGCTGGGAGTCACATGCCCGGTACCACACAACCAAACATTACCCTGTTGCCTTTCTCACATTTTTGACCGTAGATTAATGACGATCACCTAAGTTATCTGTAAGAACGCCGCACAATTTGTTGCTTTCCACACCAAGGAAGTGGGTTTATGTCCGATTCAAGCAGTACCGACCACATCAGCGCCGATATTCCCGGCATCCATGGCACGTCACACGAGTTCGCTGACCTCACCGATGCCGAAATTTTCAACGCCCACCAGGGTGGAAAAATCGCAACAACCTCTCGGTTGAACCTGGAAACCATCCGCGACTTGTCCATCGCCTACACTCCCGGTGTGGCGCGCGTGTGCGAGGCCATTCATGAGGACCCTTCCCTCGCACACCACTACACGTGGGCAGGGCGCAACGTGGCCATCATTACGGACGGGACTGCTGTGCTGGGCCTGGGCGACATCGGCCCGCAGGCGGCACTGCCCGTGATGGAAGGTAAGGCCCAGTTGTTCCAACGCTTCGTTGGTCTCAACGGTGTCCCGATCGTCTTGGACACCACCAATGTGGACGAAATGTTTGACACCATCTGCCGCATCGCACCCTCTTTCGGCGCAATCAACTTGGAGGATATTTCCGCGCCTAGGTGCTTTGAGCTGGAGAAGCGGCTGAAGAATCACCTGAACATTCCCGTTATGCATGATGATCAGCACGGCACTGCCATGGTAGCCACCGCCGCCCTCCGTAATGCCTGTACGCTGCTGGGCCGTCGCCTGAAGAACCTTCGCGTAGTCATCTCCGGCGCGGGCGCAGCCGGCGTCGCCTGCGCAAAGATGTTGATCGCTGCTGGCGTGAAGGATGTGGTTGTTTTGGACTCCCGCGGCATCATTCACCCGGAGCGCACGCCACTCAACAGCGTGAAGTCAGAACTCGCGGAGATCACTAACCCACGCCGCATTCGGGGCGGAATTTCCGAGGCTCTTGATGGGGCCGACACCTTCATAGGCTTGTCCCGCGGCCATGTGGGGGAACGAGAGCTGCAGCGCATGGCCCCCGATCCGATTTTGTTCTCACTGGCCAACCCAGATCCAGAAATTCGCCCGGAACTGGCCTACAAATATGGTGCCGTGGTGGCTACGGGCCGTTCGGACATGCCCAACCAGATCAACAACGTGCTGGCCTACCCGGGTGTTTTCCACGGCGCGTTGGCGGCGGGTGCCCCGAAGATCACCTCCGCAATGAAGCTTGCCGCGTCCCGCGCTATCGCCGACATTGTGGGCGATGAGCTGGACGCGGAGCACATTGTCCCCTCCCCCCTTGATACGCGGGTGGCTCCCGCAGTGAGTGCCGCCGTCCAAGCAGCGGCAGTAACCGGCCAGTAAACGCCGGTGGTCGCGGCGTCGCTAGCCGAATCTAAAGCTAACCGACGCCGATCAAATCAATGATGAACACCAGCGTGCGGCCCGCCAGTGGGTGGCCGCCGCCTTCGGGGCCATAGGCGGCTTCCGGCGGAACGATGAGCTCACGACGACCGCCGACTTTCATGCCTGGGATGCCTTCCTGCCACCCAGCAATCAGCCCATTCAGCCAGAACCCCACAGGACCACCACGGTCCCAGGATGAGTCGAATTCCTGGCCTGTTTCGTAATCAACGCCCACGTAGTGGACTTCAACATAGCCGTCTGGTTGGGCTTCTGGGCCGTCGCCTTCAATCAGGTCGGCGATGACCACGTCCTCTGGGGCCGGAGCTGTTTTCGCTTCGACGTGAGGCTTTTCCATCAGGCACACTCTCCTTATGATCGTCAATGAAAATGCCAGAAGGGCTGGAACTATCTCCACCAGTGTACGTGGTGCGCGATAGAGCCAGCCCTTTTGTGGTGTTATTTTTAGCGTTCGTTGCGCGGCACAAACGCCCGGTAACCTTCGCCCGCGTAGATCTGGCGCGGACGGTAAATCTTGGATGCGGGGTTTTCTACCAGTTCACGGTACTGCGCAATCCAGCCGGGCAGACGGCCCATGGCGAACAGCACGGTGAAGAAGTCCGTGGGGAATCCCATGGCGCGGTAGATCAGGCCGGTGTAGAAGTCCACGTTGGGGTACAGCCTGCGGCTGATAAAGTAGTCGTCTGCCAGCGCGATTTCTTCCAGGTTGAGAGCCAGTTCAAGCAGGGAGTCCCCACCAAGCTTTTCCAGCACCTCGTGTGCGGTCTTCTTAATGATCGCGGCGCGCGGGTCATAGTTCTTGTAGACCCGGTGGCCGAAGCCCATGAGCCGGACGCCGTCCTCCTTGTCCTTGACCTTGCGGACGAACTCGGCCGTGCTCATCCCCGAGCTCTGGATGGTGTCCAGCATCCGCAGGACGGCCTCGTTGGCGCCGCCGTGCAGCGGTCCGGACAGGGCGCCCACGCCCGCGGCCACGGAGGCGTACATGTTGGCGTCGGCTGAGCCCACGAGGCGCACGGTGGAGGTCGAGCAGTTCTGCTCGTGGTCGGCATGCAGGATGAGCAGCATGTCCAGGGCCCGCACGACAGCCGGGTCGATGTCGTAGGACTGGAAGGGCATGCCGAAGGTCAGGCGGATGAAGTCCTCGACGTAGGAGCGCTGCGGGTCGGGGTAGAGCAGCGGCAGTCCGATGGCGCGCCGGGCGATGTAGCTAATCATCGTGGGCATCTTGGCCAGCAGCAGCACGGTGGCGAGCTCGCGCTCGTAGGGGTCGTGCGGGTCGAGGGTGTCCTCGTAGTAGGTGGCCAGGCCGGCGATCCCGGCCTGGAGGATCGCCATCGGGTGGCCCGAGGAGGGGAAGGAGGTGAAGAAGCCACGGAAGTCCTCATGCAGGAGCCGGTGGCGCGAGATGCGCCGCTCCATGCGCGCGAAGGACTCACGGTCGGGCAGCTCGCCGTTGATGAGGAGGTAGGCGACCTCCAGGAAGGTCGAGGACTTGGCCAGCTCCTCGATCGGGTAGCCGCGGTAGCGCAGAATCCCGGCCGCGCCGTCGATGTAGGTGATCTGCGAGGTGCACGACGCCGTGTTGGTGAAGCCCGGGTCGAGCGTCACCACGCCGGTGGAGCCCAGCAGCTTGGACACGCCCAGGCCGTCGGCGCCGTCGGTCGCCGGGGTGCGCGGCAGCTCGAGGTTGGTGCCGTCAACGGCCAGCAGGCCAGGACCGCCGACGGCGCTGGGCCGGCTCTGATCGGACTGCTCGGCCGCAGCGGTGGTGGGGGTGCTCGTCATCATGCCTCCTGGGGCTCGGGGCCGCACGCATCGCGACGGCGAGACCTGGGCCCACGGGGTTCCGGCAGACCCAGCGACCACTGTACGGGGTGCGACGTCACAACGTCGTTTCATGGACCCACCGAGGGCGAGACCGCATCGGCCCGGATCGGCCCGGATCGGCCCGGATCGGCCCGCCGAGAGCAGCAGTCAGGCACCACCCGATGCTTGATAAACTTATCAAGTCACTCGCTCGTTGATAAACTTATCATCGTGCGGACTCCTCTTGACTCACCGTTCAGCCCAGGCTCGGACACGGTGCCCCTGGTGTGGGCGGGGCGTATCGAGCACCTCAGCGACTGGCGGGATGCCCTTCACCCACGCCGCGCCGCCGGCATCCACGAGCGCGGCCGCACAATCCTGGGGGAAGCCGGCTCCGGAAAATCCGCGTTGGTGCGTCGGATCGCGAGTGAGGCCTTGGATGCGGGCGACTGGGTCACGCCACAGCTGCGTATCCCGTCAGGGAGCGACCCCATCAAGCGAGTCGCCTCGGCTCTACTGACCCTCGCCGACACGGCGGGTCTGCCAGCAGCAAGGGAGCAGCGCATCGGCGACCTGCTGCGCCGCGTTGAGTCCGTGGCCGCTTCCGGCATCTCCCTGTCCGTGCGAGCCCAGGACGGTCCCGAGCCGTATTCCGCCCTGACCGATCTGCTCATTGAGATCGGCCGTGCGGCCACCAAGCGCCATGCCGTGGTGATGATCCACATCGACGAGGTCCAGAACATCACTGATGAGCACGCGCGCTCCCAGCTGCTCATCGCCCTGGGTGACGCGCTCACTCACGAGGAGCCCACGCCCCTTCCCGGCGGCCTGAGCGTTGACTCGGCGCTTCCTATCGCCGTCTATCTGACCGGGCTTCCCGAGTTCGCGGACATGGCCGGAGCCCGATCCGGTGCCACCTTCGCGCGTCGTTTCCAGACCACCACGCTGGAGACCATCGACGACGACGACCTTCTGACCGCACTCCATCCCTTCATCAGCCAGGGGTGGCCCATCACCACCGCCGACGGCGGCACAGACCGGATCTTCATGGAGCCCGACGCCCAACGCGCCATCATCGAGCTCTCCTGCGGCGAGCCGTTCCTCTTCCAGCTCGCCGGGCAGTGCGCCTGGCACGCCAGCACCGACAGCATCATCACCGCCGAACACGTCCGCACCGGATGGAGCAGGCAGGCGGTCCACGAGGCGGAGGCACATGTACAGCGCATTCTCGACCGGCTCCCACCGCGCGAAAGGGAGTTCGTCGAGGCAATGGCCGAGCTCGCACCCGAGGAGCGTTCTCTGACGAACATCGCCAATCGGCTCGGGCTCAAGAAGGCTACGGACGCAGGCCCCAGCGCGCAGCGGCTCGACCTGACCCGCAGGATCATCCGGCGCGGTAGGCCCTACCGATTCCAGCACCGCGCCGTCGGGGCCTATCTCACCTCCGAGTGGCCCGAGGTGGGCTGACGGGGAGCGGCCGGCCTCAGCCGGCGAAGAGGGCGGCGGCCTCGGGAGAGCGCAGGCGTGCGGCGGCGGCGGCCACTCGCTCGTCAGTGTCGGTCAGGCTCATGCGCACCCGCCCGGCCCCGGCCTCGCCGTAGAAGTCGCC
>ERZ773003.809-NODE-809-length-21204-cov-9.793087_pt1 | contig 21204 bp, 16 predicted proteins | sample MGYA00580668_ERZ773003 | MGnify/ENA primary metagenome ERZ773003 (study PRJEB29015, sample SAMEA2738002) | human oral metagenome | biome: human oral; feature: human-associated habitat; material: dental | place: China | collected 2126 ... | reverse complement strand
AGAATGCGCTTTTCCTCACCTGGGCAAACGTCGAGCCACCTCACGGAAAAGCGCACTCTGCAGCCGGCGCCTCACGGAAAAGCGCACTCTGCCCCAGCCACCTCACGGAAAACCGCACTCTGCAGCTGGCGCCTCACGGAAAAGCGCACTCTGCACCCGTTCCTCGATCGCGGCGGGACCAAAAAGCGCACTCTGGCCCAGCCGCCTCACCAAAAAGTGCACTCTGCGCCCGCCGTGCCCCCCTCAACATGGTACCGCGCCGCTCTCGCCTCACTCATCACCAAGGGAGTGGTGCTCAAAGCGCCCGTTCTCGTAGATGCCATAGCCGTGGATCTCGTCCTTGGGTATGCCTACGCTGCCCGGGTTGAAGACCGTGACGCCCGCGTGCGGATGCCCATCGGCGTGCGTCTCGAGCACCCACTTGTGCGTGTGTCCGTACACAAGGGCTGCCCCCGCCGGCAGCGTAGGCCACGCATCCGCGCTGTTGTGGATGCCAGGCCCCCACACGTGGCCGTGGGTGAGAAAGAGCTCGCGCCCCCGCCCTCCCGTGACGGGGTTCGTGGCGTCGGGGTCCCAGAGCACGTTGTAGTCGGCCATGCAGGGAAAGTCCAGCACCATCTGGTCGACCTCGGCGTCGCAGTTGCCCCTGACTGCGATTACCTGCCTGGCAATAGAGTTGAGCATCTCTATCACACGCTTGGGCGCGTAGTCGCGGGGCAGATCGTTGCGTGGCCCATGATAGAGCAAATCACCAAGAAGAACGACGCGATCGGGGTTCTCGACCTCGATGACCTTCATCAGGCGGGCGCACCAGTCGGCCGCCCCGTGGATATCGGATGCGATAAGTAGCCTCATCTGTAGGCCTCCGATCTTGAGTCTGCGTCCCTCACTACTGTGCCTGTACCTTAGAGATGGATGTGCTGTCAGGACTGAGCATAATCTCGTAATGCGTTGAGTCGGCCGGGCAGACCGACACGCAGTACTCGAACTTCTCGCCGCGTGTGTTTTGGGTGGTGCGAAAGATCAGGAAGGCAGGCGCGCCCGCTTCCCTGCCAAGGACCCGTGCCTGCTCCGCATCGAGAACCACCGCCTTGTGCACCTCGTGGGCCTCGGCTGGTGCCGAACCAGAAGCCCGGGTTATCGTCTCATACAGGGATCCCTCGACATCTTTCTTGGTGAGCTTGGGACAGATCCGGACAGGCACATGAGAACCTTCGAGCATAATGGGGATATCGTCAGCAAACCTGACGCGTATGATCTCAAAGATCCTCTCTCTTGAGGTGAGTCCAAGCTGTAGCTTGACTTCGGGAGAAGGGGTGGTCTCCGTAAACGAGATCACCTTGGTGCTCGGCACCCTGCCTAGGCGTCGTGTCTCCGACGAGAAGCTATAGAGCCCATCAAGCTGCCGGGCGAGCTCGGGGCTAGAGACAAAGGACCCACGCCGTGGCCTGCGCGTCACAAGACCCTCCTTCACGAGGGTCGCATAGGCGCAACGCACGGTTGAGATCCCGATACCGAGGGCCTCGCTGATCGTATTCTCTGTGGGCAGGGCCGTTCCTACGGCGAGCTCCCCTGACACAATTCTATCGCGCAAGCCTTCTGCCACTTGCCTATAGAGAGGCGTGGGCGAGAACTGGTCAAGCTTGATCTCTGCAAGCAGCTGGTCGTTCTCTGACACGGTGAAGTCCTTTCCAGAGCGCTCTGCATAACAAGGGTAGGTAAGGGTCCCAGCTGCGGGCTATGCCGCACGGACCTTCATCTTTCTACCATTTCTATTATATCATCCATAGATATCAAATAAGTGTGCGCATATGAAGTAAGCGCAGCTACAAGATGTGGCTAAGACGCAGCCCTAAGACGCAGCCCTTTGATAAGGAGAGGTACAACGGATAAGGATAGGGACATCACCCGAGGATGGCCGACGCTGCCCTCGCGAGCCTCAAGGGGATCGAATAAAAAAATCTAGCATGAAGAGACTTAGATAATGTATAGAATCAAAATGCAGGGGAACAAGAGAAGCGTAAAGAAATGCAGACAATGTCTGCCGGGCACGTGAAGTATCGGGCGGACAAGGGAAAGGATAGCGTATGAGCAAGATTTTGGGCATCGATCTGGGCACCACCAACTCCGCGATGGCGGTTCTCGAGGGTGGCGAGCCCACCATCATAGTAAACGCCGAGGGCGACCGTACCACACCCTCCGTCGTCGGTTTCCGCCAAGACGGCGACCGCATCGTCGGTAAGGCCGCAAAGAACCAGGCGGTCACCAACCCCAAGAACACGGTCTTCTCGATCAAGCGCTTCATGGGCCGCCGCTACGACGAGGTTAGCTCCGAGCTCAAGACCATCCCCTACACCGTCAAGCCCGGGACCGGTGGGCGCGCGGTGGTCGAGATCGAGGGCGAGGACTTCACACCCGAGCAGGTCAGCGCCATGATCCTCTCGAAGATGAAGGCGGACGCCGAGAAGTACCTGGGCGAGACGGTCACCGACGCGGTCATCACCGTTCCTGCCTACTTCAACGACGCCCAGCGCCAGGCTACCAAGGACGCCGGCAAGATCGCCGGCCTCAACGTGCAGCGCATCGTCAACGAGCCCACGGCGGCGGCGCTTGCCTACGGTCTTGACAAGCAGCACAGCGAGCAGAAGGTCCTGGTCTTCGACCTAGGCGGCGGTACGTTCGACGTCTCGATACTGGACCTTGCGGACGGCGTGGTGGAGGTGCTCGCCACCAATGGCGACAACCACCTGGGCGGCGACGACTGGGACCAGAAGATCATCGACTGGATGAGCGAGAAGTTCCAGAAGGAGAACGGCATTGACCTGCGAGGCGACCCCATGGCCCTGCAGCGCCTGAAGGAGGCCGCAGAGAACGCCAAGAAGGAGCTCTCTAGCGCCCAGCAGGCGGACATCAACCTGCCCTTTATTGCCATGGACGCCAGCGGCCCCAAGAACCTCATGTACACGCTGACGCGTGCCGAGTTCGAGCGCATCACGCGCGACCTGCTCGAGCGCTGCAAGACGCCCGTCACGAGCGCCCTTCATGACGCGAACTTGAAGCTCTCTGACATCAACGAGGTCATCCTCGTCGGTGGCTCGAGCCGCATGCCCGCCGTGCAGGAGCTTGTCAAGCAGATGACCGGCAAGCAGCCCAACATGTCAGTGAACCCCGACGAGGTCGTAGCAGACGGTGCCGCCGTCCAAGGTGGCGTCCTGACCGGTGACGTCTCGGGCATCCTCCTGCTCGACGTGACCCCACTATCGCTTGGTGTCGAGACCATGGGCGGCATCATGACAAAGATGATCGACCGCAACACCACGATCCCGACGAGCAAGTCCGAGATCTATTCCACGGCCGCCGACAACCAGACGTCCGTCGAGATCAACGTCTTGCAGGGTGAGCGCGAGATGGCTCGTGACAACAAGAGCCTGGGCAAGTTCAACCTGACTGGTATTCCCTCGGCGCGTCGCGGTGTGCCTCAGATAGAGGTCACCTTTGACATTGACGCCAACGGCATCGTGAAGGTCACCGCCAAGGACAAGGGCACTGGCAAGCAACAGCAGATCACGATCTCTGGCTCCACCGCGCTCTCGGACGATGAGGTTGATCGCATGGTCAAGGACGCGGAGTCCCATGCCGAGGAGGACAAGAAGCACAAGGACGAGATCGAGGTCCGCAACCAAACCGACTCGCTGTGCTACTCAACCGAGCAGACGCTCAAGGACCTGGGCGACAAGGCTCCCGCCGACGTCAAGTCTGAGGTCGAGGCTGCCGTGGCCGACGCGAAGAAGGCCCTTGACGGCACCGACACCGAGGCCATCAAGGCTGCGGGCGAGAGGCTCCAGAATGCTGGTCACAAGCTGGCGGAGATCGTCTACTCCGACACGAACGAGCAGGCCTCCGGCACCAGCGGTACCTCGGGCGCACAGGCCACTGGCAATACCGACGATGTGGTGGACGCCGACTACGAGGTTGTGGATGACGACAAGGGCAGCAAGTAGGGGTGACGGACGATGTGGTTCGCCAAAGATACGCGCAGGGCGGCCCATGCGGCCGTCCCCCAGGAGGGTCCAAAGGAGGGTGACGTGAAGGTGCCTATCGAGGTCGAGGGCGAGCAGGACGAGGCAGTTGCCGATGCGACCGCGTCCCAGGCCGACGAAGGTGCGACCGATAGGTCCAAGAACGAGTCTGGGGATGCTGCCAAGGATGGTGATCAGGACGCCGCTAGTGCCGAAAAGGTCGGCACCAAGGATGCCCAGGACACCCAGGATGCCTCCGGTTCCGACGAGGACGAGCGGGCGAAGGTCGAGGCGGCTATCCGTGCAGGTGAGCAGGCGGCGGAGCGCGACCTCAAGCTCGTTGCCGAGCGGCTCTGCCGGGAACGCGACGAGCTGAGGGGCAAGCTTGATGAAGCGGCGTGGGAGATCGAGTCCGCCAAGCAGAAGGCAGCCGATTCCCTGGCTCGCCTCACGCGCCTGCAGGCCGACTGGGAGAACTTCCGCCGCCGCACAGCCCAGGAGCGTCTTGCCGAGAAGGACCGTGCCGCCGAGAAGCTGGTGCTCAGCCTTCTGCCTGTGCTCGATGACATGGAGCGTGCCTGCAAGCACGCCGCCGAGAATAGCTCAGACGACGCGGCCGTCATGCAGTTCGTCGAGGGGGTCGAGGCCATTCACGACAAGATGTACGCAGCCCTCAACAGGGAGGGTGTCGAGGTCATCGACCCCGTGGGCGAGGCCTTTGACCCCATGGTCCACCAGGCGGTCGGTCGCGAGGAGAATCACGATGTCTTCGACGAGACGGTGGCGCAGGTGTATCAGAAGGGCTATCGGATGGGGGGCAAGGTCATCCGCAGCGCGATGGTGACCGTCTCGTGCGGTGGGCCCAAGCGCCCCGCGCCAGAGCCTGACCCCAACTCCCCAGATGACACCGGGGGCGAGTCCGCTCCCTCTGACGCTGCCGCAGGTGAAGGGGTAGGGTAAGGGGTAATCTTGAGCTAACGAGGCGCCCGAGCCTGATGGTTCGGGCGCGGATATGTACGCACGACTGGTGGGCGAGGGGTGCAACCGTGGTCGGGAGGGCCCTTCGCCCATCGACACAACGAAAGGAGGCGTCTGCCTCATGGCAGGAAAGAGAAGCTACTATGACATCCTTGGCGTGAAGCGTGACGCCACGGATGATCAGATAAAAAAGGCGTTCCGCAAGCTCGCGGCCAAGTACCACCCGGACGCCGGCGGGGATGAGCAGAAGTTCAAGGAGGTCAGCGAGGCCTACACCACCCTGTCCGATCCCGAGAAGCGTAAGGAGTACGACCAGCTCCTGATGTTTGGCGGCATCCCTGGCTCGGACTTTGGGGGGTCAGGTGGCCGCAACCGGGGGGGCTACACCTACACCACCAACGTGAACGGCGCGGACTGGGCGGATATCTTCGAGAACATTCGCAGTGGCGACGGCGCGTTCTCGGGCTTTGACTTCTCGAGCATCTTTGGTGGTCAGGGTGCGGCGGGTGCGCGCGCAAGCCGTCCCGCCAAGGGCTCAGATCTTACGATGACCGTCGAGGTCAGTGCGGACGAGGCCTTCAAGGGCACGCAGCGCAAGGTGAGCTACACGATTCCCTCCACGGGGGAGCGCCAGTCGCTGACCGTCAAGGTACCCGCAGGCGCGGTAGACGGTGGCAAGCTGCGCTACCGTGGGCGCGGGGAGTATGGGGTGAACGGCGGCTCCCGCGGCGATCTCGTTGTGACCACCAAGGTCGCCGAGCACCCCCTCTTCAAGCGCGACGGCGCGGACGTCAAGATGAACCTTCCCATCAGCATGTGGGAGGCCGCCTTGGGCGCGAGCGTCAAGGTGCCCACGCCCGACGGCACGGAGGTCATGCTCAAGGTCCCCGCAGGAACGCAGGACGGCAAGACCTTCCGCTTCCGCAACATGGGAGCCGAGGACGTGAGGCACAAGGGCGGAAAGGGCGCCCTGTACGTGACGGTCAAGGTCCAGGTGCCTGCGCATCTCTCCGCAAAGGAGCGTGACGCGCTCGAGTCGCTGAGGCAGGGTGACACGCGCGCCTACAGGAAGGACGTTGAGCGCTATGTCGAGTAGCGACGAGGCTTCCGGCAGGGACGCCAGCAGTGACGCTAGCGGGGTCGCCGACGCTGGGAGGGATAAGCCCCTCTACATGATAAGCGTTGCCGCCGAGCTTACGGGCATGCACCCACAGACCCTTCGCGTGTACGAGCAGAAGGGCCTCGTGAACCCCGGGCGCTCGCGCGGCAACACGCGCCTGTACTCCCGCAGCGACATCGAGCGGCTCAACCTCATCAGCAAGCTCACGGACGAGGGCATCAACCTTGCCGGCGTGGTGCGCATCCTAGACATGCAGGAGCGCGCGCAGGAGCGGGAGCGCGAGATCGACGAGCTGAGGTCCCGTCTGCGCGAACTCGAGGACGACCTCCACGAGCTGCGCCTGCGCGAGAAGATCACGGCACTTGCCCGCTACGACGGGGCCAGCCCCGAGCAGGTCATGCGCGGGCTGCTCCGCAGCAGCGGCGACGGATGAGGCAATGGCGCGCGCATGCCCCAAGCGACGGTGCGCGTGCGCGCGAACTGCGTGCGCGAACAACAGTGTACACAAATGGGCCAATTGCGACGATACGCCGAAAATTTGGCCATTTGTGTACACTATTCATGCTTGGGCCGAGAGACGCCACTCTCATTAGTGTACACAAATCAAGCGCTCGGCCCAATTTGCTTGAAACTCAGCGATTTGTGTACACTGTTCGCGTATCCCCCGCATCCGCCCCGTCTCGCGCCCGCATTCTCGATGGCACCCGTATGCCATACCTGTACTGCGTACGCCCCCACGAGCGGGCTCCGGGATTTGCCAATGTGCCTTTCCGACTGTGAATGAGTCGGCGCAACTTCGATGCGCTTGCCCGCGCGGGCGACCAGGAGTTATACTTTCCAAACTCCAAGTGGTAGCCCGACACCCGTCGTCATCCGCCCGGGAAGAAGGGAAGGCAGCATGGCAGAACGTGAGGCATACCTCGTCGTCAAGGGCGTCGAGAAGCACTATGGCGAGGGAGAGGCGCGCGTCAAGGTGCTGAGAGGCATCGACTGCACCATCACCAAGGGTGAGATCTGCGTCCTTCTTGGCCCGTCGGGCTCAGGCAAGTCGACGTTCTTGAACGTTGTGGGTGGCCTTGAGACCGCAGATGCCGGCAGCATCATCGTGGGTGATACCGATATCACCAAGATTGCCGGCAAGGAGCTTGTGGAGTACCGCAGACGCGAGCTTGGCTTCATCTTCCAGTTCTACAACCTCGTGCCCGACCTCACGGTACGCGAGAACATCGAGGTTTGCGAGTACCTCTCCAAGGAGCCGCTGTCCGTGGATGACCTGCTGCACTCGCTTGGCCTCTGGGAGCATCGCAACAAGTTTCCCAACCAGATTTCGGGTGGCCAGCAGCAGCGCTGCGCCATCGGTCGCGCCCTCGTGAAGGCGCCCGGCCTGTTGCTGTGCGACGAGCCCACAGGTGCGCTCGACTACAAGACGTCCAAGGAGATCCTGGAGCTCATGGAGCGCGTTAACCAGGACTTTGGCACCACGATGGTCATCGTTACGCACAACGATGCCATCTGCAGGATGAGCAACCACATCCTGCGCCTGCGCGACGGCCTCCTCGTCGAGGACGAGGCCAATCCCACCCCTGCGCCCGCGTCCGAGCTGACTTGGTAAGGGGGCGTGCAGATGTCTCCTCTTGGCAAGCGTTACCCGCGCTCGATCAAACATAATCTTGGGCGCTATATTGGGCTGCTGATCCTGCTGATGATGGCCGTAGGCCTCGGCAACGGCTACATGCAGGCGGCGCAAAACAACATCGACATGATGAGCGGCATGCGCGAGAAGTACAACGTCGAGGACGGTCGCTTCATGACCGACTTCAAGGCTAAGGCAGATGCCATCAAGGATGTCGAGGCGCTGGGCTGTACGGTGCACGAGAACTTTAGCTATGATGCCAGCCTTACCATCCCCGGGCGCACCATCGACGACACGACGGTTCGCCTCTATGGTGACCGCGAGGGCTTCGATGAGGTGAGCTATGCCGAGGGCCGCGCGCCCGAGACAGACGACGAAGTGGCGCTCGACCGTGTGTTCATGCAGAACAACAAGCTGTCCTTGGGCGATACCGTGGAGTTCGACGGCAAGGCGTTCACAATCTGCGGCATCGTGACCTTCTCCGACTACGTCACGCTCTTCAAGAACAATGCTGACGTCGTGTACAACGCCCTCACGTTTGGCGTGGGTCAAGTCAGGTCGGGGGCACGTGACGCGCTGGCCAAGGGTGACCAGACCTTCACATACTCGTTCTTCTTCGGTGACCACAACCTGTCCCTGGCCGATCGCGTCAGCCGTGAGAAGCGCATGGTCAAGGCGCTCGTCGACCATGGCGTCTCGGTGAGCGACATGATCGACTACGAGTACAACCAGGGTATCAGCTATGCCACGGGCGACAACGAGGGCGACCTTAGCACGGCCCTGACCCTCACGGTCATCCTCACGATCGTTCTCGCCTTCATCTTTGTGCTGCTCACCAATGCCACCATCGAGCAGGAGAGCAGTGCCATCGGCACGCTGCTCTCGATGGGCTACACAAAGGGCGAGCTGGTCAGGCACTACCTCACGCTGCCGATGATCGTGGGGGTGGTGGGCTGCCTGCTGGGCCTTGGATACGCCATCCCGGTGGAGAACACTATCCGAAAGTCGTATTACAACACGTACAGCCTGCCTCCCTACGTGCGCAGCTTCCATCCTGACATCCACCTCAAGACGGTCCTCGTGCCGCTTGTGCTGCTGTTCGCAATCCTTCTCGTTGGCCTTTTGCTTAAGCTGCGCCTTACGCCGCTGCAATTTTTGCGCGGCGAGGTGCGGGGTAGCAGGGGTGCGAAGAAGGAGTCGTCGCTGCCCGAGGGCATGGGCTACGTGCAGCGCTTTCGCCTGCGCGTCTTCCTGCGCAACACCTCGAGCTTCGTCGTACTGTTCGTGGGCATCCTCGTCGCCAACACGCTGTTGTTCTTCTCGCTCTCCGTTATGCCGTCGGTTCGCAGCTATGCGGTCGAGCTGAAGCGCGGGATCGTGGCGGAGCACATCTATACGCTCAAGGACGAGCTGCGGATTGACGGCACTGCCGACGAGCGAGCCGCATGGGCTGCCATCGAGAAGATAACCACCAACGAGAGGTACGCCGGCATTGACCTTGGCCTCATCGAGGATGTGGCCAATGACCTGCAGGCCGCAGGCTCGAGCTTTCGCGACTTTGACAAGGACGCCATTGGCGCACTTGCCCTCATGAGCAAGCTCACGAAGGCCGACGTAGACGATTCCGACGAGCTTAGGCTGCTTATGCGAGCCTATCGCGTGGATGACTTCACCGACCTTGCCGATACCAACTTTCACAAGCTGTTTGTCGCGGTCATGGCCAAGCAAGGTGTGGACCTCTCCGGTGCCACCGACGGTCAGCTCACAACCTTGCTCAAGCACGCGCACGAGTTGAGCGAGCAGATCGCTCCCCTTAGCGATGACGAACGCAACGACTTTGGTAACCTCGTCGCTGACGTCTCGAAGGTGGACAATTTCGACATCGCCGTGAACCCCGTCAAGATGAGTCAGGCCACGATTGACCAGGCAGAGCCCTTTGCCGTCACTCGGCTCGAGTGCGGTCGCGCGCTCGATGACAGTAACGAGACAGTCACCATATATGGCATCCGGGAGGGCTCCTCATACCACACCGGCATCGACGTGAGCGGCGGGCGCATCGTAGCAGACGCCGGTCTGCTTGAGAAGTGCGGCATCACGCTCGGCGATCCCGCCACGTTCACCGACCGCACGACGGGCAACACCTACGACATCACGGTTGATGGGGCGACCTCGTTTGCCGTCTCGACCAACGTGTACATGAGCATCGACACGTTCAATCGGATGTTTGGCAAGGACGAGGGCTACTTCAACGGATATTTCTCCAACGAGGCGCTCGACCTCAACCGGCGCTACCTTGCGTCCGACTACACCCCGGCAGATGCCGACAAGATTGCCAACCAGCTTGAAGACAGCTATGGCGACATCATGAACGTCGTCACATGGCTCTCGATCCCCATCTTCATCATCGTCATCTACCTGCTCACCAAGACGCTCATCGACAGAAGCGCACGCTCCATCGCCTACATGAAGGTCTTTGGCTACAAGAATCGTGAGATCGACAAGCTCTACCTGCGCTCCATCACGGTGGGCGTAGTCATTTCGCTGCTCGTGAGCGTGCCCATCCTCAGGGAGCTCATCGGCGTGGTGTATACGCTCATGTTGGCTGCGCAAAACGGCAATTACGTCTATACGTTGACCCTGCAAATCGTTGTCATCGACCTTGTCGTAGCGCTCATCACCTACCTCGTGGTGGCGTTGCTGCACATGCGCCACATCAAGAAGGTGCCGCTGTCGCTGGCGCTCAAGGTCGTCGAGTAGCGAGACGGACAAGCAACGGCGTGCACGCGGGCAGCGGTGCGTATAAGCAATAGTGTGCGCAAGCAGCGGCGTGCCCAAGCAACGGCGCGCACAAGCAGCGGCGTGTACAAGCAACAGTGTACACAAATGGGCGAATTACGCCAATTTATTGGGAATCCCGCCATTTGTGTACACTGTTCATCCGTGGGCCGAGAGACACCATCCTCATTAGTGTACACAAATCAAGCATTTCGGCTATTTTGCTTGGAAATCAGCGATTTGTGTACACTGTTTAAGTACCCCGTATCCGTGCCGTCTCGCACCCACGCGCCGGCCCATCACGCCGGCATCCTCGCGTGGGCCTTAGACGAACACAATGGTCACTTCCTCTATGTGGCCGTGAGGCGTGCTCATGTAACGCTCATACTCTCGGGCAAGCTGGCGGCCCCGCGCCCCTGGCAGCAGCATCCAAATAAGCCGCTGGCGCATCCGGGCGAGCGCGGGTGATGCGGGCACCTCAAAACGAGCCGTGTCCTTTCGCTTGGCCAGGTGCTCGATGGTATCTATGACCCGCATCATGAGGGTATCGAGTCCTCCTTTCTGGTAGAGGTCCTCTCTCGTTACCGGCAGGACCGCCAGACCCTGGGACCATAGGTCTCTGTCGCGCCTGCGGTCATCCACATACTTATCACGGACTTGACGGATCGCAGCCTGCACGGCTTGGCTGGCAACCACCATGTTGCTTGCGCGGGGCCCATCGGTAGGGCTGCCAACCCCATGGGCCGAAGGTGTCTCGGCAGTGGCCAGGGACGCCTCGGCAGCCACATGCGCAATCTGCTCAAGCTCCAGGTGGACGCCCCCGTCGTAGTTAAGGCCCACGCCCGTCTTCCCAAAGAGGATGTCTGGCACGCGAGAATGGGTGGCATTGGTGTGAATATCCACAGGCACAGCTGAGCTACCCGCGTCCATGCATGGATCGCTCACGCGTACGCGTGGGTTGAGCGTGAGCGGCGCCATGTTATATCCCAGGTGGTGGTAGGGGAGCAGCGCGAGTGCAGCGATAAGGGATTCGGTGGGTGACCATGCCCCCGCGCAGACAAGAGGGGCGAGTTCGCGGGTCTGCCTGAGTCCCGCCATGCCCCTGCAGGCCCCCACATACGAGAGGATGGCCTCTGGCGTGGTTGCGGGTTCAATGTTGAAACTCACCTCACCATCGCGCGGGTCCATGGGATCGCGAGAGAAGCGACCGCAGAGCTCGAGGCCCAGCATAAGCTGGACTGCGGGTTGCATAAAGGCGCCCATCTCGACAAACAGAAGCTCGGGCCCTGCCACAGAGACGCCGCAGCCAAGATCGACGAAAGCGTTCTTGGGAAGTGGGTGTCCGTACACGTGGTTCTTGATCCCAGAGATGCGCAGGCGTTTGTCCTTGGCGGGAACCGCGATGTCGAGTGGTCGTTTTGCAGGAAAGGGACAGAGGCCCTCGAAGCGCGCCAAGGCCGTAGAGAGGCGCTTGGCAGACCAGCGTTTGCCCTCGGCAAAGACAGGGGCAGAGAGGCCCGTGCGCAGGGAGAGCACCTCGGGACCAAGGCCCTCAATCCGTTGTGCTCGTACCGCGCGGATCAGCCGCAGGGCAGCCAGCCCATCGATGGTGATATTCACAGCACTCCTCTCCCTTGCGCCACGCGGCGCCGTGTTCTCGTATGGCGCTGCACCCTAGCATCGCGCCATCCCTGTTGGCGCCGCACGCCCCCTTGCATAGCGCGGCGTCAGTCATGCTTGCAAACAGTGTACACAAATTGCATGAATGCGGCTATATCACCACGATATGGGGCAAAAGTGTACGATATTGATGGCCGCAACCACTGGATCCAGGTCGCTTGCCGGGGTAAAGCTGGTCAGCTACATGGCTGCAAGGCGACCGTCTTTCATCTCGAGCACCTCGTCATAGCGCGCGGCATGCTCCGCATCCAGCTGATGCGTCACGGCTATCAGGGTCACCCCGTCGAGGGCCAGTAGCGTGTCCTCAACCCGTGCGGCAGTCTCCTTGTCTAAGGCCGAGGTCGCCTCGTCCACGAGCAGCGTTGTCTTGCCGTAGAGCAGGGCGCGGGCTATGGCCACGCGCTGGCGCTCCCCACCAGAGAGGCGCCCCCCGCCCTCCCCGACCGGCGTGTCCAGTCCATCGGGCAGTGCGGCGACCACCTCGCCAAGGCCGGCAAGGCGCAGGGCGCTCCCTATTTGCTCGTCCGTGAACGTCCCTCCAAGCCCTATGTTCTCGCGCAGCGTGTCATCAAACAAAAAGACGTTCTGGTGCACCCAAGCCGCATCGGGGACGCAGCCTGCCCTGCCATCTACGAACACATGGCCTGAGCTGGGGCGTAAGGATCCGCCCAAGAGCTCCAACAAGGTGGACTTGCCACAGCCGCTCTTGCCCACGATGGCATACTTCTTGCCGATGTCGAAGCGCTTCGAGCAGTTGCGCAGGGTCGTGGGCGCATTGGAGAGTCTGCCCTCGGCCGGGCCCGTATCGCCGTAAGAGAAGCTCACGTCGTCGAGCTCGATGGAGCGCCTCGGCTCGCACACCGCGATCTCTTGCCTGGCACCCGGCGTGTCGCTCGGCACGTCGCTCAGCTTGTCGAGCCCGTCGAGGATGGGATAGGTCGACTTGAGCTTGCTGATCTTGTCGGACAGCTCCGTCGCAGGGGAGATGACGCTGCCCGAGAGCTGCGTGACGGCAACGATGCTGCCGATGGTGACGTAACCCCATATCGCGAACACGCCCGTCATACCCATGATGCAGAACTGCATCGCAATGCCAACGACGCTTGCGAGGCTTCGAGCGCACGCCATCGTCATGTTGAGGTCGGCCTTATGCCTCTGGTAGCGGCCAATCATCCCACTCAGCTTGTCGAGCGCATGTTGCTCCACATGAAACGATCGTATGACTTCGCCCCCTTGGGCGGTGTCGCGTACGCGCCCATTATAGCTTTTAGCATCCTCGACAACCTGCTGTTGCTGACAGGACAGGCGCTTCCCGAAGAGCTGCGGGACCAACGTCGGCAGAGCCATGCCCGCAAGGGAGATCAGCGCGACGAGCGGGTTGATCAGCACGAGCATGATGCAGCCTATGGCGATCTTGAAGACGGACTCCAGAATGCCAAGGGAGCCTGTGATGCAGTCGTTCTCGAGCACGTCCATGTTCTGGCCGAGGACGGTCAGCTGCTCTGCACTGTCGCAGACGCGACCGCACGACGCGCCCGCTATCATCCCGCGCGCCGCTCCCTCGCGGATGTTGACCATGGCGTCCCTGACGATGAGCGCCCTCAGGACGTCGGAGGCAAGGCTCAGGGCTCCAAGTACCAGTGCGTACAGGCACGACGCGAGGGCCAGGTGCATCATCGGAGAGACGTCCCCAACGGCCACGGCGGCTGTGGCGGCGTCAAGCAGGGCGCTGAGCAGGAGCGCTATGCCCATCGATGACAAGCAGAAGAGAAAATCGACCACGCAGAAGCAGGCAAGCCCCCTGGTGCCGATGTGCTTTCGTATGTACCGCATTCCTCGCATACCGATGTGCCTCCTTACGATGACACGTGCATCATCGCAGGGATGGCGGCATGACTCCATATCGAATGATGTATATTTGAACATTCGCGAGACGCTATGTCACAACGATGGCGGGGTGCGGGCGTTCGCGTCAGAGCCTCACGCCCATGTTCTCCTGGACCCAGTTCCGTACGGCGGCAGCGTGCTCATGCTGCCCTGTGAGGTCCATGTACGGGGCGATGTGCCTAAGGATGCCCAGGGCCTCGTCCCTCTGCCCCTCGCGATACCTGACGCGCGCCTCCGCGTAGAGAATCACGGGCATGTATGTGAGAATCCCCTCGTCAAGGGCCTCGCTGTGAGCGCGCTCGATGTAGCGGAGGGACTCGGCGTAGCGCCCCTCCTGCTCGAGGCTCAGCGCAAGGTTGAGCTCGCAGCCAATCTTGTCATCGGCCCAGTCCTGCGTGCCATTGTCCTGGTTGTCCATCGACTCGATGAGCTCCTCGCCAAGACGTGACGCATCGGCATGCCGTCCCAGGTAGCACAGTGTCGGGACCATGAGGCCTATGCACTCGGCTTCCGTCGGAGACAGCAGCGTGTGCCTGAAGTCATCGAGCCTTAGTGTCGGCTTGGTCAGCCTGATGGCTTGGTCGAGCAGATCGAGCGCTCGGCCCAGCTCGCTACCATCTATCGTGATGAGCGTAGATGCGTTCAGCATGAGGTAGAGCTGCCGGTAGCTTGGTCTCTCGCGAGACGACTCGTCCATGGAGTCAAGCAGCTCGCGTGCCTCGTCCGGTCTCCCACGGTGCAGCAGGGCCCTGGTGCGCTTGGCAGCCCGTGCGAACTCGCTGTCGCGCTCGTTTTTGTAGTAGACGTCGCAGAGCTGATAGGTGCTGGCCCCAAGACGGGAGAGCAGGCCATCGAGCACGGCCTTCGTGGGCATCTGCCTTCCGGTCTCGACGCGCGAGACGGTAACGGGCGAGCATATGCCCTCGGCAAGCTCTTCCTGCGTGAGGTGCCTCTCCTTTCTGAGCAGACGAATGGTGCTTCCCAGCGAGTTGTTGTCTTCCATTGCTACCGCCTATCGTAGCCCTGATGCCCCGTGCGTTTCAGGCAGGTGCTGTGCCGCGATGCTGCCAGGCCGGTCTCCGTCGCCCCTCTCGGTAGGCGCCGGTGCAGGCGCCATCACCGGCCCCATGGGTTGTCATCCTATGTTCTTGCACTGCGTTGGCGCCGAGAACCCATGCCCATCAAAAACCGGGAGGATCCTCTAAAATAAATCGCTCTGTGATCCCGTCCGGGCAAGATATAAAACCAGCTCGTCTCTGTCCGTTTCGTAGATTAGCAACCAATCTGGCGTAATGTGGCACTCGCGATACCCCACATAGCCCCCGGAAAGTTGGTGATCCCTGTTCGTTTCCGGCAACGGCTCCCTCGCAGCCAGCTTTAATAGTATCGGTCAACAAAGAAATATCAAAGCCACACTTTTTCAGGCGCTTAAAATCATCCCGAAATTCTGTAGTTGGTCTTATGTTATATATCGGCAAGCAGCTCCTCCATCATCTGATCGACATTGGAATAAGTCTTGCCGATGTCCCGATTGGCTTTCATTCTCTTTGCTTCTTGGATGGCTTCGACAGTTTCAGCGTTCGGCACATCACCGCTGATTTCAAAGGGTATTCTACGCTCCCTCACAGCCTTACGTGCAAAAACATTGAACGCCGTTGTCATCGTCATCCCCACATCAGAACAGAACGCCTCAAACTGCCGCTTCAAATCCGCGTCCATGCGGATATTGATACTTGTATTCGCCATAGCAGCAGCCCCTTCGCTCTTTACTACAGCTCGTCATATCATAGTCACTGTATGTCCTTTTGTTTACAATGTTAGTATATCGTCTCATTAGCAAGTCTCTCAGGTTCAGCATAGTGCTGCCTTACCCGTACGTAAGGGGCATGGGCATAGCTTACGATTCCCATCCATCGAAACGGATGACTGCAACATCCGCCCTGAGGAGGAAGAAGCGAGAACGATATGAGCTTGGATCTACAGATAGAAGTGACGGGCCTTACAAAGCGATTTCCCCTCTCAAGGGAGCAGAGGAAGGAGCAGGGGACTGCCAAGCGGCATATCGTCGCAGTTGATGGACTCTCCTTTAACGTTACGCAAGGCGAGGTGTTTGGGTTGCTCGGACCAAACGGAGCCGGCAAGACGACCACGCTCAGGCTCCTGTCAACCCTCATCGCGCCCGACAGCGGGGAGGCCATCATCCACGGTCACTCGATCACAGCCGACCCAAAGGGCGTGAGGGGCTGCATAGGGTTTCTGACCAGCGAGCTCAGGCTCGAGGAGATATTCTCTCCCAGCTACCTGTTCGACTTCTTTGCCGGCCTCCATCACGTTGACCCAGAGTGGGCGTCAGAGAGAAAAAGGCTCCTGTTCGCGCAGTTTGGCATCGACAAGTATTCACACATGAAGCTCGCGGAACTATCGACGGGCATGAGGCAGATGACATCCCTCGTGGTGGCCATAGCCCACGACCCTGCGGTCATCATCTTTGACGAGCCTACGAACGGCCTCGATCTTGTGGCCGCGAAAACCGTCACAGACTTCATCTTCGAGATGAGGGAGCAGGGCAAGACCATCGTCCTTTCAACCCACCTCTTCGATCTGGTCAAGAGGGTATGTGACAGAGTCGGCATCATCATAGGCGGCAGCATGGTCTTTCAGGACTCGCTCTCCTCGCTCTCTGCGGGCAGTGACCTGGAAGACCTGTTCTTCAAGCTGTACGATGGGACACGGGGGCAGCGATGAGAAACGACACGCTCAGCATCTTCAAGAAGGAGATGGACAGGTTCCTCCACAATAAGGCCAGCGCTGCGGCAGCCATCATCTTGCCCGGCCTGTTCATATTCCTACTATGGACGATCATGGGAAACACGCTCCGAACGAGCGCCAACAAGGCAGAGAGCATATCTGAGCTGACAATCTATGCCGTCAACCCCTCGCAGAACATCGGGCAGATTGCCAGCAGCGCAGGCATGACCATCACGGAGATTTCAGGCCTGCCGACCAAGGAAGAGATGCACGACAAGATAGAGAGCGGGTCAGCCCAAGCCTACATAGTCTTCCCCAAGGACTTTGACAGGCAGACCGAGGTGGGGACAGGCCCCGGCGGCGCCGTTCCGCAGGTTGAGGTCTACTACAATTCCTCCGACACGAAGTCGGCTCTGGCCTACACGACCATCCAGACGATGCTCGACCAGTACGAGACGTCCTTTGACAACCGCTTTGACGTGAACCGTGCGGGTGAGGGCTATGACCTCATGCGCAGCCAGGACCAGACGAGCCAGTTTGCCGTCGCGTTCGTACCGTTCATGCTCCTGGTCCTTGTGTTCAGCAGCAGCATGTCGGTCGCGGCCGAGGCCATCGCCGGCGAGAAGGAGCGTGGTACGATAGCCACCCTGCTGGCCACTCCCATCAACAGGCAGGACATCGCGCGAGGCAAGATCCTCGCGTGTTCCCTGATCGGACTGGCGATCGCCGCGTCGAGTTCGATCGGCATCTTCTTGAGCCTACCCTCCCTCATGCGGGGCCAGTTTGATGCAGGCAGTTATGGGCCGGTCGAGCTATGCCTGCTTGGCCTTGTCGTGCTCTCGGTCACGCTTTTGGTGGTCACCATCATCGTCATCGTGTCCACGCTCGCCACGTCCACGAAGGAGGCGCAGACGTGGCTCACCCCAATCATGATGGCCGTGATGGGCATTGGCATAGTGGGGATAGCGTCCAAGGGAGTCCAGACAAACCCACTATTCTACGCACTGCCTCTCTACAACGGGGTCGAGTCCATGATCGGTATACTGTCCTTTAGGATCGACCTCGCATCGATAGCCGTCTGCATAGCGAGTAACGTCGTGTTCTCCCTCCTTGGCCTGCTCGTCTTGGAGCGCCTCTTCAAGAGCGAGCGCGTGATGTTTGCCCATTAGGGACGAGTCGCCGGGAGGGTGCGTGACGCTCGCCCGCCAGACGGTACACCAGAGGTACACGGAGGAGGTGTTTATGACCATGACCGGCTCTTTCTTGCGTCATCTCCTTGCGAGCGGGGGCGTACGTTATCTGAAGAAAAGCGCATGGTTTTCCTGCCTTATCGTCAACCTGCTGTTTGTTGCGCTGTCGATCTACGTCGCGGGCAGGCTGTCCTCTGGGGCAGTGGCCCTTGGCGTCCGCCTTGCCGCGACGCTGGGGCTCTCCATGGGCCTCTGCTTTGTCGCGCTGAGCGCCCCGAGCGAGTTTTTGCGCAGGGACCTTCGTGCCCAGGGCGTGTCCTACCTGAGGTTCTGTGGGTTTGGCAATGAGGACTTTTCCAGGCTCGGTGCCGCCCTCACGCTGCCCTGCGCGGCGATCACGGGCGTGTCCGTTGGGGTGATGGCCTTGGCGCTCACCCAAAGCCTGCTCATATCCCTGGCTGCGGCTGCCTTTGTGTGCGCCGGCCTCGTGGCCTTGGGGGCTGCGGTGGCCACCGTCGTGCTGCGAGGGGGCTTGGTCCACGCGGCGGCGCGCAGGCGAGCGCGCGCGATCGTGTTCTCGTCGAACCGGGTGGTCTGCAGGGCGCAGAGAAACGCCCTCCTTGCGAAGAAGAGAGCTCTATTGTTTGAGGTCGCCCTGTGGCTATGTATCGATTGCGTGTTCTGCGCGCTCCAGTGGTCGCCTGTGGGTTACATGATCGTCGTGAGGTTTCCCGCCGCCTGCATCTTGATGGAGTTCGCCCTTGTCTACGATGACCCGGCCGTGAAGTTCCAGGAGCGCTACTACCGTGAGGGCCTCCTTGTGCGGGCATTGGCCCTCGTGATTCCCGGTGCCTGCATCGCGACCGCCTGCGTGATCGCGACCGTGCCCATCTCGCTGCTTTTTGGCGGCGCGGGCGCTGTGGGCGCTTCGTTCTTGCCTACCGTTATCCCCTGCTGCCTGCTGCAGCTCATCTTGGGGGCGGCCATGCTTCTTGTCTTCGAGAAGAGACCGCTGTTGCCCCTCTGGCAGACCGCGATAGGGTGCGGCGTCTTCGCGCTGGGCCTCATCGAGGTGGCCTCGCTGGTCGTGGTCGGCGTCGGATGGGGCAGACGTACTTGGAGGGGACATGCTTGAGCTCAAAGGGGTAGAGAGACGCTTCGCGTCGGGCAAGGGGATTGGCCCCGTCTCGTTTTGCGTCCGGCAAGGCGAGGTGTGCTCCGTCGTGGGACCCAACGGGGCGGGAAAGAGCACCCTGTTTGGCATACTGTCCATGGTGTCAGAGGAGTTCTCGGGAAGCTGGTCTTTGGACGGCAGGGTCGGCAGGCAGATACCCCGAGGGGCGATCGGCTACCTGCCGGAGTCTACCTTCCTCATCTCGTCCTTCACCCCACGGCAGTTCTGCTCCTTCGACGCATCGATGCGAGACGTGCCCCACACGGCCGCGTCGATCGAGGAGCATCTGGAGACCTTCGCTTGCAAGGACTTCATCGACGTCCCCTTGGGGGAGCTCTCGCAGGGGATGGCCAAGCGCGTGGCGCTCGCCTGCGCGTTTCTGGGCGAGCCCCGGCTGGTGCTGCTCGACGAACCCCTGAACGCCATTGACATCCAGACGACGCTCATCTTAAAGGATCGAATCGTCAGCGAGAGCGAGCGGGGGTGTACGCTTTTGATATCCAGCCACATCCTCGACTTTCTGGACGAGGTGTCCGATCGGATGCTGTTCCTGCGCGAGGGGGACATCGCTGATGACTTCGACCCCAGGGATGGGGGCGCCGAGGGTCGCTACAGGGAGCTGTTCCTGTAGGGTCCGGGGTGGCCGGTGGCCGGATGTCCTGGTGGTGTGTGCCGATAGTGCGTTTGCGTGTATGACAGCTCCATGAGGGTGTGCTCTTGCGAGATGTGGAGGCGAATGTGGGAAAGCTGGTGCGCTGGAGGTTTGGGGGTCCGAGGCCTACGGGACAGCGACTGCCAAGTCTCGATAGCCTTGATGAGGAGCGAGGGATGTGTCTCTCGAGCTCGGAGTTCCTTATGTACCTGATGAGCAGGGTTAGGCACAGCGAGGCGTCCCGTTTCCTGACCCTCGAATATATCGGACAGGTTGGCGAGCACGAGTTCCGCATGAGCCTCAACGGGCCGGACGGCGACTTCAGGGTGGAGGTCGGCCCTCATACCTCTCGGATCTGCCTTATGGGTGAGCGTATCTGGTTCATAAGCGAGAGCCATCGGGAGGGGCGCGCATATCAGAACATAGCGGATGACGTCGTCTACGGTGGCCCGATCGATGGTAGGACCCATGCGGAGGTGATCGGGCTTTTCCTGGAGGTGGTCGGCATCCTCGCCGGAGCGACGGGCCTCTTTCACGCGCGGGCACAGGAGGGGCGGTGCGATCTGGACCCTGGCACCCGACACTACGACGTCTACGTGCGAAACGCCCACACCGGCCCCTACAGGAGGACGCTCGCCAACATCAGCTTCCACGTAAACTGCGACGCCGACTGGGGAGCGGACGGGGCCGAGGGTGGTGCGGAACCTGCGTCCGCCGCGCCATCCCCGGAGGGTGGAACGCCACGCAGCGGACCTGGGCGCTACTGCCCGGTGGGGGACGGACCGACGGGCCTCATGGGGCGTGACATGGATCCCACCCGCGCAGACGTTGAGTGGTTCATGAGGAGACTGGGACGAAGTGACGTCTCGAGATTGCTGTCCCTTGATCTCCAGGAAGATTCGGGCGGGGGGTTCTGCCTGTGCCTTGATGGACCCGGAGATGGCTTCTACGTAGGATTCGACTCCCATCTTTTCGACGTCTGCAATGCCTGGGAGCGTATCTGGTTCACAAGCGAGAGCCATCGGCCATCGCCCGACAGCCAGGACTCTTGGGGAGAGATCGTCTACGACGGCCCGGTCGAGGGGGAAGACCGCGTGGAGCTGTTCGACCTCGCCTATGAGACGGTGCGAGTCCTCGCTGGTGCGACAGGTGCCTTTCATGACGAGATACGGACAAAGGAGGGATGGAACGATCTTGGCTCTGAAGCCCGCTTTTACGACGTCTACGTGCGAAACGCCCACACCGGCCCCTACAGGAAGACGCTTGCCAACATCAGCTTCCACGTGAACTGCGACGCTGACTGGGGAGCGGACGGGGCCGAGGGCGACGCGGGACCCGCGCCCGCCGC
>ERZ773003.808-NODE-808-length-21207-cov-3.632044_pt1 | contig 21207 bp, 19 predicted proteins | sample MGYA00580668_ERZ773003 | MGnify/ENA primary metagenome ERZ773003 (study PRJEB29015, sample SAMEA2738002) | human oral metagenome | biome: human oral; feature: human-associated habitat; material: dental | place: China | collected 2126 ... | reverse complement strand
GCACGATGTTTTCGAACATGCTCAAATGCTGCGGCTAATGCGTGCGATGGACGCTGCTGCGGTAAAATTTTAGAATTTTGCGGAATTTTCACGAAATTCCATATTTTTCACGAGATTTTTGTAAATTTGCCTTATGCGGAATTTTAAAATTCCTCAAGGAAATATTTTAATTCTTTTAAAATTTTGCGAAAGAGCTTTTGCGGAATTTTATCCGCGTTTTATTTTGCGCCTAAGCTTCCGTGCGCTTGCTCGTCGAAACTTATAAAAATTTATAAAATTTCGCTCGATTTATGAGGCGCGTCAAAACAGCGAAGCAGGACGGTATAAATTCTAGCGACGATTGCACGGATTATTTGCTGCGCGAGCCGAGTTATTTAATTTTTGGGCGAAACGAGCGCTTTACGTCAAAGCCCTTGCTGGCAATTTTTATATCATTTGGTATCGTGCCTGTCGGAGCAGAGGCGTCCTTTTTGGCGGATAAAAACTCGACTAAGCTTTGCCAGACGAAATCGGCATCCAGATAAAACCCCATCGCGTTAAGCTGTGGATTTATCGCCGCGGTGTGAATGTTCTGTGTGAGCTTAAAAAATACGATTGGGGCGTTTAAAATTTCATCTTTGCTTATATAGCCGTAAACAATGCTTTTTAGCGTCGTTTTGCGGTTGCCCTCTAGTGCCATGAGCTGCAGAATTTCCTCGCGTGTAGCCTGCTCGCCGACCTTACCTAGCCATGAGGGGCGATATGGGCGCGAAATTCATCGCCAAAGCTCAAAGTTCTGTCATTCTGATACTGCCTTCTTAGCTCCGTCTCGTCAAACTCTAGGCTTGTGTAAATTTTACCTTGCGTTGCGAAAATATGGACTAAATTTTTGCCGATGAAAATCACGGAGTGAAGCAGGCGCGGCAGTTTATTTACGTCAGTTTTGCTCCAGTTTATAAATTTACCGCGGATAAAGCGGTACCCGCTAAGCTTCATTTCAAAGACCTTTTTATCGCCCTCGTCAAGCCTCCATAGCTCGTCCACACTGACTGGAGTAGAGTTTCTGCGGTCATAGACCAAAGTCTCATCAAGTCCGTATTTTGACACCATAAAATCGTAATTATCTTTAAATTTAGAGATAATTTTCATGTTCGTCCCCTAAAATTTTATCTTTCAAAAGCTCCTGAATCGGCGTGCTTTGCACTGAAACCGAAGCAAAATTTTATCGCTGCAAATTTACGCTGTGAACCTCGCAAATTTTACAAAAATTTACTGCTAAATCGCCAAAATTTATATCGCAAGCTCACGGCTCGCTAAATTTTACCGCGTGCCGGCAAAATGGTAAAACCGAACGAAAAGCGTGCGGTGCGGCAAATTTTAAATTTATTTTACGCGGCGGCGTAGAGTTTTAAAATTTATTTTCTGCGATGGCGCAAAATTTTAAATTTATCTGCCGCAAAAACGGAAGCCGCTACCGCTTAAAGTCGTGAATTCGTATATTGGCGCCATATTTTTTGCAAAGCTCGCTTACCTTTTCTTTCAGCCTTTCCTCGTCGTAGCAGATGAGATCGATGTATACGTGTTTTTGCCCGGTTGCACCGCCGATTATTTCCAAAAACGAGCCGCAGCTCTCCAACTCATCGTCCTCGATTTTGTTTCTCAGATCAAAGCCCGCCTGCACGTCGCCGCCGTTATCGATGCTAAGAAAGCAAAATTTGATGCCAAGCTCGAAGGCTTCGTTATAGATGTCGCGCTCGCCGTTTAGGTACTGATTTACGATGGCCGTTAGGCAGGTGGTGCCCACGATCACGTCCTCGCGCACCTCGCTGCCGCGCGGCTCCATTTCGTAGCTGAAAAAATTCTTTAGCGGTTCGCGCGCAGCTTTTTCGCCGAATTTCTCATCGATCAGATCGGCAAATTCGCTTAGCGGCACGCCGTTTTCCTGCGGCTGGGCCAGCACTTCAAGCATGCCTAAAGTGTTAATGACCGTCGTCTCGCCGATGATGTTATCAAGTAGGATGAAACTTAGATTGCCCGCCTTGCCCTCATCCTGCGCGAGCAGAGCCGCTAGGTTTTCGTTGTAGATTTTGATGTCTACGTCGCTTTCGTTAAACTGCGCGTAGATCATCGACTCCTCGGCGTTTACGCTCGTGTCATACATCTCGATCCCGCCGATACCTCGCGGCGCACGCGGCTTTCCGAGCGTGCAGATCATTTTGGACTCAAGCTGTTTTGGCATAACGTTTTTGATGAAGCTTAGCCAAAATAAGCGGTGCCTCATACCCTCGGGAGTTAGCACCAGATCGAGCTTATCGCCCACGAGCCCCGTCATAAAATAGGGCTCGGCAAGGCAGATGCGAAGCTTCTCGTCGGTCTTTTGCATCGCCTCTTCAAACTCTTCCGCCGCCAGATCGGCCTTGATCTCATCTATCACGCCGCTAAATTCCGCCCAAAATTTATCCACTCTGCCCGCAAAAGTGCTTGGAATTTGCGCCTTTTCAGCCTTTTTTCCTGAGCTAAATAACCCCACGGTCTCTCCTTTAATTAAATTTAAACGCAATTATAGCTTAATTTTTTGCGCAGGCTTGGAGCCAAATTTTAAAAGCCCACCCTCATGTGCACTGAAAGCAGCCGCCCAAAACCTCGCATTTTTCGCAGATCTGCACGTATATGACCCCCTCGCCCTGCACCAGCTCGCCGAATGAGATCTGCGCTAGATGCTTCATCGTCCCGCCGCAGCTAGGGCAGCTCAGATACTCGGCGTCCTGCACCCACTGCGGATAGCCGCCCACGGTCACGTCAAGCTCGCTAAAGCAGCCGTAAAAGGGCGATACTTCGCCGCCTAGCTTAAATTTCATACCGCTCAGTCGCGCAAAATCCTCTTGCGAAAAGTAACTTTTCTCCATCCCTTCGCCCTCGCAGCGCATCTGCGGCTCGCCGTCCGCGCCGCATTTGCAAAAATACATTACCGAGCCGACGCAGGTCGGGCAGCAGCGAAAGATCGCGTCGTGCTTTAAATTTAGAAACGCAAGCCGCGGATCAGTTGCCTTTAGACGCAGCATATCAAGCATCTCGCAGCCGCAAAACTCGCACTTTTGCCCTGTAGGCCTGCCGATACGTACGGGCTCGTCCGCATTTTGGTTTGCGTCTTCGCAAGCGTCCTTTGCATTTTCGCTTAAATTTAAACCGCTGCTAGCGTCTTTTTGCGCGTCTGATTTGAAATTTACGCGCTCGTTCTGCAAGCTCGCGCCTTCGTTTATGCCCGTGCGAGCACTCTGCGCGCCCGCGTGTAAATTTGAAATTTCGTCCGCGCCGTTTTGTGCGTTTTGTTCGGAATTTGCGCTGCCCGCGCGGCCTTTGAAATTTGAAATTTCACTCGCGCTTTCATCTCCGCGCTCGCGCTCGCCGTTTTTATCCGCGCCATCTTTTACGCGCACCGCGGCAAGGCATTTATCAAAAACTAGCGATTTTCGCTCGCCCCTCTTATCAAAGCTCCAGCCGCCGATTTTCGCGTAAAAATCTGTGCCTACGTAGAGCTTTTTGCGCCACGGCCTCGGGTTTTTATACAGCTCGTAAAAGAGCTCCGTCGTTTTTTCGTCGCCCTGCCACGCAAGCGAGCGCAGAAGGTGATTTAGCGCGTTTTTGGAGTTATCTTGTAGCGAGTCTAGTTTGGCTATGAGCGAGTCTCTTACGTCCTTAGGCGCGCCGAAGTAGATTTCGGGCGGATAGTAGATCTGCTTCGCTGCCGCAGCTCGCGCGATCCTTGGATCGTGGATATCCAGCAGGCTAAAAAGCGCCCAAAAATCGTTACAAATCTCATCCCATTTTTCGATCTCATCGATTCGGTCTGCGATTTTTAGGATCATCGCCTCCACTTCGCCCGCGCCTAGGTTTAAAATCTCCTCTCGCCTCTGCTTTTGGCGGCACGAGTGGCAGATGCCGTCGAAATATATCGTGTTTTCGCCGCATTTTGGGCATAGATGGGCTTTGCTTTGCATTTTATCTCCTTAAATTTGGATTTAAATTTCGTCAAATTTTAGCTAAATTTTACTGTTTTATGGCGATCAAGCGCGGTTTAGAATTTAATGTCGCATTGAATTCGAGGCTTTAATACACCTAAAATGCGTCATTTACAAATGGAATTCAAGCTGAAAGAGATGTGAATTTTAAATTACAATAGAAGTAGGGTGGGTTTGCGAGATCAAGTGGAATTCATCTTCGAAAAGATAAATTCCACTTTTATGCTCTTAGGCGCAAATCACTTTTCAATGTGATGTTTGACTAGATACTCGATGATATTTACCGCATTATCGATGCCGCAATACGACGTGTCGATGCAGATATTGTAGTTTGCGGACGCGCCCCAGACTTGGTTGGTGTAGTATTGATGAAAGCTCATCCTGCCTGCGTCGCTGTTTTCCATATACTCTCGCGCGTCGGTGTGACCCTCTTTTTCCAATCTAGCGAGCTTAAACTCATCGCTCGCGCGTAAAAATACCGTCAGCAGATCCGGATGTCCGCGCAAGAAAAACCCGGCGCAGCGCCCAAGCACTATAACGTTGCCGCCCGAGACGATCTTCTCGTAGATTGCTACGATGCGATCGCGCTTTTGCTCATTGGCTAGCTCGTTGTGCGATATTGCCTGAAGTAGCGTATTTACGGGCATTTCGTTGTAGAACTCATACATCTGCTCGAAGCAGCCAAGCTCGTCTGCTTTGCGGAGCAGATCTGCCTTGGCTAGATAGGTGTAGCCTAAGCGCTCGGCTAGTTTGCGCGCGGTTTCGCGCCCACCTGCGCCCGTTTGTCTAGCGATCGAGATTATCATATTTTCTCCTTAGATGAAATGTGCAAATATACCGGCACCGATGACGGTAAGAAGTCCCGTAACCGCCATTGCTAAAGACGCCATCGCGCCCTCTACGTCACCGATCTCAAGAGCGCGCGCCGTTCCCATCGCGTGGCTCGCGCAGCCTAGGGCGATACCTTTTGCCATCGCCTTTTTGATGCCAAAAATTTTAAGTAGTGCCTCGCCAAATACGCTGCCGATGATGCCCGTAGCGATGATGCAGGCCACTGTTAGTGTCACGATGCCGCCTAAGCTTTCGCTGATACCCATACCGATTGGCGCCGTGACAGATTTCGGTAGTAGCGTGACATACATTGTATGATTTAGCCCAAATATCACCGACATCGCGTAGATGCTGCCTAGTCCTGCGATCATACCCGAAATCAGTCCTGCAAAAATAGCTAAAAAATTACTTCGCAAAAGTGCCAGCTGCTCGTATAGCGGTACGGCTAGACAGACGGTAATCGGCGTTAAGAAAAAGCTAATGTGCGAGGCGCTCGCATTAAATTTCTCGTATGGAATTTTAAAGATTAAAAGCACGCAGACGGTAAGCACGATACCGATTAGAAGCGGGTTGAAAATCGTTAGCTTAAAGCGCTTTTTTAGATAAAGTCCCAGCTCAAACGAGCCCAGGCACAAAAACACGCCGAAAAAAGCGGAGTTCATTAAAATTTCTCTCATTTTTTATCGTCTCCGGATAAAATTTCGCGCTCCAGCTTCGCATCCACGCCCTTTGTATTCACGCCGTCTTGTTCGTGCGCGGCTTCGTAAAGCCTGCGCTTAACGCGGGCGAGGGCAATTTTATAAAAAATTTGCGTTACCGCGCCACTTGCACCAATGACTACTACCGTAGAGACCGCCGTAATCGCGATGATTGCGAAAAGATGCTGGCGTAGCGCGTCACCTGCGATGATGATCGCAGCGCCCGCCGGGATGAAGATCACAGGCATAATCTGCATAAAAAATGACACGGTTTCTCTAATCTGCGATACTTTGATGAGTTTGAAGATCAGGGCTAAAAGCATAATGACTAGCCCATAGATGCTAGCGGGGATTGGCACAGGCACGAGCGCCGCCAAAATCTCCGCAACAAAAGATATTCCTAAAATCACGCTAAATTGGATTAAGTAGTTCAAAGCTTACCTCGGATTAAAATTTAGCGCTAAATTTAGCACTTTGCAGTTAAAATAGATATTAATCTTGCTAGGTTTGGGCGAAATTTTGCAGCAAAATTTACTTAAGTAAGCTCTGTAGCTAGGCTGTAGGTAGAATTTTGCGATTTATTATAGCGCTAAATTTAGCCTTGCGGCACGGATAAAATCTGGCGATGACTATTCAATCAAGCGTCTCGCCTAGCTCTATTTTGACGCCGAGCACCCTGCAGACTAGATCAAAAATTTCAATATCGACATTGGGCGCGTATTCGTCCAAGACGGTGTAAACTTCGGCGCGCATATCCTCGTCATGGCCCGGGTGCGAGCGCGAATACAGCTCGTCCGTGCGCCGCACGAGCGCGAGATTATCGATATCTCGCTCGCGCATCGCCTGCTTGAGCCGTTTTGAAATTTGCCATTTGAAACTTTGCATTTTTCATCCTTTAAATTTGCGCGATACTAGCCAAAAGGACTTTAAAATTTAATTTCTTAAATCCGGTGACGCGTTTCGGCGCGATCAACGAGCCTGCGCCGTACGGTCTTGCGCTTGCAAATATAAAACGAGCCGGGTTTAGATCAAGGCTTTACCGGCTAAATAGAAGATTATCTTTGCGTAAATAGCGCTAAATCTCGCAAAGCCAATGGGATTACTTCGCCGTGCGAAGCGCCTTCGTAGAGCCTAAACTCGCAAGAAAGCCCCTTTGTTTTTAAAATTTCAGCTAGATCGGCTACTTTTAAAATTCCCGCTTTATCGGTTTTTCCTTTACGCATTTCACTCGAGCCGGCAACGAGCATTATGAATTTCGCTTTTAAATTTGATCTAAGCTTTCCCTCGTCTAGGGCATCTCTGATCAGCTGTGATTCACCCCACCACAACGAAGGCGAGGCGATAAAAAACTCGTCGAAAATCCCATCGTCGCGCAGCAAAGCATAAATCCCGAATAGCCCGCCGAACGAATGTCCGAAGTAAATTTTATCGCTTTGCGTCGTGGCGTATTTTCGATCCACGAGCGGCAATAATTTATCTTTTACAAAATCGTAAAATTCTGCCGCGCCGCCGCCGTTTGCATATTCTTCGCCGCTCGCCGCAGGCGTTAAATCTCTCGTGCGACGCTTAGTATCATACGCTAGCGGGCTATCGTATCCGATACCTACTATAAGGACGGTTTTGCTTAATTTCGACACCGCTTTTGCGTTTTGCTTTGCGCCATTCGCATAAATTTTCGCATAGGAGTTTAAAAGTATCGGAAACTGCGCGTTCGCATCAACCATAAAAACTACCCTATCGTAGCGAGCGACATTTTTTTGGCGAGCTATAAAAATTTTATATTTTTCGCCGTTCTTGCTTTTTAGAATAAAATCGCTCACGTTAAACATTTCGCGCGCAGCTCCACTTACCCGCTCAATCTTTTGTGGCGGTTTTGCCCCCAGATCGCAAGCGAATAAGCACACTAAAAAGAGCGCGTCAAATACCGCAAGAAAGCTCTTTAGGCTTACCATTTAGCGTTTACCTTAAACCAAAACCTCCTGCCCTCCTCGGGATACCAATAGTAATTGTCGTCGTCCGCAAGACCCTCGTCGTATCGGACGTTATCAAAGATATTGTAGGCGGTTAAATTTAGACTCAGATTATCGTTTAAATCGTATTGTGCGCCCAAATCCGTAGTAAAAAGCTTTTTGTCGTTTTTGCTGACTCTATTGCCCGGACCGAATTGCACGCTTGTAAGCTCGCTTTCGTAATTAAGACCGATAAAGGTAGAAAGCGGAGCGATAGGCCTATAGCTAAGCGTCGCATGTGCAGCATGCTTCGGAGTAGCGGTCAGGGATTTGCCATCCAGCCTACTAAGATTGGTTTGGCTAAATTTAACGGCGCCGTTTGGCGTATAGATCGTAGGATCCCCGGTTTCGATCTCGGAGTGGCTATAGGTGTAGTTTGCCTTGAAATTTAGCTTTTTAGTAATATCGTAATCGCCACTCAGCTCAACGCCGTAAACCTCGGCTCCTTCTATATTAAAATACGTTCCCCAACCAGGACAATTAACGCTCGGCGCGCCGGCGCAGCCTCCGTAAGCGGGAATCCTATTGATATTGCTGCCATCGGTATCTAAAATTTTATCTTTGAAGTCGTTTTTAAATAGCGTGATATTGCCGCGCAGATCGTCTGCATTGTCGTAATAAAGCCCGATCTCGTAGGTCGTGCTTTTCTCGGGCTTTAAATCCTTGTTACCGAAATCTATAATCCTCCAGCCGCCCTGAATCGTGCCTACTTCAGGCGAAATTTGATTGACGTCGGGAGTTTTATAGCCGGTTGCGACGCCGCCTTTGATCGTCCAAGTATCGCCTATATTAAACGTCGCGTAGGCTCTAGGAGAAAAGTGGTTGCCGAAGTATTCGTTATGCGTGAGCCTGCCGCCGAGCGTTAAAAATAGCGTATTTTCGAAAATTTCGATCTCATCCTCTAAAAATCCCGCATGCTCGTTCATAGAAAATCGTTGCGGAGAGCGTAAATTTTGCCTACTCGCGTTTGAAACGATGAAAGTCGTTTGCACATCCTGTTTGCTAAAATCGTAGCCGAAGGTAAGCGTATTTATACCGAGATAAGTCGTAAATTTGGAATTAAAATTTCTATTTTTTACGATTGCGGGAGAAAGGCTATCAAAAATGCTCGTACGGCGAGTCTTATCCCAAAAATAACTTATATCAGCACTTAAGCTCTCAAACTCACCCAAATATCCGACGCCGTGATTTTCTCTTTTATATTTATAGTGATTTAATCCACGCGCGTTGGGATAAACGGCGGTTTTACCAAGAGTCCTTGAATAATCATGATTTTGTCTTCCGGTTTGAAAGTAAAATTTATTATTTTCATCCGGCGTTAGCCAAAGTTTGGCGTTAGAATCCGATTTATCACTCTTCTGATAGCCTCCCTTATAGCCATCCTCGCCGCGCAGCTTTTTATATCCCCACAGCTGAAGTGCCGCATACTGCCCAAAGGGAATATTGACGTAGGCTTCGCCCATCTTGCCGTCTCCGATACCTTCGTGATCTTGGATAGTTGTAGATATAGCAGCACTTCCGCTAAATTTAGAAAAATTCTTTTTCGTAATGATATTTATCACGCCGCCTACTGCATCGCTCCCGTAAAGCGAGCTCATCGGTCCTCTAATCACCTCGATACGCTCGATCGCTCCTGCGGGCGGGATAAAATTCGAGTTCATATCGCCCGCTCCGCCTTTTGGGTTCGCCGCCGCGGAACTTACACGTTTGCCGTCGATAAGCACAAGGGTTTGGGAGCTTTCCATTCCTCTGATGGATATCCCGCTTGCCGGGCCGTCATCGCCTGCGATGACGCTAACGCCCGGCATTTTATTCGCAATATCGTGTAGCGAAGTGAATCTGCCGCTTGATATCTCTTTATTATCCAAGGTGGAAATGGAGGCCGGCGCCTGCCTAATATCTTGGCGAAAGCCGCTCGCACTTACTACGATTTCGCCAAGATTCGTGCTATTTGCGTCACTGCTTAGATGCGAGCCTTCGACGCCGCATAAAATCGAAACGCTCGCGCATATCGATAATGCGATAAATTTCGCCTTTTTAAAATACATATCTTTTTGCATTTTTGTTCCTCTATTTTGAAATTTAATCGCGGATTATAACTCAAAGCGGATAAATTTAATATTAATTATTAAAGTATTTTTATAGAATTAAATTTAACTAATAATTCCCCGTTCCATCGATATTTTTATAAAAATTATTTTAAATAAAGTACAACATATAATCAAGAAATTGCTGTAAATAAGTAAAATTTTATAACGCCCGGCATTAATTATCAAATCGTTTTGAAGAAATTTTGCACAGTTTTGATTTTATCTGCTCTAAGAATCATTTTCGCTTTTGTGGACGTGTATATTTTAAACTATCGAAGGCATTACAAGCGGCAACGCGAAAATGGCTTTGCTCTATTGATTTCGTGCATCCTGCGGCTTGCGATAATTATAGACTAGCATAGGATTAATATGCGATGTTTTTTAACACAGTAGCTTCGTATGAATAAATTTAAGGAGCATAATAGCTTCGGCGCAATTTAAAATTTGAGTAGTTTATATAGGCGGATTTAAATTTAAACTAGATTTATCAGCACGGCAAAATCTGTCAAGGTTTTAAATTTAGAAGTAAAGAATCGATCCAAATTTAAAATCCTGGCGCAAGAATGCAAAGTAAGAAGATAAATTTAATAAGACCCCGCAAATTTATCTTAAAATTTAGCGGGATCAAATTTAGATTTACGCCGCAGGCGCACTATTTTCGGCGTGCGTATCGTCCGAGTCCTTAGGCCTTAAAAACCACTGCTTTGCAAAGATCAGCGCGTAGATCGCTGCGCCGATGCCGTAGCTAACGTATTCGCTCGGAATGAATTCTATAAATTTCGCGCAGATATTAGGCACCAGCATTAACGGCGTTACTAGCAGTAATAGCAGGCGCTCTAGCGGATTACATTTTGTAACAAACCAGCCTTGTAGCGAGGAGCTGAAGGCAAACATGCCCACGATCGCCGTGGCAAAAATCAGCACGATTTGCAGTGGATCGCTGATCCAAACGATGCTTTTTGAATCCATCGGATCGCCGATGCTTTGGATCAAAAGCAGCTTATTATTGAAGAAAAACGCAAACGGAAGTACGGCGGTGCGCAGATCATACACGAAGCCCTGAAGTCCCACGGTTACCGGATTTGCCTTTGCGATGCCCGCGGCGGCGTATGCGGCGATGCCCACCGGAGGGGTATCATCGGCTAAAATTCCGAAATAAAATACGAAAAGATGCACCGCGATCGCAGGGATCAAAAAGCCGTTTTTGCCGGCCAGTATTAAAATCACCGGAGCAATAAGGCTCGAAACGACGATATAATTCGCCGTCGTAGGAAGCCCCATGCCCAAAATCAGACTCATTATCGCAGTCATCAGAAGTATCAGCACTATGCTATTTCCCGCGACCGCCTCCACGAGCTCTGAAAGAACCTGTCCCAGCCCGGTAAGCGAGATCGAGCCGATGATGATGCCCGCTAGCGCGGTGGCAACGGCTACCGTGACCATGTTTTTAGCAGCACCCACCATAGCCCAAAAGATATCTACGAAACCTACGATAAAATCGGACTTGCCAACTTTTTCGCCAAATATCGTTTTCTTTGCGGGCTCTTGTACGATCATTATTAAAAATAGCACGCAGATCGAGTTAAACGCCGCAGAGATCGCGCTTTCTTTCAGAATCAATAGAGTGAAAAGAAGCACCAAAATCGGTATTATGTAATGAATGCCGCTAAATATAATTTTTAGCTTTGAAACCTTGGCGTAATCGCGGCTGCCGTGAAGCCCTAGCTTGCAGCTTTCCAGATGCACGATGAAAAATAACCCCGCGTAGCAGACGAAAGCGGGGATCACCGCCGCGATCATTACGTTGGTGTAGCTCATACCTAAAAATTCCGCGATGATAAATGCCGCAGCGCCCATGATAGGCGGCATAAGCTGCCCGTTTACGCCGGCGGCGACCTCGATAGCGCCCGCTTTAGTGGCTGTAAGCCCTGCTTTTTTCATTAGCGGGATCGTAAAGGTACCCACCGTCACAACGTTTGCGGTCGAGCTGCCGCTTACCATGCCGGTTAGCCCGCTAGCGATTACGCTAGCCTTGGCGGGTCCTCCGCGGAAGCGACCTAAAATCGCAAACGCTACGTTTATAAAATACTGCCCCGCTCCGGCTCGCTCCAAAAGCGCGCCGAATAGCACGAACAGATAGATGAAGCTGGTGCTGACCCCTACCGGTACGCCAAATACGCCCTCTGTCGTTAAAAACATATGCCCTGCAAGCAGTTCAAAGCTTGCGCCGCGGTGCGCGATGATATCTGGCATATAAGGGCCGAAGTAACAATACAGAAGAAAGGTAAAAGCGATAATGCCAAGCGCGGGCCCCATCATACGACGACCCGCCTCAAAAAGGATAAAAATACCTATAAAGGCTGCTACGATATCTCTGGTTAGATAATTTCCCGGGCGCTGCGCTAGCCCGTTAAATTCTATTGCAGGATACAAGATCGCGGCGACTCCGACGATTAATAAAATATAATCGTAAAACGGGATGTAAAAATGTGCCTTAGAGCGCGGGCGAAACGGAAAAAGCGAAAAAATTATAAAAATGGCGAACGCCAAGTGGATTGAGCGCGCGATATTCGTATTTAGCGTAAAATATGCGATATAAAGCTGAAAGACCGACCACGCGAAGCAGACCAGCGTCACGAGCCAGAAGAGCTTTTTAGAGGTAAATTCTCTACTTTTTACCTCTAAAACCTGCTCGTCGTTTTGTGTAGATTTCTCCATCAACTAGCCTATTTCAGCAGTCCGGCTTCTTTATACACCGCCTCTGCCGCAGGATGAAGCGGTGCGCTAAGCCCCTCTAAAAGAGATTCTTTGCTTACCAAATTTAACGCAGGGTGTAGTTTTTTATACTCGTCGAAATTATCAAGTATCGCCTTAACTACCGCTCTAACTGCTTCGTTACTTTGGCTAGCGTCGGTTACTAGCACGGCCTTTACGCCGATAGTCTGCGTATCGTGATCTACGCCGTCATACATTTTTGCAGGGATCACGCCTTTGGCAAAATATGGATATTTTTCTAGAATTTTTTTGATATGCTCATCGTCGATGCCGACTAAGTCGATAGGAAGCGAAGTCGCCGCATCGGTGATATTTGCGGTCGGATGTCCTACGACATAGAAGTATCCGTCGATCTTCTTATCTTTTAGCGCCATAGGGCATTCTTGCGCGGTTAAGACGCCGTGTTGGGCGAGCTTTTTGAGATCGAAGTCGTAGTTTTCAAAAACTATCGTGCTGGTTAGCTCGTTGCCGCTGCCTGGATTTCCGATATTGATCTTTTTGCCCGCAGCGTCGCCGTAGGATTTGATGCCGCTCTCTTTAGAGACGACGAAAGCCAAAAGTTCCGGATAGATCGAAATTACGGAGCGTAAATTTTTATCCGCCGCGCCTTGAAATTTGCCCGTACCGTTGTATTTATCATAGACGACGTCGCTTTGAACGAAGCCGAAATTTAGCTCTTTTTTAAGCACGTTATTGACGTTATACGTCGAGCCGCCCGTCGATTGCACGGAGCATTTCATATTTTTATCCATATTTACCAAGCGGCAAATCGCGCCGCCTACCGGATAATAGGTGCCGGTCATACCGCCGGTGCCGATATTGATGAACTCCTTAGCGCCTGAAACGCTAGCTAGTAAGGCCAAACCGGCCAAAGCAACAGAAAATTTTTTCATCTTTGCTCCTTTTTGAGTTAAAAGTTTGAAAGTATTGCTAAATTTCTATAAAATTCTAATAAAAACAGATCGAATTTCGCGCAAATTTACGATTTTACACATCACGGCGCAAGTGATTTAATATCAAAGTAGCTCGGCGATCTGCTCTGATATGCGGAATTTTACCGCAATAAAATTCTAAGCTTGAAATCCAAACGCCCGTGGATAAAATTTAACGCTATAAATTTAAAGCCTTAATAACTCACGCTGCTAAGATACAGCCCGTTCGGCGGAAAGGGGATTCTACTAAACGCCCGCGAGAAGCTAATCTTGCGCCCGCTCTGCACGGATTTTAGGGCGTTTGCGACCATCAGCCGCACCTGCGCTCGCAAAAATCCGTTGGCTTTAAAATTTATCAAGGTTAAATTTCTAAAAGAGTAGGCGCGCGCGACGTAGAGCTCGCGCACAGGGCTTTTTATGTCGCTGCCGCTTTTCATAAACTCGCTAAAATCGTGCTCGCCGATAAAATTTGCAAGCGCAGCATTGAGCGCGGCAAGATCTACGCGCGGATAAAACACGCAAAAATCGCTAAGAAAGGGGCTTGGACGTCCATGGTTTAAAACGTAGCGATAGCAGCGCGCTACGGCATCGTAACGCGGATGAAAATCGCGCGGTACCTGGCTGATGTGTTGCACAAAAATATAGGGCGCGCAGTGGCGGTTTATGAGCTCTTTTAGACGCGGCAGCTCCCAGTGCACGGTGCATTCGACGCAGCTTACCTGGCGCAGCGCGTGCACCCCTTTATCTGTGCGCGAGCTGCTGATGAGCGGCGCAAAGATCCCCACGCGCCCCAAAGCCGCGCGTAGCACGTCCTCGACGCCGCGCCCGTGAGGCTGAGACTGCGAGCCGCTAAATTTCGAGCCGTCGTAGGAATAGACGAGCTTGAGCTTTACGCGCTTGGAGTTTGCGCTCACGGCATATGCGCACGCATCTGCGGGAGTATTTGGCAGGGCGCTTATTTTGCCGATATGCGCAAGTTCGCTCGCTACAAAGTCGCTTGCGGGCGCGCTTTCAATAATATTTTTGAGTTCGGGCGCGCTTGCGAGGGTGTTTGCGGAAATACCCGCTTTGTAGGCGGCGTCTGCTTTGAGAGAGTTTGCGGCACGGGCGTCTGCGGGACTTGTGCAAATCTTTTCTATGCTTGTCGCGCAAATATCCGAAGCGACGGTATCGGCGGAATTTTTGCGGGCGGAATTTAAATTTGCCGCATGCGCGGTCTCTTTGGCGTGAACGGCGTCCAAATTCCGCTCGAAATTTTCGTGATTCAAACCGCAATCTGGTGCAGCATGGGTAGCCGTATTGCTTGCCGAGCTTACGAGAGCGGAATTTTTAAAATTTGAAATTTTATCGTTTAAGATCAAAACCTGCTCGCCGTTTTGCGCTTTGCATTTTAAATTTACGCCACGCAAAATTTCAGACGCACTAGCCTTGCTCGCCGAAATTTTATCCGTTAAATTTCGAGCGGACGAGCTTTCGTTTAAAATTTCGCCGCCGCAAAGCTCGGAGCCTTTTTCAGTACCTCGGGGCAATTTTGATCCTGTAATAAAGCAGCGAGCCGATAAGCGTAACGCCGAATGTCACCGGAAGCGCGATGCTTGGGTATTTAGAGAGCAGCATGATCATCGCGAAGTAGCTAAAAAGCACGCCGAAGATCCCCGCGTAAACGAAGCCCTTTTCGTAGCGATAGGTCACGATGCCGAGGCTTAGCGCAAACAAAAAGCTCGCCAGCGGAAAGAGCGAGACGAGGGTGTAGATGCTAAATTCTTTCCTGCGCTTCTCGCTGCCGCTCATATCGCTCCAGTATCCGATCACGCCGCCTCCGCCGCGGATATTGCGGTCGCTTTGCGTGCGCAGGGTTAAGCTTTCAAACTCGCTTACGTGCCACTGTTCGCCGCTCATCGTGTAAATTTTGCCGTCGTGCAGCATCGCAGAAAAGCTCGCGTTTTCGTTTTTAAACTCGCCGCTGCGCGCTACGATCATTCGCTCGTGATCCTGCGAGCCACCCGGATTATACAGCACGAGATCCTTATATAGCGTGCTTGTGCCGTTGTTTTCCTGCGAATCGATAAAAACGAGCCAGTCGGAAAATTTCTGCCCGAATTCGTTGGATTTGATATTTAGCGTCGCGCTAATTTTTTTGTAATCGATGAAATTGTCCTTTAAATTTTCGGCTATCGGCATCATAAAAAGCGATACGAAAAGTAGCGCTAAAGAGCACAGCGCCGCGCTTATGCCGAAAAATAGCGCGATCTTGCGCGTGGCGTAGCCGATAGTAGAAATGACGATGGTTTCGTTCTCTTTGGATAGCCTAAAAAGCGAGATGCTAAGCGCTACGAAAAACGCGATCGGCACCGTAAATATGAGGATGCGCGGCAGCATGAAAAGATAGAGCTTTACTAGCTCTGAAAAATTTATCTCGATAAACGACGTAATGCGCGCGATCTGAAGGAAAAAGACGATCGACATTATGATAAAAAGCGTGCTGAAAAGCGACGCGAAAGAGCCGACGAAATTGCTAAATAAATAGCGCTGCACCCTATCCATAAATGATGTCCAAGAGCCTTAAAATTTGATCTTTGAAGATAAAGGTAAGAAGCAACCCCATCGATAAAAACGGCACGAACGGCAGCTCGTAGCCTCTTTTGTGCGCGATGAGATACGCAGGCAGCGTCAAAATCGCGCCGATGTAGATCGAGATGCCGCCCAGCTTCCAGCCCAAAATCGCCCCCATAACGCCCGCGATAAAAATATCCGCGCTGCCCATCGCTTCGCGCTTTAGCACGAAGGTGACGATGAGGCGCAGCACGAAAAATATCGCCGCGTATCCCGCCGCCGCGCCCACGCCGCTAAGATTAAAATCATACATCAGCGTATAAGCAAGCGAAAGCGCAGTAACTACGTAAAGAAGGCTCTCGGGCACGGCTTTATACTCAAAATCGATCGCCGAAAGTGCCATAAGCAAGATGAAGCAGAGCCCGAGCACCGCGGCTTTTGCAAGATCGGGCTCGCCGAAATACGCCGCAAGCGCAAGCGCGCCGCCTAAAAGCTCGACGATCGGATAGCGGATCGAAATTTTGGTTTTGCAAAAGGCGCATTTGCCGCCCAAAAAGAGCCACGAAAGCAGCGGGATATTGTGGTAAAATTTTAAAGCGTGAGAGCATTTGGGGCAGTGCGATGCGGGGAAATTGACACTCTGTCCGCGCGGCAGGCGGTAGATCAGGACGTTGCAAAACGAGCCTACGCAGGTGCCGAATACCGCAAAAATCACGCCGTAAACGATATTTAAATCCATCTTTTTCCTTTTGAGCTTTAACTTTTTAAAATTTAATCAAGCGCTTTATGGTAGCGAGAAATTTCTTAGTTTTCATTGATTTTTTGCCTCTCGTAAGGGAAAAATTTTACGAAAATCGCCGCTGCGCCTACGCAAAATAAAATGGCTATGAGCCCTGCGATTAGCGGCTCGCCCCATGCCTCATATAATCCGCCGAAAATCAAAAATCCCGCCACCAGTATCACGGCGTTCAAAAGATCGAAGTTCAAAGTATCTACGATCCATAAAAACATAATATATGCGCCTATCCCGCTGCCTGCGGATGCCAAAATCCCCATTTTATCGGGGATGAAAGCAAACGCTAGCATAAAAAACAGCAGCAGGCAAATGTGTAGACCGCCAGTATAAATTTCTTTGGTTTTTTATACACGCTGCCGCATCTTGGGCATCTTAAAGATTTCATCGGCTTTTTGGTAAGCTTTTTGCCGCAACCACATTGTATGTAGTAGCTCATAGCCCTTCTTTCGGTTTTTGCGCGAACGGCGGCGTGATTTTTAAAATTTCTGCCGCGTTAAATTTACCGCGCCGCGTAAATTTACCGCGCCGCGCAACGCGGATCGCTCTAGAGCTTTAAATTTAAAAGGGCGAAATTTTAAAATTTCAAAGTATCGCGCGCTTACATAGTTAAAATTTTAAATTTTACGACGCTGCAAATTAAAATTCTGAAATTTTAAAATTTCAGGGTGTCGCGAGTGCCCGCAGATTAAATTTTAAAATTTACCGCGTTGCATGCGGTTCTGCAAAATAAAATTTTAAAATTTAAAGCGACCGTTAGAGCGACTGCGCCGCAGCTTAAAGACCGCCGAAGCGGCGTTGTTTGCGGCGGAAATCATCCACTATGCGCGCAAGCTCCTCGCGCGTGAAATCGGGCCACAGCGTCGGCGTAAACGCAAGCTCGGCATAGCTTGCTTGCCAGAGTAAGAAATTCGACAGCCGCTGCTCGCCGCCCGTGCGCACCAGCAGATCCACGTCGCCGCTGTGCGCGGTATCCAGATGTGCGCCGATGCCCACTTCGCTTAGTCGCTCTCCGCTTGCAAGCAGCCGCTCGCACGCTCGCACGATCTCGTCTCGCGAGCCGTAGTTGATCGCTAGGTTAAAATTTAGCGCTCGTCCGTTTTGAGTTAAATTTGAAAGATATTCGATCTCGCTTCGCAGATCGCCGCTAAAAGCCGATATGTCGCCGATCGGATAGAATTTTATCCCGTTTTGGGTAAATTTTTCGCGGCGTGAAATTAGGAATTTTTGAAGCAACTTCATCAAAAATTCCACTTCGCTTTTCGGACGCTTCCAATTTTCGGTGCTAAAGGCGTAGAGCGTGAGGTTTGCGATGCCTTCGTCGATGCAAAACTCGCAGATCTGCTCCACAACCTCCGCGCCCGCTTCGTGCCCGCCAGTGCGCAGCAGACCGCGCTTTTTCGCCCAGCGCCCGTTACCGTCCATCACAAGAGCGAGATGATTTAGGCTATTCACGGATCAGATTTTTTTCAGCTCAGCCGCGATTTTTAGGGCGACTTCGTCCTTCGGCGCGGTGTCGATTACGACCTGATCGTTTTTCGTGATAAGGGTGACCTTAAGGACGTCGCCGCCGAGCTTGATGATGTCGTCCAGCACGTTTAGGCAGACGGCGTCGAGATGCTTTTCGTTAAGCATGCGTTTGGCCTCGCCGACGGCATTTTCGCGGTCGGTTTCGAGTTTAAAGCCCACCTTTTTGATATTTCCGCGCACGGAGCTTAAGATATCCTCATTTTCGCCCAGGCGTAAATTCCAAATTTCGCCGATCTCCGCCTTTTTCACCTTATCTTTGTATCGAACCTTCGGCGAGTAGTCGCTTACCGCGGCCGCCATTATCAAATATGCGCCGTCGGGGAATTTTGTGCTGTCAAGCGCCGATTTTAGCCCGATAGTGCTTTCAAATTTAACGAGCTTGTACGGTAAATTTTCATATTCGTTGCTAGAGATCAGCGTCACGTCCGCACCCAGATAAAACAGCGCGTCGGCAATCGCTTTGGAGGTTTTGCCGCTGGAAAAATTCGTAATGCCGCGCACGCTATCGATCTTTTCGATCGTCGCGCCTCCGGTGATGATGACGGTTTTATCCTCCCAAAATTTATCGTTGTAAAGCGCTCGCTTTAGCGTCTGCATAATCGCCTCGGTGCTCGCTAGCCCGCCCTTGCCGGTATCGCCACAAGCTAGGGTTTTTTCTATCGGATCCACAAAATACGCATTGACGCTCGCTTTTAGCATATCGATGCAGTTTTTCGTGATGTTGTTTTCAAGTAGCGCGGGGTTCGCGGCGGGCGCGATGACTACCTTGGCGTGGGCAAAGGCCGCGTTTAACACCTCTAAAAATACGTTATCGCAGACGCCCCACGCGAGCTTGTTTATAGTATTTGCCGTCGCAGGCGCGATCAAAACCAAATCCACCTTGGAATAAGCGATGTGGTTGATGCCCGCCTGCCAGTTTTCGTTGGCTTTGCAAAGTACCGGGTGATCGCATAGCGCCTCGAATGCCTTGTAGCTGACAAACTCCTGCACGCCGTCGCTAAGCGCGACATAGACGTCGAAATTCGACTTTTTCAGAGCGGATAAAATTTCAAACGCTTTGTAAAAACTGATACTCCCGCAAACCGCCAGTAAAACCTTTTTCTTACTCATCTTCGCTCCTAAAAAATTTATGGAAAAACCCATCTTTGTTGATTTGTTTGCTTCGGCTGATCGCCAGCGCGCCGCTTGGAACGTCGCTCGTGACAGTCGTGCCCGCGGCGATTATGACGTCGTCGGCTACCCGCACGGGCGCTACTAGCTGCGTGTCCGAGCCGATAAAGACGTTTTTGCCGATTATCGTTTTGTATTTTTTCTTGCCGTCGTAGTTGCACGTAATCGTGCCGCAGCCGATATTGCTGCCCTCATCGATCTCGCAATCTCCGAGATAACTTAAATGCCCCGCCTTAATCTTATTTACTTTCGCGTTTTTAAGCTCGACGAAATTTCCGATATGGGTGCCTATAACCTCGCATTTTGGGCGCAGATGCGCCATCGGACCGATGTCGGAGTTTTTTACGACGCTATTTTCGATGACGCAGCCGCTTTTGATGAGCGAGTTTTCGATCACGCAAGGACCGATAATACTTACGTTTTCTTGCAGCTCGCACTCGCCGATAAATTTCGCTCTGCTGTCGATGTAGATGTTTTGCGGTAGGCGCATCAAAACGCCTTGCTTCATCAAATTTTCTTTGATCTCGTTTTGCATTAAATTTTCGGCGATGCTGAGGGCGAGCTTATCGTTTATCCCCATGAAATTTTGCTCGTCGACCCACACGGCGGCGCATTTTAAGCCCATATCTTTGGCGATTTTGATCGCGTCGGTGAGGTAGTACTCTTTTTGCGCGTTATCTGGTTTGATCTGCGGCAGAATCTGTTTCAATGCCTCGCTTTTGAAGCAGTAGCAGCCTGCGTTTGCGTCTTTTACCGCTTTTTCCTCTTCGCTTGCGTCCTTTTGCTCGACGATCTTTAAAATTTCGCCGCCGCGGGTGATTACGCGACCGTATCCGAATGGATCGCGCGCGCTAAAAACGCTTAAATTTACTTCCGCGTCCCCCTCGCAGAGTTTGCGAAGCTCGGCGCTTTTTACCAAAGGCATATCGCCGCAGATTATGAGCGTTTTTTCCCCGCGGATTTCGACCTCTTTTAGTCCGCCCGCAGTGCCGGGGAAATGCTCGTGATCTTGTTTGTAAATTTTAGCGTTTGGGAACTGCGCTAGAACCGCGCTTTTAACCTCGTCGAATTGATAGTGTAAAATCACGCTCACGTCGTTTGAAATTTCGTAAGCTTTCTTTAAGATGTGGATTATCATCGGCTCGCCGCAAAGTTCGAAAAGAACCTTAGCTTTTTGCGACTTCATCCGAGTGCCGAGTCCCGCGGCAAGAACTATAACCGAAACGTCGTTCATTTTTACCCTTAAATTTCAAAAATCGGATAATTTTAACACATTTAAAATAAATAAAAACCTAAATTTATGCCGCGCGGGCGAAATTTAAATCCCAAATTCAACTAAAATTTTATAAAATTCCGCCTAAATTTTAAAGCTTAGGCGGACGTTTTGAAAAAACTGATTTTGGTTACTTGTATTTGGGCTTTTAGTTTCTCGCTGATAGGCGAGTTTTTGCGCGGCATAGACAGCGCGTATTTGGCGTTTTCGCGCGTATCGTTGGCGCTAATTTGCTTTTTGCCGTTTATGAAATTTCGTAGCGTAAATCCCGCTCTGGCGCTTAAAATTTGCGCCGTGGGCGCCGTACAGATCGGCGTGATGTATATCTTCTACTACCGCAGCTTTGCGTATTTGAAGGTCTATGAGGTGGCGCTTTTTACGATATTTACTCCGTTTTACGTGACGCTACTTTACGATGCGCTTAAGCTTAGATTTCGCGCGCTATATCTTTTCAGCGTCGCTGTCGCGGTGCTGGGGGCTTTGGTGATAAAATTCGGCGCGATAAATTCCGAGTTTTTGACGGGCTTTTTGCTAGTACAAGGCGCAAATCTATGC
>ERZ773003.806-NODE-806-length-21253-cov-9.416360_pt1 | contig 21253 bp, 20 predicted proteins | sample MGYA00580668_ERZ773003 | MGnify/ENA primary metagenome ERZ773003 (study PRJEB29015, sample SAMEA2738002) | human oral metagenome | biome: human oral; feature: human-associated habitat; material: dental | place: China | collected 2126 ... | reverse complement strand
TTGGTTGTACGTTTAGAGTCAGTGCTAGATCGTTCTATCAGATTAACCCATACGCTACAAGAGAACTCTATTCCAAAGCAATCGAATTAGCTGGCTTAACAGGCAATGAAACACTCATTGACCTTTATTGTGGTACAGGTACGATGGGAATCATCGCCGCAAAACAAGCCAAGCAAGTATATGGCATTGAGATTGTCGCAGACGCAATCCGTGATGCGAATACCAATGCGGAAAATAACAATGTTACTAATATTAAGTTTATTAACGCAGACGCATCTGAAGGCGCAAAACAAATCATTGACGCAAAGATACAAGCAGATGCAATGATTATCGACCCACCACGTAAAGGATGTTCAAAAGATACGATAGACGCTATCGTAACCATCGCACCAAAGCGACTAGTCTATGTGTCCTGTGATTCAGCAACACTCGCACGAGATGTAAAGATACTCAGTGACAATGGATACAAACTAGAACTCGTACAACCAGTAGATCTATTTCCACAGACAGTACATGTGGAGTGCATAGCGTTGATACAAAGAGTGAAATCGTGAAAATCCTGCATTTTAAGCAGTTTTACAAGCATTATGTCTTTAATGAAGATGGCGATGGAGGAAGAAAAAAAGTCCTAAAAAATTATATTGATGTTTATGTTTGCATTGATATGGTGTGTGGAGATACAAAGTATGAATTGGGAAGTGAGGAATAAGAAATGATGAGATGGATAATAAAAATAATCTTATTTCCAATCAGCTTGCTGCTGAGTATCCTTACTACCTTTATGACATTTATACTTGGCATAGGAACAACTATTCTGTATTTCTTAATGCTGATGTGTATAGTTGCTGCAATAGGATCATTTATGCAAAAAGATATATCACTTGGCATTGAGGCATTGGTATTAGGATTTTTGTTAAGTCCTTATGGAATACCGATGGTCGGAGCAGCTGTTATAGCATTTCTTAAAGGTATCAATGAAGCAATAAAATCAATCTAAAAAAATTCATACAAATGGTTACCAAAGGCGATAGAAGAAAACTATCGTCTTTTTCTTTGCAAAATTTTAAGGAAAGGAGGTAAAGCGATGGACTTTGACTATTTCTATAACAGAGAAGCTGAAAGATTTAATTTCTTAAAAGTTCCGGAGTTATTGGTTGATGGAGAAGAATTTAAGGGATTATCTGCTGAAGCAATTATCCTTTATTCTATGCTTTTGAAACGAACAGGAATGTCCTTTAAGAATAATTGGGTGGACAAGGAAGGCAGAGTATTTATCTATTTCACAGTCGAAGAAATTATGAGAAGAAGAAATATCTCAAAGCCGACAGCTATAAAAACATTAGATGAACTCGATATGAAAAAAGGAATCGGACTGATTGAAAGAGTAAGGCTTGGGCTTGGTAAGCCGAATGTCATATATGTTAAAGACTTTATGAGCATATTAGCGGTAAAAGAAAATGACTTTCAGAAGTCAAAAAACTTAACTTCAGAAGTAAAAGATTTTAACCTCAGAAGTAAAGAAAATGAACTTCAGGAAGTTCAAAATCTTGACTCTAACTATATAGAGAATAATAAGAGTAAGTATAGTAAGAGAGAATATAGTTTTGGTGTAAACGGACTTGGAACATTTCAAAATGTATTTTTAGCTGCTGAAGATATATCCGATTTACAAATCATAATGAACTCACAGCTTGATAATTACATTGAAAGGCTATCTGCATATATCAAAAGCACCGGAAAGACATATAAAGACCATAAAGCAACAATCCTTTCTTGGTTCTATAAAGATCAGGGGAGAGGAAAAGAAGTGAAAACATCAAATATCCCGACATGGGAAGAATATGATAAAGGAGAACACCTATGATGAAAGAATTGGAAAAAGTAATGATAGAGGATGTAGAGTACTCTTATGATCCTGAAAAAGAGTATATCAAAGATGGACACGCCTATTGCAAAGTTTGCCACGAAAGAAAAGACGGAAAAGTGATGGAGTTTTTTGGAAACAAGATGCTCTTTAGAACCTCATGCAAGTGTGATAGAAATAGAGAAGCAAAAGAAAAGGAAAGACAAAAGCAGATGGATATAGAGCGATTAAAGAGTAGCTGCTTTAACTCTGTTATTCAGTGGTCATATACCTTTGAAAATTATCAGGGAGAAGAAAATCAAAGCCTTATTATTGCCAAGAATTTTGTAAAAGATTATGAGGAAATGAAAAAGGAAAATATAGGACTTTTGTTTTATGGTTCGGTAGGTAGTGGAAAGACATACCTTGCTTGTTCTATCGCCAATGCTCTAATTGAACAATATCAGGTAGGGGTTAAGATAAGAAATTTTGCACAGATTATCAACGAACTACAAAAAGGCGGATTTGACTTTGATAAAAACGCATATATTGAATCTCTTGTAAATACTTCCGTTCTTATCTTGGATGATTTAGGAATTGAAAGGGATACAAGTTATGCAAAAGAACAGGTATATAACATTGTTAATAACAGGTATTTAAAACAAAAACCGACTATTTTTACCACAAACCTTTCCTATGACACAATTCTAAATTGCACAGAAAGTGTGGAGTATCAGAGGATTTATTCACGAATCGTAGAGATGTGTATTCCTGTTATGGTTGTAGGAGAAGATTTTAGAAAGGTTATTCAAAAGGACAAACTGAATCGGAATAAGGACAGACTGCTGAATGGAGGTGAGATAAGTTGATCAATGAAGAAATAGCAAGAAAAACGCTGAATATGGAAGTTAGAGCTGCTAAAGTAACAGGAAAGCTAATTCTGAACTTATTAAAGAAATTGATGAAAGAAGCAGAAAAACTTGGAGGACTTGAAAAGCTGGTTAATGCTAACGGAAATGAAGTAAAGCTAAAAGATATGGTTAAAAAGGGACAGCTTGAAGAAATTCCGGTTGAAGAAGCAGAGCTTAAGGAACTGAAAAAAGAACTTAATCGGTATGGGGTAAAGTTTTCAGTCATGAAAGATAAGGAAAGTGGGAAATACTCAGTATTCTTTCAAGCTAAAGATATGAAGGTTATGGACAAAGCATTTAAGCATGCCCTTTCAGAATCAGAAAAGAAAACGGAAAGGAAGGAGTCCATTCATAAGAATATTGAGAAGTTCAAAGAAATGGCAAAGAACTCTGTTTCAAAGGATAAAGTCAAGAATAAACAAAAGGAGCAGAGCCTATGATAGATAAGATATTAAAGGACATAAAAGGCTTATTTAAGGTGCAAGATAAGGTAAAGTTTCTAAAGCAGAACATTCCCTATCTTGCATTTTTCTATATAGGTAATATCTTTTCACATCATGTAAGAGCCTATATAGGTGGCGATATTATTGACAAAATTTTTCAAGGGATATTGGAGCTTAACACAATGAGCTTTCTTCCGAGTATTCATCCGGCGGATATTTTAATAGGTATAGGAATGGCTGCTTTAATCAAATTCGTTGTCTATACAAAAGGGAAAAACGCTAAAAAGTTTAGGCAGGGAAAAGAGTATGGCTCAGCAAGATGGGGAACGAAAAAAGATATAGAGCCATATATGGATGAAAAGTTTCAAAATAATATTTTGCTTACACAAACCGAAAGACTGACAATGAATGGCAGACCGGCAAATCCAAAGTATGCAAGAAATAAGAATGTACTTGTAATCGGTGGTTCAGGAAGTGGAAAAACCCGATTTTATGTCAAACCTAACTTAATGCAGATGCACAGCAGCTATTGTGTAACTGATCCGAAAGGATTAACCTTTTAGGGACAGAGAAAATAACAAAAACTTGGAAAGGAGGTAATTCTCATGTCAAATATGAAAAGAACAGGACAAACAGCCCTTTATGAGCGTTTAAGTCGTGATGATGAAATGCAAGGAGAGAGTAATTCCATCACCAATCAAAAGCAGCTACTTGAAAGCTATGCTAAAAGAAACGGCTTTGTAAATATCTATCACTATACCGATGATGGAGTAAGCGGAACAACCTTTGATAGAGAGGGATTTCAAAAAATGATAAAAGCAGTAGAAGAAAACAAAGTATCTACTGTGATAGTAAAAGATATGAGTAGGTTTGGCAGAGATTACCTCAAAGTAGGCTTTTACACCGAAATACTTTTCAAAGAAAAGGGAGTAAGGTTTATCGCCATCAATAACGGAATAGACAGCGAAAAACAAGCAGAAAGCGACTTTACCCCATTTCTAAACATTATGAACGAATGGTATGCAAGAGATACCTCAAGAAAAATACAATCTATCTTCAGAGCAAGAATGGAAGAAGGTAAAAGAGTATCTCCAAGCGTTCCATACGGCTATTATAGAAACCCTAAGAACAAACAGGAGTTACTTGTCGATAAAGAGAGTTCAAAGGTCGTAAAACACATTTACAGGCTTGTAATAGAGGGATATGGAGTAACACAGATAGCAGATATACTAACCAAAGATAAAGTCCTTATCCCATCAGCCTATGCCCAAATACATTGCCCCGAAAATAACCATAGCTCCAAGAAAAGAGGAATAGAAGACCCGTATTTTTGGACACCGACCACAGTAGGTTATATATTAGAAAAAAGAGAATATATGGGACATACTGTACTTGGTAAAACAATATGTCTTGATTACAAAACTAAGAAACGCAGAAAGGCAAAAGAAGATGAACTCATTATCTTTAAAAACACCCATGAAGCCATCATTGACGAAGAAACATGGAATAACGCCCAAAGGTTAAGAAAAACAGTGAGAAGAAGTCCAAAGTATGGTACAACCTCCCACCCATTTACAGGACTATTAATATGTGCAGATTGTGGAGGAAAGTTAAGTTATAGAGAGCCGGCAGAACATAAAGAAAAGAAATACGATTGTGATTATTGTTTTGTATGTCAACATTACAGACACAGAAAAGGCACTTGCAGTATGCACTACATCAAAGTAAAAACAGTCAATGAAATTCTCCTAAAATCCATCAAAGAGATAACCAACTTTGCCAAAGAAGAAAAGCAAGAATTTCTAAACGTAATGAACAAGTTATCCGACGAAAAAAGAGAAGAAAAGTATCAAGGAGATAAAGAAAAGTTAGAAAAACTGTCATCAAGAAATGAAGAACTAACAACCCTTATTACAAAGCTATATGAAGACCATGCACTTGGGAAAATTCCAGTAAAACACTTTGATAGATTATTCAATACCTATGATACGGAGCAACAAGATTTAGAAAAACAAATACAGTATTTTGAACAGGAAATTGAAAGCTATCATCAGAGAAAAGTTGATACCGACAAATTCCTAAAAATGATAGAAAAATATACCGATATTGAGGAACTGACAGTACCAATGATAAATGAGTATATAGAAAAAGTAGTAGTCCATGAAGCAACAGGGGGAAGACAAGGCAAAGACAGAAAACAACAAGTTGATGTTTACTTTAACTTTATAGGCAACTGTCAAGTACCACAAAGTGAAAAATAATGTATATAATTTTTATGGAAGTAATCATTTGAGATATACTTAAAACTTGCGATTTTGCAAGTTTTTTGTTATAATAAGCTATATTTGGAGGTATAAAATGAATGTATCTTATCAACCGCTTTGGAAGATTTTAGAAGATAAAAAAATGAAGAAAAAAGACTTGATTGAGATAGCAAACATTTCAGAGAATTGTGTTGCTAATATGGGTAACAATAAATATGTTTCAATGGCGAATATTAGCCGTATATGCGAAGCTTTAGAATGTACCCCCAATGATGTATTTCAGTTCTGTGCAAGTGATAAAAGATAAGGAGGATAGGACTATGACTAAAAATTCAAGAAAAAAGAATATTGTTCTTTCTCCTGTAGTAAAGTGGGTTGGTGGCAAAAGACAATTATTAAGTGATATAGTTCCGCTTATTCCAAAGACCTTTTCTACTTATGTTGAGCCTTTTGTAGGTGGAGGAGCGGTCATATTTGATATTCAGCCTAAAAAGGCAATTATAAATGATTTTAATAGTGAGCTTATAAATATTTATAAAGTAATTAAAGAGAAACCTAATGAATTAATTTTAGCTTTAGAAAATCATGAGCGACTTAATTCAGAGGAATATTTTTATGAAGTTAGGGCATTAGACAGAAATGAAAAATATGGGGAAATAAATGACATTGAGAAAGCTGCAAGAATTATTTATTTGAACAAAACGTGTTACAATGGTTTATTTAGAGTAAATCAAGCAGGTCAATTTAATTCTCCTTATGGTAAATACAAAAATCCTAATATAGTTAATATGCCCGTTGTATTAGCTATGTCGAAGTATTTTAATGAAAACAATATAAAGATAATGAATGGAGATTATAAAAACTCTTTAAAAAATTTAAGGAAAGGTGCATTTGTATATTTTGATCCACCATACATGCCGATTTCATCCTCATCTTCTTTTACAGGTTATACAGAAAATGGATTTGATGCGAAACAACAAATTGAACTTAAAGAAGAGTGCGATAAATTAAACTCTAAAGGAGTAAAATTTTTATTATCAAATTCAGATCACCCTTTCATTAGAGAATTGTATAAAGATTATGAAATTATTACTGTAAAAGCAAAGCGTTCAATAAATAGTAATGGTAATAAACGTGGAGAAATAAATGAAGTATTAGTAAGGAATTATGATTAAAATGAATGTTAATGAAGCTTGGACTAAACTTTTTGATAAATATGATATTCTTGGTAAAATTAAGAGTGAAGGAGCTTTTTATATTACTGCCAATCAAATAAAAGAATTTAAAGAACCCCGATTAATGGCAAAATGGGACAGTTCTGAAAATTTACCAAGTATTTTCAAGAAACATAATATTAATATTTTACCTATAAGTAGAACAGGATATGTTTTAAGTGATTTTAAATTGTATGAGCCTATTCCCGAATTAGGTGAGCATATCACTGAAATGCAGAAAGTTGAAATACTGGAGTACGAAACGATTGATATTGGAAATATATCATCAGAAGCTAATGCTATTAATGTTTTAATGCTTTCAAAAATCTTAGATGATTTTTTAGATGAAGATGATAATGTTACAACTTTTAATGGAAGAATGGGTACAGGCATCTTTAGTTTTTGTGTAGATAGACATAGAGGAAGTTCCTTTAAAGTTGATGTTAAAAATGCACAATGTGAGATAGACGGAGGAATGGAAAATAATAATTCAGTTGTTATCTTAGAAGCTAAAAATGTTGTTCATCCAGATTTTCACATAAGGCAACTTTATTATCCATATAGGTTATGGGCAAGTAAGGTAAAAAAACCAATTAGGCTTGTTTTTTCGATTTATTCTAATCAAATATATAGATTATTTGAATATGAATTTGAAGATAGAAGTAACTACTCATCTATAAGATTGATAAAATCGAAGAATTATTCTCTACAAGATACAGATATTGCCTTAAATGAACTTTATGATGTCTATTCTAGTATAAATGTTATTTATACTGATAATCAAAATAACACAGATATACCTTTCATACAGGCTAATTCTTTTGAAAGAATCATATCACTTATGGAGATTTTATCCGAAGAAGATAAAACTACTGAAGAAATAGCTGATATTATGCAATTTGACTTAAGACAGTCGGATTATTACTATAATGCCGGTAAATATCTTGGCTTATTTGAGAAGGTAGACATTGAAGATGAAGGAAAAACTATAAAAAAAGTTTCGTTATCTAAATTGGGAAAGGATACAGTGAAACTTAGATACAAAGAACGTCAACTAAAATTAGTTGGGTTAATTTTACAGCATGATATATTTTATAGGTTATTTATAAATGTTTATAATAGTGGAGAATTACCAACAAAAGAAGAAATACAAAATATTATGAGGAATAATAATGTTTGCAATGCCAGTCAGATTGTTAGGCGTTCAAGTTCAGTTTATTCATGGGTTAAATGGATATTCAACTTGCAAAATATATAAAAACAAATTTTGAATGTAATGAGAGATAGCATAAATGTTATCTCTTTTTCTTTGCTTAAAAAATTGAAAGGAGATAATTTTATGAGCAAAAAGAACGAACTACAAAAAGTAAAATCGGAAATTAAAATAAAAGAAAATGAACTTAAAAAGTACGAAAAGAAGTTGGTATAGTTAAAAAATTAGAAAGAGGATAAGTCTTGAAGAACGAAAAAAGTGAAATCATAGATTGATAGAACGAGGAGCAATCCTTGAAAGTTTTATAGAGGGAGCAAGCGACAAAACCAATGAAGAAATTAAAAACATATTACAAAAAGTATTTCAAAAAGTTGATTGAACAAATCGTTCTGTTAGGTAATAAAGATTAAAAAAAGTAAGGACAATAGTATAATTGCAAATCCCTTAGATTTTCTAAGGGCGCAATTATACACCCTGAAGAGTGTCCTTGCGACCTGCGGTGCTAATACCCTTGCAGGGAGCAAAGAAAAAAGCTAAAGCATTTTAACAATTGGCAGATAGATAAGTTGCACATCTATCTGTTTTTTTATGCCAACAAGAAAAAGGAGATGATACAAATGGCAGACAGTTTTCACTTTAGTATATCAATGATAAGCAGAGGAAAAAGTAAATCGGCAGTTGCAAGTGCAGCCTATATATCCTGTGAGAAATTAACAAATGAATGGGACGGAGTAACTCACGACTACCATAATAAAAAAGGACTTTTACATTCACAAATTTACTTGCCGGAGAATATACCAAAAGAATTTCAAGACAGAAGTTTTTTATGGAACAGCGTGGAGCTAAATGAAAAAGCAAGCAATGCTCAGCTTGCAAGAAACTTCATTATAGCACTACCAAAAGAATTATCTTTTGAAGAAAACAAGAATCTCATTACAGACTTTATACAGAAAAATTTTGTATCAAAAGGAATGATAGCAGACCTTGCCATTCATCAAGGAAACGATGAGGGAAACGGAAATATTCATGCTCATATAATGACAACTGTTCGCCCCTTAAATCAAGATGGCACTTGGGGAGCAAAGAGCAAAAAAGAATATCTTCTTGATGAACAGGGGAACAAGATTTTAGGGAAAAACGGAAAACCTAAGACAAGGAAGATAGAACTTACTGACTGGAACAATAAGGGTAATGCAGAGAAATGGCGAGAAAGTTTTGCCGCTCTTTGTAATCAATATTTAGAGAAAAATAACTTTGAAAAAAGAGTAGACCATCGCTCTTTTGAAAGACAAGGTAAAGAGGAAATTCCAACAATTCATATGGGAGCAAGTGCCAGTGCCTTAGAAAGAAAAGGGATAGAAACCGATAAGGGTAACATCAATAGAGAAATCAAAAAACATAACTCTTTAGTCAAAGCCATCAGAGAAAAAATTGCAGAGCTAACATCTTGGATAAATGATTTTTCAAAAGCCTTATTTGAAAAATACGAGCAGTATAAGCAGACAAGGCAAGATGAAATATATAATAAAGCGGAGTTATTTAACCTCTATGAATATATCTCAATTTACAACGATATACAGGGAGAAAAAACAAAAAATCTATCCTATTACGGACAGATAAAAAAGGGAAATGCAGACCTTAAAAGGTTTGTAAAAGCAATCTATTATCTGAAAGATAATAACCTTAAAACCATAGCTGACCTACAAGAGAAAATAAGTACCTTACAATCCAAGAATAAGAAAATCAGTCAAGACATTAAGACTAAAACCGCAAGGATAGAAAACTTAAATAAATGTTTTGCCTATGCGGATATCATCAAAGATAACAAACAAGTCTTTGAGGAATGTAACAGTAAATCCCTATTCAAAGACAGCTTTTACAATTCTCATAAAGATGAAATAGATAAATATAAAAGAGCAAGGGTAATCCTTGAAAAGATAACAGGCTCATCGGCTATCAAAATAAAGGACTGGCAAAAAGAAATACAAAGTCTTGAAGATGAAATATCAAAACTCAATAGACAATCTCAAAAAGTCAAAGAAGAATACGAAAGTATCAATCATATCAAGTATGCCGTAAAAACAGTCAATAAAGATTATGGCATAGACCTATCCATTGAGATAGATAAGGCAATCAAGAGAGGAGAAAAACCGAGTGTCATTGCTCAGATTAAGAAGTATCAAGAGCAACAGGAAGCTTATGAAAAACGAAAGGAGAAAACAAAGGACTATTACAAGAACGAGGAAAGATGAAGCCCCGAAATGGGATAACATCTTAAATAGGATAAGCATACGCACTGTTTCGGTGCATAAGGTTTGCGTACCCATTTTGGGAACGCAGGTATAAGATGAGGCCTCGTTTTAGGGACTCATATAGCTGATGTCGTAAATTACGACTTCAGTTTTATAAGGACTTCTTATTTCAGTACGTGATAACTATAAAGGGTGTCGTAAATTACGACTTCCTTAAAATCTGAGAGGGGGTAACGATTTGTTATTCCCTTCTGACATATAAATATAAGGAACATAATATTGAATACACTCAATATTTATGGTATAATGATTAAAATCGTAGCAGATAAAGAGGTGGTAGCTATATGAATAATGAAATAGATAAAAATCATAAAGATGTTTATAGCAGTATTAAAGAATTGATGGATAATGCAAGAAGCAAGGTTGCAAGAGAAGTTAATAATATCCTCATTCAAACTTACTGGGAGATTGGGCGAATTATCATAGAAGACGAACAGGGAAATTCTGATAGAGCCGAGTATGGAAAACAGTTAGTAACAGACTTATCAAAGAGGCTCACAAAAGAATATGGTAAGGGATTTTCAAGGTCCAATTTGCAAAATATGAGGAATTTTTATCTGTCATATCCAATTTGCCAGACACTGTCTGGCAAATTAAGTTGGTCGCACTACTGTGAATTGCTTTCCATAAGCGATGAGAAGAAAAGAAGTTTTTATGAAAAAGAAACTATCAATGCGAATTGGTCTGTAAGAGAGCTAAAGAGACAAATAAAAACATCACTTTTTGAAAGACTGTTACTTTCATCAGGAGATGAAAATAAAGAAAAGGTATCGGAGTTAGCCTTAAAGGGAAACGAAATAAATAAGGCAAGTGATGTTGTAAAAGATCCTTATGTATTTGAGTTTTTAGGAATACCTGAAGAAAAGGCTGTAATGGAAAGTGATTTAGAAAAAGCCCTAATAACTCATATTGAAAAATTCTTACTTGAACTTGGCAAGGGCTTTATGTATGTAGGCTCACAACAAAGAGTAACACTTGGAAATACCCATTATTATGTTGATATGGTATTTTACAACAAGATACTTAGAAGTTATGTTTTGATTGAATTAAAGACAGGAAAGTTAATGCCGGAAGCAGTCGGACAAATCAATATGTATCTTAACTACTACAAGACGGAAGTTAATGACGATACGGATAATGAGCCTATTGGAATTATCCTTTGTACCGATAAGGACAGTATACAGGCAGAATATGCACTTGGCAGTTTATCCAATAAGATATTTGCTTCTAAGTACACTTTATATATTCCAGATAGAGAAGCGTTAGAAGAACAGGTAGAAAGAGTTTTAAGGAATTACAAGGAAAAATAAAGTTAATGGAAGATACAATTGGTTATATGTCATCTGACTAATTAAAAATCGTGCAACGGGCGTTGCACAATTATAGAAAACAAAATAATTTATGAATGATTAGAGAAGTGGAGAAATAATCTGCTTCTTTTTTTGATTGCAAGGAGAAGAATATGAGCGATAACAAAAAATATTATTATCTCAAGCTAAAAGAAGATTTCTTTACAAGTGAAACCATAACCTTGCTTGAGAGTATGAAAGATGGAGTAATGTATTCCAATATTTTACTAAAGCTATATCTGATGAGCCTAAAAAACAACGGTAAGCTGATATTTAGAGATAATATTCCGTATACAATAGAAATGATTGCAACCATAACACGCCATCAAGTAGGTACTGTGGAGAGAGCGATAAAAGTATTTTTGGAATTGGAACTGATAGACCAACTGCCGGATAACATTTTGTATATGGCAGATATAGAGCTTTTCATTGGAAAATCATCAACAGAGGGCGAAAGAAAGCGAAAAGCAAGGCTTAAAAATCAAGAAAAAATACGACTTTTAGAGGATACTTGTCTAAATAATGGTGGACAAATGTCCGCCACTTGTCCGCCAGAGAATAGAGATAAGAGATTAGATATTAGAGATAAGAGAATAGAGGGGAAAGAAGAAACCCAACTTTCCGCCCCAATCCTTTATGGAGAATATAAAAATATCCGCTTAACTGATGAAGAATACCAGAAGTTAAAGAATAAGCTGCAAAATCATACCGATACAATGATTGAAAAGCTATCAAGGTATCTTAAAAGCAAAGGTACAGACTATAAAGACCACTATGTAACAATCCTTAACTGGTATGAACAGGACAAAGAAAAACTAACACAGAAAAATATTCAAAATGGAAGTTCTAAAACCTATTCAACCAACTATGAGGATAGCGACAGCCTATAACTATCAAATGAGACGGTGGAAAGGTGTTTTTAAGGGTTTAATCATAAAAGAGGTATCAGACTAAGGCTAAGAAAAAAATAAGCATTAAAACGCATTTTACGACCTGATATGGAAAAGGAGATTAAGATTATGAATGATAAAGAAAATATGATTACTACAAAAATTCAAGGTACGGATTTTACCTACAATAAAGTTACTCACTATGAAAAAGACGGACATATCTATTGCAAGACTTGTAATGAAAGGATAGACGGCAAAGCAATTCCAATGTTAGACAAGCCTATGATTATTAGAACAGCTTGTAAATGTGATAGAGACAGACAGGAGCAAGAAAAACAAAGAGAAAAGCGGATAGAACAGGATAGGTTAAGACAAAACTGCTTTATATCCAAAAATCAAAAAGCATATACCTTTGAAAATGCTGATGAAGATACCGATAAAGAAATCATCAAAAAAGCTAAAAACTATGTAAAGCATTTTGAAGAAATGAGAAAGGACAATGTAGGCTTGCTTTTATATGGAAATGTAGGAAGTGGTAAGACCTATATAGCTTGTGCTATTTCCAATGCCATAATCACAGAGTATTCTTATACAGTTAAGATGAGAAATTTCGCACAGATACTAAATGACTTACAAAAAGGTGGCTTTAACCTTGATAGAAACGAATATATTGAGCAAATAACAAATCCAACCTTACTAATTCTTGATGATTTTGGGATAGAGAGAAATACAGAATATGCCTTAGAGCAAATCTACAATGTGATAAATGCAAGATACCTAAAGGCAAGACCGACCATTATAACTACAAACCTTAATTTTAAGGATATAGAGAAAGAACAGGAAGATATAATGCTTGGGAGGATTTATTCAAGGATAATAGAGATGTGTTTACCCCTTAGAGTTATAGGAGTGGACAGAAGAAAAATACAAAGTAAAGAAAAGCTGAAGAAAGCACAAAACTTAATAGATGAGTAGAGGCGATTAGAAAAGTAAAAAATTCTAATCGCTTTTTTAATTGCAAGGAAAGGAGCAATCGATGAAAAAAGAAAAGACAAAATATATTGTAAAACGAAACTATACAACACAAAGAACAGGAGCAGAAGCGTTTATCAAGCTGATTAAAAAAGATAACAACATTGAATATATACAATATAATATTGATAAAGATAAGAAAGTGTGCTATACTAAAGACAGTTTTAGAGAGGGTTGTGTCATTCCTAAAAATCCAAAGGAGGAATAGGAAATGATACAAACAAATTCAAATCACTTTTCATATCGGACTGCAATTTATTGCAGACTGTCTAAAGATGATGAGCAGAAAGGAGAGAGTGCCAGCATACAAAACCAAAGGGATATGCTTGAACATTATGTCAAGGCAAGAGGTTGGAATATAGCTGATGTATATGTCGATGACGGATACACAGGCTTAAATACGAACCGCCCCTCATTTCAAAGACTGATAAAAGATGTTGAGGAAAGAAAAATTGATATAGTCATTACTAAAGACTTATCAAGACTTGGAAGAAACTATCTTCAGACAGGATATTATACCGAGAATTTCTTTCCAAAAAACGGAGTGAGATATATCGCAGTCAATGACGGAGTGGATACCTTACAGGACAATAATGAGATAGTACCCTTTAAGAATGTACTAAATGAGTTTTATTCAAGAGATGTTTCAAAGAAGATGAAATCGGCATATCTTACAAGAGCAAGACAAGGTAAATTTACAGGCTGCCTTGCACCATTCGGATATATGAAAAATCCTGATGATACTTACTCTCTTATGGTAGATGAAGAAACTTCGTGGATAGTAGAAAAGATTTATGACCTTGCTATCAGTGGATATGGAGTACAGGCAATAAGGCGAATACTCTTTGATGAAAAAATTCCTACACCTACTTGGTGGAACAGGAAAAAGGGACTTAGAAATGTTTTTACCAAATTAGAAAAAACCGTAAAAGATGGCGAGTATTGGTGGGATTGTACAACAATCAAGGAGATAATTGAAAATCCTGTTTATCTTGGACACACGGCAAGTCAGAAAGCAAACTATCAATTCAAAATCGGCTGGCTATCAGACAAACCAAAAGATGATTGGATAGTTGTAGAAAATACCCACGAACCTATCGTTTCAGAAGATACCTACAAAATGGCAAATGAAAAGATAGAAAGTAGGAAGCGACCTTTTAAGACAGGAGAAGAAAGTATCTTCGCAGGACTTGTCAAATGCCCTGATTGTGGGAAAGCCTTAAATCTTGGAAGAAACAACTCAAAGAAAAAAGAGAAAATACTCACTTGTAACACTTATCGCAGATACGGAAAAAACTTGTGTACTCAGCATAGAATATACTTTGATACTCTTTATGAAATCGTACTTGCAGATATTAGAAAGAATGCAGACTTCGCTTTAAAAGATGAAAAGGAAGTCTTAAAGGCTCTTGAAAAATCAAGAGATACAGAAAATGAAGAAGAACAAATCTATATCGCAAAGAAGATTGAAGAAGATAGTAAAAGAGTGGCAGAGCTTGGTAACAAGATTGAGAAACTCTATGATGATTGGATAAATAAGAAAATCAGCGAGAGCAATTTCCAAAGAATACTTGAAAAATCTCAAGATGAGCAAGAGCTTTTAACAAAGCGAATTGAGGAAATGGAAAGAAAAGTTGTTACAAGTAGAGTAGATGAAAATGGTGTCTATAAATGGATAGAACTCATAAAAAAACACAAGAATATCAAAAAGCTGGACAAAGAAACTCTAAACGAGCTCATTTCCAAAATCTATGTTCACGAGAAAGAAATCGTGGACGGAGAAATCACCCAAATTATAGAAATACACTACAATTTCATAGGAAATAACATCGAACTCAAAATCGCTTACAATCTCTAATTAGCCATAAAGCAATTGATGGCGGGAGGCGGTATCGTCCTTATCGGCTTAAAACTCATTCCGCTTCTTGCCAATGTACTAAAGTAGGAAGAAAAGGAGCGATGAAATGTTTGGGATATTCGACAAGATAGAAGAATTTTTCAAGGAGCTTCTACTGGGCGGTATCCAAGCAAACTTAGAGTCCATGTTTCTTGACATCAACAATCAGGTTGGGAAAGTGGCAGCAGATGTAGGAAAAACTCCTATGGGATGGAACGGAGAAGTATTTAACTTTATCAAGAGTATTAACGACTCCGTCATTATTCCCATTGCAGGACTAATCATAACGGCAGTCCTTTGTATTGAGCTCATCAATATGGTCATGCAAAAGAACAATATGCACGATACGGACACCTTTGACTTTTTCAAATACATCATCAAGATGTGGATTGCTGTATGGTTAGTATCTCATGCCTTTGAATTTTCAATGGCGGTCTTTGATGTGGCACAAAGTATGGTAAACAAAGCGGCGGGGGTGATTAACACCTCTGCTGTTGTTTCTGGAGATCAAATTGTTCAGATGGTAGAAGCTTTAAAAGACAAGGGGCTTGGAGAACTCATTATGATTCTCTTTGAGACCTCACTCATTAAAGTTGCCATACAGGGAATCTCCATTGTTATCATGCTTGTTGTTTACGGAAGAATGTTTGAAATCTATGTTTACTCATCGGTTTCAGCCATACCGTTTGCGACAATGGGAAACAAAGAATGGGGACAGATCGGAACAAACTACATTAAAGGACTATTTGCCCTTGGACTGCAAGGACTCTTTTTAATGGTTTGCCTTGGAATTTACGCAGTATTAGTTAAGACAATACAGATTACAGACATTCATACCGGTACCTTTACGATACTCGGGTATGCAATTTTGCTGGGACTGATGATGTTAAAAAGCGGAACACTGGCAAAAAGTGTATTAAACGCACACTAAAAAAGAAAGGAAAGATAGTATGAAGAAAAGAAAAACAATATGGAAAGCAGCACTTCTTGTAACAGGCATTGCCTTTGTGATGGATAGAATCAGAGTTCATAAAAAAATGAAAGAGCTAAACAAAAGAATCACCAAGGTTGGACATTGTCATAATGATTTTTGTCTGATGCAGGGAAGAATCAATCAAAGCACAGAGGAACAGCTTGCAATTATTCAGGAAGAAATCGGCTCCGTATATGAACACATGGAGGAGCTGTCAAAGGAAAAAGAAGATGGGAGGTAAATCATGGCGTATGTACCAATCCCGAAAGACTTAAAGAAAGTAAAAACGAAGGTCGCTTTTAACTTAACCAAAAGACAGCTGATCGGATTTACTCTCGCAGGGCTGGTAGGAATACCGGTCTATTTATTTATGAGAAAGTTTGTAGCAAATGATATAGCGATTCTATTTCTCATCGTGTCTACACTTCCCATTTTTTTCATTACACTGTTTGAAAAAGACGGACTGACCTTTGAAAAATATTTTAAGTATATCTATTTACACAAGTTTTACCAACCGCAAAAGCGTGTGAGAAAGGAGGTTTACCTTGAACAGCAAAAGAAAAATTCAGCAGCTAAAGCTCATGCAAAACGAAAAGGCGTTAAGAAAGGAGAAACAGGAATTAAAGCAAGATAAAACAAAGATGAAAAAAAAGAAAGACGGATTTTTGAGCCTTATCTTTAAGAAAGAGCCGAAACGCCATACTGTAGAAGATACCCTTCCCTATCTTAGAATGTTGAAAAGCGGGATATGCCAGAGTGATGAAAAACACTTCAGTAAAAGCATAGCCTTTGAAGATATTAACTATCAGCTTGCCTTAGAGGAAGATCGAGACCTTATTTTTAATCAGTTTGCCAACTTCTTAAATTCCTTTGATCCGAGTGTCAAGATTGAGCTTTCGTATATCAATCAGCTTGGCAGAAACGAAGAAATGCAGTCGGCAATTCAGATACCGGATAAAAAAGACGGCTTTGACGAGATACGCCTTGAGTTTCGAGAGATGCTAAAAAATCAGATTGTAAAGGGAAATAACGGGCTTAGAAAATCAAAGTATATTACTTTTACCGTCGAAGCGGACAATATGGAGCAGGCAATCTCAAAACTGGAAAGACTGGAGATTGACATCTTATCTTCCCTAAAAAGTATGGGCGTGCGTGCAGAAAGCCTAAATGGAGAAGAAAGGCTGAAAATCCTTCACGATGTATTAAATCCGGGCAAGACCTTTGAGTTTTCCTACAAAGACCTAAAGAAAAAAGAAAGCACCAAAAGCTACATTACGCCTGATGAATTTAACTTTACACCGAGTAGATACTTTAAGTTCGGGAAGTTTATCGGAGCGATAAGCCATTTTCAAATCCTTGCCAGTGAACTTTCAGACCGTATGCTTGCCGAGTTTTTGGATATTGATGATAACATCAATATTTCCTTTCATATCAAGGCGATCGAGCAGTCGGAAGCCATTAAGATGGTAAAACGAAAAAATACCGACATCGACAAAATGCGAATTGAGGAAAACAAAAAGGCGGTAAGAGCGGGTTATGATATGGACATTTTACCCTCAGACCTAATTACCTATGGTGAAGATGTGAAAAGCCTACTCAAAGACTTGCAGACAAGAGATGAGCGTATGTTTGTCGTAACCATTATCTTTATGAACTTTGCAAGGACAGTACAGAAACTGGAAAACGCCATTGCACAAATCAGCTCTATTGCCAATAAGCACAACTGCAAATTAAAAAGACTTGATCATGCACAGGAACAGGGACTTGTAAGCGTACTTCCTCTTGGCGTGAATAAGCTGGAGATTAACAGAGGCTTAACTTCCTCATCAACAGCCGTCTTTATACCGTTTACCACAGAGGAGCTTTTCATAAATTCAAGCAACAGCTTATACTACGGACTGAATGCACTAAGCCATAACCTGATTATGGCGGATCGAAAGAAATTAAAGAATCCCAATGGGTTAATCTTAGGAACACCCGGAAGCGGTAAGTCCTTTAGTGCAAAGCGTGAAATGGCAAATGCGATTTTGGTAACGGATGATGATGTCATCATCTGCGATCCGGAGGGCGAATATGGCAATCTTGTGCGTCAGTTTAACGGAGAAGTCATTAAGGTTAGCAGTAAATCAAAGGATTACCTCAATCCCCTTGACATCAATATGAACTACGGCGATGGAGATACACCGTTAAAAGACAAGGCAAACTTCATCATGTCTATGCTTGAACTTGTCGTTGGAGGAAGCGGACTGACAGCAGAGGAAAAGTCGGTTATAGACAGGTGCTTACCTAAGATTTATGAGAAGTATTTTAACGAACCTGAACCGAAAAACATGCCTATCTTACAAGATCTATACGATATGTTAAAAAATCAAGAAGAAAAGGTCGGAAAAAAACTGGCAACGGAGATGGAGATCTATGTAACAGGCTCTCTTAATGTATTTAACCATCAGTCCAATGTGGACTTAAATAAGCAGCTCCTTTGTTTTGACATCAAGGAACTGGGCAGTCAGCTTAAAAAAATCGGAATGCTTGTGATTCAGGATCAGGTTTGGAATAAGGTATCTCAAAATAGAGGAAATAAGGCAACAAGGTATTACATCGATGAGTTTCACTTGCTTCTAAAAGAAGAACAGACCGCTTCCTACTCCGTAGAAATATGGAAGCGTTTCAGAAAATGGGGAGGAATTCCGACCGGCATCACGCAGAATGTCAAAGACCTACTTATGAGTAAGGAGATAGAAAATATCTTTGATAATACGGACTTTGTCTTAATGCTCAATCAAGCGTCAGGAGATCGGGAAATCTTGGCAAGAAAACTGAAAATTTCCAAACCGCAGCTTAAATATGTTACCAATTCCAATGCGGGAGAAGGACTGTTATTCTTCGGAAACACCATCGTTCCCTTTATTGATAAGTTCCCGAAAGATACCATTCTTTACCAGAAGATGACAACGAAACCGGAAGAAGTGAGGTGATAGCTTGTGGAAAAGAAATTAAGGCGAGATTTTAAGGAAAGGCAGAAAATCAAAGAGGAAGCAAAACTGTTAGGGAAAGAATATATGGATGCGGATGAAGCCGGTAAATTAAAGCATGGCGATGATTACCGAGGGAAAATTATTCACGAGAAAGACCGATTTCAGGATAAGATCCACGAAAAGGAAAGCAAAAGAAATTCCAAGAATGAGCTTTTGCAAGGAAGTTCCAAAAGAAAGGTGAAACAGCTTAAAAATGTTGTAAAAGACAAGGAAACAGATACCTCAAAAGAAGATAATAAATCCCCTCTTGTCTCCGGCGATGAAAACAGTGTTTTTACTTCCCTTGCAAATGATGAAACAATAGCCGATGAGATAGTTTCTGCACCGAAAAGCATAAAAACAGAAAAGGAAATCTCCTTTGAAGAACAAAAAGCCGAGCTTTTAAAGAAAAGAAAAATGGCTGAAAAAGTCAGAAAAGAGTTAAGAACGGAAGGAAAGTACAGTCAAAATGAAGAAATCTACGATCCTTTGGGAAAAGACCTTGATAATGATGGTATCATCGACAGGTATGACAATGACTTTAGAGACAGCGACTATTTTGAATCGACTTATGATGTGGAAGATAATCTTCATACCAAAGAAGGTATAACGGAACACTCTAACAAAAAGCACAATGCTCAAAAGAAGCTGTATAAACGAAAAAACTATTCGGATAAGGTCTATACAAGGAAAAAGGAAGACAATCACGCAGACGATAAGACGGAAGGGAAAAAGTCTTCCAAAGAGATGATTCAGGGCAGAGAAAAGAAAAAGTCTGCAAAGGGATCTGTTCTGTCAGGTTTAGCAAAAGGAAGTGAAGCGGTAAGGGATTACCTATCCCATGGCAGTGATGAAAATCAGGGTGTGGAAACCGGAGAAAAGATTGCAGACGGCAATTCAAAATTACTTCATGGGATAAAAAACTATGCCGATAAGAAAAAGGCTAAAAAAAGCTATAACCTAAGCAAAAAAGATTACAAGATACGAAAGCGTAAATCAAAATTGGAGTTTCGGGAAGCCAAAGAGGAATTAAAGAAAACAAAGGAATATAAGCAAGCAAATGCTTTTAAGAAGTTTCAAAAGAAAAAGCAGATGAAATCCGCTATTGGGAAACGAAATAAATCAAGGCTTAGAGATCGTATCAAAGAAAGTCTGATCGGAACACTGAAAAGCTCCAAAGAAATGCTGATACGAAAAGCAAAGGGACTTATGATGATTGTCATAGGTCTTATTATTTTGGGGACTTTTATCATTCAATTTGCAGGCACCTCCATGACCGGAATGATAAACTCTACAAGCGGCGTATTAACTACAACCTATCTTTCCGACCAAAATGTACTAAGTGAAATCAATCAACAGTTTTCGGGATTGGAAGAAGGTCTGCAAGATGAAATCAGTTCCGTAGAAGAAAATTATCCCGGCTATGATGAATATCTCATAGAAAAAGAGGGAGAAATCGGACACAACACCCATGAGCTTTTATCCTACATCACTTCAAGATGTGGAGAAATTAAGGATTCAAAGGAAGTTCAAAGTATCATCCATGACATTTTTACAAAGATGTATGATTTATCTTATCGAGAAGAAATTGAAATCAGATACAGGACGGTTACGGAAACATATACCGATGAAGATGGCAATGAGCATACCGAAAGTCATGAAGAAGCTTATGAGTATAAGAAGCTCATAGTAACACTGAAGAAAAGGGAAATGGACAGTATCGTAAGAGAAATCTTCGCAGAGTATCCCGATAATGTTCTTCACTATGAAGCCTTGCTTGCCTCTAAGGGAAACATGGAAACTGTCTTTGGAAGCGGAAACGGAAATTTATCGGAGATTGTAGACAATCCCGACTTTTCAAATCCGGGAATTGCCTTTGACGATGTAACGGTGAAGGC
>ERZ773003.803-NODE-803-length-21328-cov-3.359517_pt1 | contig 21328 bp, 18 predicted proteins | sample MGYA00580668_ERZ773003 | MGnify/ENA primary metagenome ERZ773003 (study PRJEB29015, sample SAMEA2738002) | human oral metagenome | biome: human oral; feature: human-associated habitat; material: dental | place: China | collected 2126 ... | reverse complement strand
CAGCTGTACTTAAAATCATCATATTGCCGCTAATTTCAACGTTTGCGTTGAATTCTTTCGGATCACTAAGTACGATGCGTACGGTCTTGTCGTTGTATTGCGAGACACGTACATCGCTAACAAAGCTATCTTTAAGCCGCGTTTTTTGCGATTTTTGCCGTGCGCTAAAATCAATCACGAAGCGAAAATTATCGCTACTTGCGATCGTAAAATCTTTATAATCGCTGCGCTTTAGATCGCGGTTAAACTCAAGCACGATCTCATCCCCATCGCCGCGCAGCGATGCTAGAGCGAGTTTGGCATCGGGGGCGGATTTTTTTACGCTGCTTTTGCGAAGCTCAGAATCTAATCGCTCGGTCGCAGCACTATCCGCAGAATTATGCGCTTGTAAGGAGTCGTCGGCTCCTGCGGGATTTTCGCTTGAATCATAAGACTTTGTATCGTCCGTAGAGTTTTTTGCGTCGTCTGCGCCGCAGGGCCTAGTCGAGCGTAAGAATTCCAAATCCTCACTAGATAGCGAGCTTAGATCGGCTTCTTCTGGCGCGCGCGTCTTTTTGAGATTTTTGGAAGTGGAATTTTTTGAATTCTTAGAATTTTTAGAGGCGGGGGCTTTGGGGCTGTGCGCTAAATTTGAAGCGTTTTTCTCGTCCGAGCTTTTGGAATTTTTTGCGTTTTCATCTTTGAGCTTTTTAGAATTCGTGCTGCTATCGCTTGCTTTGCCCTGTAATTTGGCTAGCGCAGATTCATAAGGCGAGGAATCAAGCCCTAAATTTTTCGAGCTGTAAACCAGCCTTTTTAGCGCTTTGATGCGAACCTCTTTATCGGACGCGCCTTGATAGAGCGATTTTAGCTCCTTATGCAGCGAGCGCTTATAATTCGGCGTTGCTACGATGAAATCCTTATCGAATTTCGCAAAAAACGCTTCGCTGGAAGCTCCAAACGCCAATACGCAGCTAAAAGCCGCGATTAGAAAAATTTTAACTATCTTCGCCATTTACAAGTTTTTCTATCAATTCCTTCACGGATATTATCTCGTTTAATCGCCAGCCGTTGGCACCCGTGAAAAACAGTCCGCTTTGCGTTTTGCCAAGATACGCGTCGCTTAAGCGGTCTGCGATGCAGTATCCTACGGCATTAGCGCCTTTGCCGCGCTCGCAAGGGCTTACGCAGTTGCTGATACAGCGGATTTTAGGCGCCGTGCCCGCGGCGATCATATCTTGTAAATTTGTATGAATTCCGCGCGCAGGATAGCCCACGGGCGATTTTAGAAGCTCGATGTCCTCTTTTTTGGCGTTAAGAAGTACCTGCTTAAATTCCTCCGCGGCGTCGCATTCAAACGTACCGATGAATCGCGTACCCATCTGCACGCCGTCTGCACCCAGGGCTTTTACGCGATCGATGTCAGTCTTATCCCAAATTCCGCCTGCGACGAATAGTGGGAAGCTGCCCCATTGCGCAATTTCCGCTTTTACTTGCGGGATTAGATTATCCAGCGCAAACGCCGGATCGCCGCACTGCTCGTAGGTAAAACCTTGATGTCCGCCGCTAAGAGGACCTTCGAGCACTACGGCGTCTGGGATGCGGTCATAGCGCTGCTTCCAACGCTTGGCGATGATCTTAAGAGCCTTGGCGGAGATGGGCACGAGCGCGACGTCCGGAAAATCAGCCGTAAATTCCGGCAGATTGGTAGGAAGCCCTGCGCCGCTAATGATGATGTCGATACCTGCCTCGCACGTGTCGCGCACGATGCGCTCGTAGTCGTTCGCCGCGCACATTACATTCATCCCCAAAGGTGCATCGCCGCAAATTTTACGGGCGTTTTGCACGATGGCAAAAAGCGCCTCTTTGCTATAAAAATTCTCGCTTTGATATGGTCTGCCATCGAGCGATTTTTTGGCAAATTTAAGATTTTCGTAGTAGCCGGTGCCGACCGAGCTAATGACGCCTAGACAGCCGTTTAGGCTGACATTGCCGGCTAGCTTGTCCCAGCTGATACCAAGTCCCATGCCGCCTTGAATTATCGGGTGCGCAATCTCGTGTTTGCCTATTTTTATACTCATTAATCCACCTTTAATTTAGCGAATTTTTTCTTCCCTACTTGAAGCGTGTATTCGCCCGAGCTAAGCTGAAGCTGCTCATCTAAAATTTTATTTTGATCGATACTGACGGCGTTTGATTTTATCAGCCTGCGCGCATCCGAGCTAGAGACGGCAAGCTTGCAGCTGATGAGCGCCTTTACGATCCATGCAGGCGAACTTACGTGGTATTCCTTGATCTCGCTAGGAAGCTCGCCAGCACCGTGGACCCGGTCAAATTCCTGCTTGGCCTCAAAGGCGGTATTTTCGTCATAAAATTGCGTTACGATCTCGGAGGCAAGCTCCTCCTTAACCGCCTTAGGATGGATCGAGCCATCCGCCACGAAGCCTTTTATTAGCTCAATATCTTCGCTACTTTTTTGGCTTAGCAGATTATACCAATCCCACATTAACGCATCGCTGATACTCATCACCTTGCCGTACATATCATGAGGCGTATCGGTTACGCCGATGTAGTTACCAAGGCTTTTGCTCATTTTGTTTGTGCCGTCGGTACCTACCAAAAGCGGCATCATCACGACGCTTTGTTCTTTGCCGACATCATAAATTCTTTGTAGCTGGCGACCCATTAAAAGATTAAATTTCTGATCGGTACCGCCAAATTCTATATCGCATTTCATGCAAACGCTGTCGTATCCTTGCAGTAGCGGATACATAAACTCGCTGATGCTGATCGGCTGTTCGGCCTTGTAGCGCTTCTCAAAATCGTCGCGCTCGAGCATCCTGGCAACATTAAAAGTGCTTGATAGCTCAATCATTCCGCTAGCACCCAGGCGGTTGGTCCATTCGGAGTTAAACATCACCTTGGTTTTGGCGGGATTTAGAATTTTAAAGACCTGCTGCTCGTAGGTTTTGGCGTTTTGCAGCACGACTTCGCGCGCTAGTTTTTTGCGAGTCTCGCTCTTGCCTGTAGGATCTCCGATTTGAGCAGTAAAATCACCGATTAGAAACTGCACGATCGCGCCGTGGTTTTGTAAAAACGCAAGCTTATTTAGCACGACGGCGTGTCCTAGGTGCAGATCCGCAGCAGTGGGATCCATGCCGATTTTGACGTAAAAGACCTCGCCGCTGTCGTAATAGCGCCTAATCAGTGCTTCAATCTGCTCCTCGCCGATGATCTCCGCGACGCCGCGCTTAAAATTTCCCATAATGCCTTGAATGTCAGCCATTTGCTCTCCCTTATTTAGTTTTTATATACGTCCGTAAGTGATACGAAATCCACGATTTTAAAGCGGTTTTTGAGTTTGTCTTTAATCTCCGTGGAGTCTAAATTTTCGTTCAGCTCGATGATGATCTCAAAATAATCTGACGTCGTTTCGCTATTTTCGTTGAGGCTTATCGACACTAGATCGACCTCGAGCTTGACTAAATAGTTTAAAAACGTCGCCAGCGAGCCGCGCTTGTTTTCTAAATTTAATATGATCTTATAGCGGTGCGGCGCATTGCGCGTCCATTTTACGAAGATCATCTCATCGGTTTTGATTAGCTCGCTTGCACGTTCGCACAGCTTATGATGCACCGTCACGCCGTGTCCGTTGCGAAAGCCGATGATGTCGTCGCCACGCTTTGGGTTGCAGCAGTAATCAAACTCAACCTCGTCGATTTTAAAATTTGAATACACCACGATGTTGTCAAATTTTTGCTTCTCGATCTCATACTTGCTGCGAAATTTCATATTGAAAAATTTCTCTTTGAGCGGGTATTTTTTCAGCGCATTTACGACGTCTTTTAAAAATACCGAGTCGTAGGCAGCTTTGCCGATCTTTTTGCTTAAATTTTCTTTTTCAAGCCAGCTTAAAATGCTCTCCTTGCTCGTCGTAAAGATCGCGCATAAAATTTTAATTGCTACTTCAAAATTTATATCTCTGATCTTTTGTTTGCAAAACGCCTTTATCGTCGCGCGCGCCTTGCCGGTTTTTACAGAGCTTAGCCAACTGCAGCGGTAGTGTGGCTCGCTTCCGGTAATGATATGAACGATGTCGCCGTTTTTAAGCTCCGTTAGAAGCGGCACCTTGACGCGGTTTATAAAGGCCTCGGTCGCTTTTAAGCCCACTTGAGAGTGTATCTCGTAGGCGTAATCAAGCGCTGTAGCACCGCGCGGCAATGTAAAAATTCCGCCCTTTGGCGAATACACGGCGATATCTTCGACGTAGAGGCTGTCCTTGGCGTATTCGTAAAGATCCTCGGCGTTGGCGTCGTCCTCTTCCTGCATGCCGATGTCGTTTAGCCAATCGAGCTTCGGATTAATCGAGCCGCTATATTTATATTTCCAGTGAGCGGCGACACCGAATTCTGCGGTGTTGTGCATATCGAAGGTGCGGATCTGCACCTCTACGATCATACTTTCGTTAAAGACGGTTGTGTGGATCGTCTGATATCCGTTTTGCTTCGGAAGCGCGATATAATCCTTAAAGCGCGATATGAGCGGGTTAAATTTAGTATGGATTATACCCAGAGCTAAGTAGCAATCCATCGGCTTTTGCACGATGATGCGGATAGCCAAAAGATCGAGCACCTCCTCGATCGAAATTCCTTTGCGCTGCATTTTTAAAAAGATCGAGTAATAGTGCTTCATCCGCTTTTGGATCTCAAAGCTGCCCTCGCTAAAGCCGTTTGAAAGCATATACTCCTTGATCTTTTCGCTAAATTTGCTCAAGCTCATCTGAAGCTGCTGCTTATGCTCCTCGACGTAATCGGCGATCGCCGCGTATTCTTTGGGCATGACGTATTTAAAGCTAAGATCCTCAAGCACGTTTTTGATCGATGAAATTCCAAGCCTGTGCGCGATCGGCGCATAAACCAAAAGCGTCTCTTCGCCGATGCGTTTTTGTTTATCGGGGCGGAGTGCGTCTAGGGTTAGCATATTGTGCAGTCTATCGCAGAGCTTTACGACTAAGACGCGCTGATCGTTAATAGAGATCATCAGCATCCTGCGGAAGGTAAGTGCGGTGGTGCGAAGCTTAGCGTTACTATCGCCGGACGGAGCTAATTTATCCTCTCTGATGTTTACGATTTTAGTAAGCCCTTCTACGATTTTGGCTACTTCGTCGCCGAATCTTTGCCTAACCTGCTCGATGCTGTAATCTGTATCCTCTACTACGTCGTGTAGTAGCGCAGATATCACCATCGCGTCGTCTCCGCCCATAAAAGATACGAAGCAAGCTACCAAAATCGGATGGATCGCATACGGCTCGCCGCTTTTGCGAAACTGCCCGTCGTGCTGCGCGATGCATAAATTTATAGCATCCACTAGCAGCGGAGTGGGCTCTTTTAGATTATAAAGCAGCTGCTTGGCGCTTTGTATATCTTTGGTATCGACAACGTCTTCGATAAGGCTTTCTAAGAAGTTATCATTAATCCTTGTCAACGATTCCATCTAATGTGATCTTACCTTCGGCTAGTTCCAAGATTGCTATATCGGCAAATTTCATTCTGCGAGTATCTACGTTCTCTATCAGCGGCGGTTCGCCCGCAGCTAGCTGCTCGGCGCGTTTGCTTATCATCAAAGATAGCTTATATCGGTCTCCGCCCGTTACTTTTAAAGCCTTGGCTACAATTTGTTCGGTTCTCATCAATTCTCCTTAAATTTAAAATTTTAGTTTTTTACGATCGAGCAGGAGCTTAGATCTCCGCCATCGACGATTTTGTATAAATTTCCGCTCTTAAACATATTGCACACGATGATCGGGAGCGCATTATCCTTAGCAAGCGCGATAGCTGTATCGTCCATCACCCTGATGTTGTCGTGCAAGGCCTGGTCGTAAGTGACTTTGGAAAGCAATTTGGCGTCTTTAAATTTTTGCGGATCTTTGTCGTAGATCCCCATTACCTTGGTGGCTTTGATGATGGCGTCGGCTCCGATCTCGATAGCGCGGAGCGTACCCGCGGTATCGGTCGTGAAGAACGGATTTCCCGTGCCTGCGGCAAAGATCACGACGCGCCCTTTTTCGAGGTGCCTTTTGGCGCGGCCGATAATGAAGGTCTCGCAGATCGCTTCCATCTTTATCGCGCTTTGCACGCGCACATCCATACCTGCGTATTCTAGCGCTTCTCTCATCGCGATTGCGTTTATGACGGTGGCTAGCATGCCCATATGATCGCCGCTGGTGCGTTTGATGATACCGCTAGCCGCGGCGCTTACGCCTCTTATGATGTTGCCGCCGCCGATTACGATGCCTACTTCGATGCCGCCCTCTACGAGCTGCTTGATCTCTTTAGCGATAAATTTTAAAATTTCGCTGTCGATCCCAAAGCCGTTCTCTCCCGCTAGCGCTTCACCCGAAAATTTTACGAGTATGCGATTGTATTTAGCCATAAATTTAGCTCCTAATAAAATTTTAAAATATTACCCAAAAGTCGTTTAAAAATAACTTTTTAGGCTATTTTAGATGATCTTTAAGGCGGTTTATCCAGATCTTTTTCGGAGCGATTATCTCGCTAGCGCTGCCGTTTACGGCGTGATAGATCAATGTACCGTGTAAGCTCGCGTAGTAGCGGATTATGAGGCGCTGCAAATAGGGCTCGTAGCTCGGCACGAACCAGCCGTTATTGCTGATCGCTACGACATATTTGGGCGAGCCCTCGTAAAGCTCCGCGCGCGTAGCCTCGTAGCAAACCGCGCTTCTACGCTCTTGCCGCCAAGCTCGTAGTCGCTAAAGCCGCTAGCGGTCGAAAAATCGGTCGCGCCGCCTAACAGCACGCGGTTGATGAAATTTCGCGCAAATTCCGGCAGCGGCACCATTTCGCCAAACGGTACCAAAATGTGCTTATCGAAGCGCTTCATTTCTCCGTTCGCAAAAAGATAGGCACTGTTGTAAAATTTCCCGTTCTCATACGCTTCCGCGCCTGCTACGATCGTAATTGCGCGCGATTTTTCCTTTAGAGCTTCAACTAGCACATTTTCTAAATTTAGCGGCATCGCAAAGGCGCTCTCGGGCAAAATTATCGCATCCTGCCCCGCCGCGATCGCCTCATCGATGCGGGCTAAATTTGCCAACGCGGCGGATAAAATTTTATCCTTTGCCCAGATGTCATACTGCGAAATATCGGTGTTTGCGAGCGAAATTTTAATCGGCAGCGGCTCGGGCTCTTTTTGGCTGAATTGCAGCGCGCAGATCAAAAATACCGCGAAAATTAGGGCGTTAAGTTTAGCCCGGGCGCCTCGTCCGCGTAGATACAAAACCGCGCAAAGCCCCGCTAAAATCAGAGCCAGCGCGCTAAGATCGGCTCTGAAAATTCCATGGCTTAGAAGCAGTTCAAAATTTAGCCAATCAAAGCCGAAAGGATGGATAAATTTTAGAATTAAAAGGCAGGCAGCGCGCAAAACGGGCGCGTCAAAGATCGCAAAGATGCGGAAAATAAAAGCATAAACGAGACAAATTCCAAGAATTTCAAGCGGGATTAAAAACGCAAGATTGAAATAGATCAGGCTGAAGCTGATCCAGTGCATCCACAGCGCGCCGATAAAAAATCCGCACCAAAACCACTCCGCCTTGCTTGCTTTTAGCAGATAAAAAAGTGCCGCTATCGCGATCAGGGGCGAGAAAAATTCCGCCGCCAAAGCAGCCAAGCCGTCAAATTTAGAGCTTAAAATTTCTACGAAAATAAAATTTGAAAGCGCAAGGGCAAGAACAAAGCCTTTATTTATGTAACTTAATGTAAAATAGCTACTTTTTAAATTTCTAATGAAGGAAACACATGGAACAAGGAAACTTCTTTGCATCAATCCTGCCTATCGTCGTAATCTTTGCGATTATGTATTTTTTGATTATCAGACCGCAGCAAAAGCAGGCCAAGGATCATAAAGCGATGGTCGATGCGCTCGGCAAAGGCGATAAGATCATAACTAGCGGTGGCATAAAATGCACGGTCGTGAAAACAAACAATGATTTTATCACAGTTAAGCTTAACGATGAGGTCATGGTTGAGCTAGATAAACAATTCGTAGCAAGAAAATTAGATGAGCAGTAAAATTTCATACCGCCTACTGATCTTTTTAGCTGCGGTTATTTTTTCGGCGATTTTTGCCGCGCCTTCGATTTTTCAGACTGAAAAGGGAAGCAAGATAAACTTGGGTTTGGATCTGCAAGGCGGGCTTCACATGCTGCTTGAGGTTCAAAGCGACGAGGCGGTCGTTTCTAAGATCAAATCGATCGCCGCGAGCGTCAATTACGCCGCTAAGCGCGATGATCTGCTGATGGACGGGCTAAAATTGGAAGGCGATTCGTTTGAGTTTGAAATTTTAGACGCAGACGAGGCTTCCAAATTTGATGCGATTTTGCATAGCGCCGCAAGCGGATTAGACATTCAAAAATCTGGCGAAAAATACCGCGTCACACTAACACCTGAGGAGGTCGAAGCGACTAAAAAATACGCGATCGAACAGGCCGTCGAGACTATCCGAAACCGCTTGGATCAATTCGGACTTGCGGAGCCGACGGTAGCAAAGCAGGGCGAGAGCTATATTTTGGTCGAGCTTCCGGGCGTCAAAAGTGCAGCGGATGAGCAACGCGCCAAGGATCTGATCGCCAAAGCGGCTCACTTGCAGCTTATGGCGGTGGACGACGTGCGCCAAGATCGCGCGCAGACTATCAGCGCAGCGGATGCTAGAGCTTACGGAGACGTGATCTACCCGGACGTTAAAAATCCGAATTACAAGTATCTCATAAACGAAATTCCAGTGCTTGATGGCGCGATGCTAGTCGATGCGAAGGTCGCTTTCGATCAGCACACCAACCAGCCGATAATAAATTTTACGCTGAACTCTCAAGGCGCTCAAATTTTTGGCGATTTTACTGGCAAAAACGTCGGCAAGCGCCTTGCGATCGTACTTGATGGCAAGGTTTACTCCGCGCCGCGCATAAACGAGCGTATCGGCGGCGGCAGCGGTCAGATCAGCGGCGGATTTAGCGTCGAGGAGGCGCACGACGTAGCGATTGCGCTTAGAAGCGGCGCGCTTTTGGCTCCTGTTAAAGTCTCAGAGACACGCAGTATCGGTCCTAGCCTAGGACAGGATAGCATCGATAAAAGTATGGCAGCGCTAAGCCTTGCAGCGGTTGCGATTTTGATCTTTATGATTTTCTACTACGGCGTGGCGGGGCTTTTTGCTGACATCGCGCTTGTAGTAAATATTTTATTTCTGATCGCTTGTATGGCGCTTTTTGGTGCAACATTAACGCTTCCTGGAATGGCGGGAATCGTGCTAACTATCGGAATGGCGGTGGACGCGAACGTCATCATTAATGAGCGCGTTAGAGAGGTGCTAAGGACGGGAGTTTCAATCCGCCAAAGTATAAATAAAGGCTATGAAAATGCGATGAGTGCGATCGTGGATTCAAATATCACTACGCTAATTACTTCTGCTGCGCTTTATGCTTACGGCACGGGTCCGGTGAAGGGCTTTGCCGTCACGATGAGCATCGGTATCGTAGCGTCGATGATAACGGCTATTTTGGGCACGCACGGAATGTTTGAGTTAGTAATGGATAAGATGGAAAAGAGCAAAAATACCGCGCTTTGGCTCGGTTATAAAGTAAGAGGAGGCGCAAATGCAAGTGTTCGATAAGGGCAAAATTTATGATTTTATGAAATTTAGATATTTTACCTTTGCGCTTTCTGCTATTTTGATAATAGGCTCTATTGCGCTATTTTTCATTAAAGGTGTCAGCTATGGTATCGATTTTAGCGGTGGTACACTCATTCAGGTTAAATACGACGCTAAAGCACCGCTTGATGAGATCAGAAAGCGCTTCGAAGCGGCAAATTTAGGCAATATCAACGTTACGGAATTTGGTAGCGATCAAGAGGTCACGATTAGATATTCGGGCGCTGCGAGTGAACTGGGCGATAATCCCGCCTTAGCGGCGCAAAAAATTTTACAAGGTAGTGGAAACTTCGACATTCGCAAGGTCGATATCGTAGGTCCTAAAGTCGGCGAGGAGCTTCGCACAAACGGAATTTTAGCGGTATGCGTGTCGTTTGCGCTCATTTTGGTTTATATCACCCTGCGGTTTGAGTGGAGATTCGCGGTCGCAGCCGTACTATCAGATCTGCACGACGTCGTAGTTGCCGTAGGTGCGATGATTTTAGCCGGCGTAGATTTCAACCTTGAAATTTTAGCTGCACTACTAACCATAATGGGCTACTCGCTAAACGACACCATCGTTGTTTTCGATAGAATTCGAGAAGGAGTAAAAGATAGCAAATCGATTAAGCTTGACGAGGTTATAAACGAATCAATCTCTCACACGCTATCGCGCACGCTGCTTACTTCGCTTACGACTCTCATTGTCATCGTGATTTTATTTGTCTGGGGCGGCGAGATGATCCACGGCTTTAGCTTCGTGATGTTAGTGGGCGTCATAGCAGGAACTTTCAGCTCCGTATTCGTAGCTGCTCCGATGCTGATTTTGTTTAAATTTAATGTCGAGAAATACCGCGCATTTTTGGCTGAAAAACAGCGCCGTATCAAAGAGAAAGAAAAGAATCGCGCCATGTATGAAAAAGGCACGGTGTAAGGATAGAAGATGAACTGGGGAAGGGTAATTTACATATTTTTTGCGCTTATGAGTATGACTACGATAGGCGGGTTTTTGTATGAGAAGAATGAAATTTTACTTTTCATAGCAACCAGCGTGAATGCAGTCTCGACGCTTTTGAAGGTAGGCGTGCGAAATATGCTAGCAGCTGAGCTTTTTGCAAGCTCGCTCGTAGCGGATCTGCATCTCATACCGGCGTTCGTTTTGATTGTAGTAGCGCCGGGAGATCTATCGATCGTGACCTCGCTTGCGATCGGCGCGCTACTTGCAAACTTTTTCTCGCTAATTTTAATAGCGATCGAGTCGGCAAAAACCAAAGACGAATTCTAGGAGCGCAAAATGCCTTACGATAGTAAAAGTATTGAGCTTAAATGGCAGAAAATTTGGGATGAAGAGGGAGTTTTCGAGCCTAAGGACGATTATAGTCTGCCTAAAAAATATATCCTTTCGATGTTTCCCTACCCAAGCGGCCGCATCCACATGGGGCACGTGCGAAACTACAGCATCGGCGACGCGCTGAGTCGCTATTATAGGCTGCGCGGATACAACGTGCTTCAGCCGATCGGCTTTGATAGCTTCGGAATGCCTGCGGAAAACGCGGCGATCAAACACGGCATTCACCCTAAAACTTGGACTTACGAAAATATCGATTATATGAAAAACGAGCTGCACCGCCTAGGCTTTAGCTTTTCGGCTCGTCGTATGCTTGCCACCTCCGATCCGCTTTATACGCGCTGGGAGCAGGAATTTTTCATCAAACTTTTTGAAAAAGGGCTTATCTATAGAAAAAGCGCCGTGGTCAATTGGTGCGAACACGATCAGACGGTTCTTGCCAACGAGCAGGTCGAAGAGGGCAAGTGTTGGCGCTGCGGCAACGAGGTCGTACAAAAGCAGATGCCGGGATATTATCTAAAAATTACCGCCTACGCGCAGGAGCTTTTGGATTGCCTAAAGCAGCTTGAGGGCAAGTGGCCCGCTCAGGTGCTTACGATGCAGGAAAACTGGATCGGGCGCAGCGAAGGTTTGGAATTTAGCTTTAAATTTGACGAGCAAAGCAGCGCTAAGCTTGGCGACATCGAGGGCTTTAAGGTTTTTACGACGCGCCCCGATACTATTTACGGCATGAGCTACGCGGCGGTCGCGCCGGAGCATGAGGTTGTAAAGAGGCTTTTGGATGAAGGCTTACTCGGCGCCGAAGCTGCGGCGAAGGTGAGAGAAATTTTAAATCAAAGCCCGCGCGAGCGCCAAGCAAGCGATAAAGACGGCGTGAGCCTCGGAATCAGCGTGCTTCATCCGCTAAGCGGCAAAAAAGTCCCCGTTTGGACCGCAAATTTTGTCCTGGCAGAATACGGCGGCGGCGCGGTCATGGCTGTGCCTGCGCACGATGAGAGAGACTTCGAATTTGCAAAGAAATTTAACCTGCCGATCATTCAAAGCATCGCTCCAAAAAGCGGCGATTACGACGCTAGCAAGGCTTACATCGAGCCTGGAATTTTAATAAATTCCGAAGAGTTTAGCGGCATGGATAGCGAGAAAGCAAAAAGCGCCGTTATCTCAAAATTTGAAGAGTTAAAGCTTGGACGCCGTGTGGTAAATTTTAAACTTCGCGATTGGGGGGTAAGCCGCCAGCGCTACTGGGGTGCGCCGATCCCGATGATCCACTGCCCAAAATGCGGGCTCGTAAGCGAGGAAATTTCAAATCTACCCGTAGAGCTTCCGCAGGACGTCAAGATCACCGGCAAAGGCAATCCGCTGGATACGCATCCTAGATGGAAGTTTTGCAAATGCCCTAAATGCGGCGGCGACGGGGTTCGCGAGACCGACACGCTCGATACATTTTTTGAAAGCTCGTGGTATTTCGCGCGCTACGCAAGCGACGAGCGAACGTGGCAGCAGCGGGCGTTTGACGAGCAAAGCGTGAACTACTGGATGAACGTCGATCAGTATATCGGCGGCATCGAGCACGCGATTTTGCACCTTTTATATGCAAGATTTTTCCAAAAGGCTCTTCGCGACATAGGCTATCTGCGCGATAGCGAGCCGTTTGAACGGCTGCTAACCCAGGGCATGGTGCTAAAAGATGGCGCAAAGATGAGTAAAAGCAAAGGAAACACCGTCGATCCGGATGATATCATCGAGACCTACGGCGCCGATACGGCGAGACTTTTTATACTTTTTGCTGCGCCTCCTCAAAAAGAGCTTGAGTGGAACGACAGCGCGGTAGAGGGTGCGTATAAATTTCTTGGTCGCCTCTACGATCGCGCCGAAAATGCCTATGCTACTGATAAAATTCCGCAGATCGACCACGCCGCTTTAAATAAAGAGGAAAAATACGCCCGCCTCAAAGTTTACGAGGCGCTTAAAAAATCGCAGCAGGTTTATGAGAGCAGTTTTGCTTTTAATACCCTAATCGCCGCGTGTATGGAGGCGCTAAACGCCCTAAACGCGCAGAGCGACAAAGACGTATTTACTGAGGGTTACTTTGTGATTTTAAACCTGCTCGAGCCTATTGTGCCGCACATCTGCGCCGAGCTTAGCGAGAAGCTGTTTAAAAGACGAAATTTTGGCGAGCTGCGAGTTTGCGAAGAGGTCTTTGAGAGCGATACGATCAAGCTTGCCGTCACGATTAACGGCAAAAAGCGCGCTGAGTTTGAAGCGGATGCAGGCCTAAGCGAGGACGAAATTTTAAACCTTGCAAAGCAGAATTGCGCCAAATGGTTAGAGGGCAAGAGCATCGTAAAAGAAATTTACGTCAAAAACAAGCTCGTAAATTTGGTGATAAAGTAGGCGAAGATGAGAAGAGTTTTAACCGTTTTTTGTTTGATTTTTTTAATCGGCTGCGGCTACAAGCCCGTTTCAAGGATCGCGAAAGAGACGATGAGTGGAAGCGTATTTGTGGATGTGATGATGAGCAAGACCGATCCGCAAAACACCGTCGCTATCAAAGATGCGATCAGGCAGGGTATAGTCCAGCGCCTAGGGATGAGCCTTGCGGATAAAAACTCGGCGCAGACGATCGTAGTAGCGAGCATAAAAAGCCTAAGTTTTAGCGAGCTTTCATACGATCAGTTCGGCTACGTCACTAGCTACCGCGCAAATCTCATCGTAAATTTTAGCACCAAGCTTAAAAACGGCGATGTTTTCAGCAAGGATTGCGTGGGCGATTACGATTTTAAAGTTAGCCGCCTAGTCAAAAATAGCTACGATACGAGCTCGATCATTAGCGATAAGGACCGCTACAAGGCGATCGAAAATGCCTCCACGCAGGCGTTTGACGAGTTTATTTCGACGCTTGCGATTAGGGGATTCAGACTTGAGCGGGCGCAGCATTAAAGAATTTTTGCAAAATCGCCCGATTTATTACAAAAAAATCGACTATGAGCGCTTCCCGCGGGCGTATGCCGCCATTAAAGATAAAATTCCACTCAAAAACGTCATTCAGATCATCGGCACCAACGGCAAGGGCAGCACCGGGCGGTTTTTGGCTAACGCGATCGCCGCAGCGGGCTTTAGCGTCGGGCACTACACTAGCCCGCACGTTTTTAAGCTCAACGAGCGCATCTATCTAGGCGGACGGATCGCGCAAAACCCCGTTTTTGCGTTGAATTCCGACGCTTCAAATTTTAAAAACGAGCAAAATTCCGCTTTGGCGCCAAATTTTACGGAAAAACAAAATTCCGCAAAGATGCAAAATTTTGCGAACAGAGAAAATTCCGCCTCTAAAATTTCTATTTCTAATTTGCAAAATTCCGCCATGCAGGATTTTATCACCATGCAAAATTCGCATGGTGAGCGGAATTCTGCCCTGCAAAGCTTCGTTTCTACCACACGAAATTTTTGTAGCGAGCAGAATTCTATCGCGCGAAATTCGATCGATACGCAAAATTCTGCTTCTACGCAAAATTTATGGAATTCGCAAGATCTCAAATCGTCGTCTGAGCAAAATTTTAAATCTCAGCTAAGATCAAATTTTAAATCCGCTCAAAGCTCGCTTCCTATTTCGCTAGGTCGTGATGCTGTAGATGAGGAGCTAGATTTCGCGCATGAGTTTTTGCAAGAGAGCTTGCCCGCGGAGTTTAAAGATAGCCTGTCGTATTTCGAGTATCTCACTCTTGCGGCGGCAGTGCTTTTTAGGGATTGCGATTACTGTGTGATCGAGGCTGGGATGGGCGGCGAGTTTGACGCTACATCGAGCTTCGGGCGCATGCTGTCGCTTTTTACACCGATCGGCACCGATCATTTGGGTATGCTAGGACAAAATCTAGAGCAGATCGCCCACACTAAGCTCATTACGATGGATAAGGAGGCGATTTTAAGCGATGAGATGAGCGAGGTTCCGCTTCGTATCGCGCAGCAGATCGCAGAGCAAAAAGGAACTAATTTGAGGTTTGCAGCAGAGCTTTTAAGCGAAAGTGAGCAAGCGCAGATTGCATGGTTTTGCGCGCACAATAATCTACCTAAATTTCAAATTTCAAATTTAGCTCTAGCGCTTGCTGCGATGAAATTTTTAAATTTGAAATTTGAAATTTCGCAGCTACCGCCTCTAAATTTACGTGGCAGGATGGAAGTTTTGGCGCCGAATTTGCGCGTGGACGTCGGGCACAACGAGCTTGCAGCACAGCAAGCAGCCCGCGAAATTACCGAAATCTACGGGGGCAGAAAGATCGTGCTGATTTACAACGCTTTTGCCGATAAGGACGTATTCGCGGTGCTGCGGACTTTGGCGCCTGTAGTGGAGCGCGTGGAGATCTTTAGCTACGAGGTTGCGGATCGCGAAATGGCAGCGGAGGCGATAATCCGTGCGCTTGACGCGCTTAAAATTCCACATTCGCCGTTTCGCGGCGAGCTTAGAGCGGAGGAGGAGTATTTGGTTTTCGGCTCGTTTCATTTGGTAGAAAATTTTATTTTATGGCTTGAGGCGCGCCGTGGCTAAAACTAAACTTACCCTAAGCGATCACTTTGGCACCAAGACGCTGTATTTTGGCGAAAATTTTAGATTTCAGCTTAAAATTTTATCCGCGTTTTTCGTAATTTTTCTGCTAGTTTTGTTTTTTGCGATCTTTAAACTCGCTAGCGACCGCTCAAATTTAAAAGAGCTAAACAAAACCCTCTACGCTGAAAATCTCGCGCTTAAAGAGCAAAATATCGCACTTGAGGGCAAAAACGAGGAGGTGCTTGCCAAGCTGGACGGACGCGAAGACGATGGAGGCGGGCTGGATAGTGATATCCAGGTAATGCTTGCGATGAATGAGATGAAAAAGGAGCGTAAAAAGGGCTCCGGCGCGCATATTGCAGCTAGCGAAAAAACGGCGAGCGCGATTCTTAGCGCTGTGCCTAACGGACTTCCGATGCAGTATCGTGGCGTCACTAGCCCTTTTGGGATGCGCACTCATCCAATCAGCGGCGTTATGAGGATGCACCACGGCATCGACTTGCGAGCAAGCGAGGGCACTCCGGTGTTTGCGACAGCAGAGGGCTTTGTGCAGTTTGCAGGCGGTAGTGGCAGCGGATATGGAATTTTAGTGATTCTATCGCACAATTACGGTTTTGAGACCCGCTACGGCCACCTTAGCTCCGCGGTCGTAACGCCCGGTTCTTGGGTTAAAAAGGGCGATCTTATCGGCTATAGCGGCAATACCGGCTACAGCACCGGCCCACACCTGCATTACGAAGTTAGGTTTTTGGCTCAAAGCGTCGATCCTGCAAATTTTATGAGCTGGAACGCGCAAAATTTCAAAAATATCTCGACCTTAGAGCCTAACGTATCGTGGCAGGAGATCGCAAACGTCGTGCAGCACCAGATCGAAAGGTTTAAATAATGCAAGCCGAGGTTTACGAATACTTTTTGCAAAACCAAAAAGAGCTTTTGATCTGCGAGGACGATAAAGAGGCTGCGGCGTGCGAACAGGTGCTTAAATTTATGGGCTACGCGGTCTTTTGCCTGCCCGATTTTAGAGCGAGCTTCGGCGAGGATCTGCGCAGCTACATGGGCGAGCTCGCGGGCATCAGCACCGCTCTTAGCGCGTTTTACAAAGCAAGCGGCAAAAAAATTTTAATCTCTCCCGTCCGCACGATCCTAAACAAACTCCCCGCAGCAAGCCATCTGCGCCCGCTAAATTTAAAATTTGGAAGTGAGTTAAACTTAAGCGAGCTGAAAGAGGAAATTTTACGCCTGGGATACGACGTGCGTGACATCGTCGAAAGCATGGGCGAGGTTAGCTTTCGTGGCGAGATCATCGATATTTTTTCGGTAGGGAGCGAAAGCGCGGTTAGAATTCTGCTCGACGGCGAGACGGTCGAGAGCATCAGGCGTTTTGACGTCGCGACGCAAAAAAGCGAAAAAGATGAACTTGCGCAAGCCGAAATAGCGCCGTTTTTAGCAAATTTAAGCGAGGACGAGTTTGAGAGCGTGAGCGAAAAGATATCGCGCGCGGACAGCGACGCGCTAGCTCGCGATCTGGGCTCGCTCGGGTTTTGGTTCATCGAGGGCTTCGTCGATTACGTGAGCGCGTTTGATTGCGTCTTGCTGCACGAGATCAAAAAGGATGAAATTTTTTCCGAGCGCAATTTGGATTTTTTAGACGCGATCGAGGTACTGCCCGCGGCGCGTAAATTTAAAGATCTCGCCGTGACGCCGTCGCAGGAATTTTTTGAATTCCACCGCAGCGAGGCCATCACGCTGATCGCGCGAAACGATGCGCTGCTCGCGCCGTTTGATCTTAGCGGATTTAGCAATATCGAAATTTTACGCGAGGATTTCGTCGTAAATTTAATAAGCGCCGAGCGTATCATCCTTTCGCTAAACAAAGCGGCGCCTAAAAAGCGCGTGCGAAGATCGAGCCTAGCGTTGGATGAGCTAAACGTGGGCGATTTTGTCGTGCACGAAGATCACGGTATCGCTAAATTTAACGGGCTTGAGCTCATCGAGGTGATGGGGCGCAGCAAGGAGTTCGTATCTCTGCTCTACGAGGGAGGCGACAAGCTGCTGCTGCCGGTAGAGTACCTAAACAAGATCGATCGCTACGTCGCAAGCGGCGGCGCGGTGAGCTTGGATCATCTGGGCAGGGCGAGCTTTTCAAAAATCAAGGAGCGAGTGCGCGAAAAGCTCTTTGCGATCGCTTCAAAGATCATTGCGCTGGCGGCCAAGCGCGAGCTGGTGCGAGGACTCGTCATCAAAAATGAAAGCGCGGATTATGCGAAATTTTTAAGCGCAAGCGGTTTTAGCTACACGAGCGATCAGCAAAAGGCGGTAAGCGCGATTTTGGCGGATCTGCAAAGCGGCAAGGTAATGGACCGCCTACTTAGCGGCGACGTGGGTTTTGGAAAGACCGAGGTTGCGATGAATGCGATCTTTGCCTGCATTCGCAGCGGGCATTCGGTGCTGTTTTTCGTGCCTACGACGCTGCTTAGCTCGCAACATTACGCCACGCTTAGCGAGCGCTTTAAGGAGTTTGAAATTCCTGTTTTCAAGCTCGATCGCTTCAGTAGCGCGAGGCAAAAGAGCGAAATTTTAAAACGTCTGCAAAGCGGCGAGGCGATCGTCGTGGTCGGCACGCATTCGCTTTTAAATTTAAACCCCGCAAATTTAGGGCTCATAATCATCGATGAGGAGCATAAATTCGGCGTTAAGCAAAAGGAGCGGCTCAAAGAGAAAAGCGCCGCCTCGCACCTGCTTAGTATGTCCGCTACACCGATACCGCGCAGCCTAAATATGGCGCTAAGCTCGATTAAAAGCTACTCCACGCTGCTTAACCCGCCGCAGGACCGTCTGGACGTGCGCACCTTCGTCAAGCAGTGGGACGAAAAGATCATAAAAGAGGCGATCTCGCGCGAGCTGCGACGCGGCGGGCAGATTTTTTACGTCCATAACCACATCGCGACGATGCAAAGCGCCAAAAAGAAGCTGCTTGAAATTTTGCCGAGCCTTAAAATTCTAATTTTGCACTCCAAGATCGACGCTAAAACTACGGAGGATGAAATTTTAAAATTTGTGGCGGGCGGATACGATCTGCTGCTTTGCACCAGCATCGTAGAAAGCGGCATCCACATGCCGCGCGTAAATACGATCATCGTCGAAAACGCCGATAAATTCGGTATTGCCGATCTGCACCAGCTGCGCGGCCGCGTCGGGCGCAGCAACAAACAGGGCTTTTGCTACTTTTTGATCGAGGATAAAACCGCTCTTACGCAGGACGCGCTAAAACGGCTCGTAGCGCTTGAGAGCAACTCATTTTTGGGCAGCGGCTCGGTGCTAGCGTATCACGATCTTGAAATTCGCGGCGGCGGAAACCTGCTCGGAGAGGCGCAGAGCGGGCACATCGAAGCGATCGGATACTCGCTTTATCTAAAGATGCTAGAAGAAGAAATCGGCAAGCTGCTAAGCAGAAAGAGCGCCGCTGCGAGCGTGGAGCTTAAAATTTCCGTAAACGCCTTTTTAAACTCGGAATTTATCAGAGAGGATCGCCTGCGCTTGGATCTTTACAGGCGGCTTAGCAAGTGCGCAGAGGCGAGCGAAGTACTTGAAATTTTCGGCGAGATCGAGGATCGCTTCGGGCGCGCGGACATCTACACCAAGCAATTCATCGATGTGATGATGATTAAGGTTTTGGCTACGAAGCTTGGCTTGCGCGTGATTTCGAGCATGGATGAAAATATCTTTATCACCCTTGCAAACGGCGATAAGGTGCGATTAAAGGCGCAGACGCGCGACGATGACGACGTGATAAGCGAAATTCTGATCTATCTGCGAAGGGAGCTAAAAAATGCGAACCTGCGATGAAAATATCAAAAAAAGCGCGAGCAAAAGCAGAAATAAAGAGTTAAATTTAGACTCGGCGAGCGGTTTAAATTTAGCGCCGCAAGCCGTCCTAAACAACGCGCAAAGCGGCTCTAGCGAGCAAATTTATTTCAGCGATTTTAGCGCGATTGATTGGCGCGCTGTGCAGGTCGCCGTCTTTCGCGCGAATAAAAAGGCACTAAAGATCGTTCGTGACATCGATTTCACGGGTATTGACGCGCTTGTGGGGCTAGAGAGCCAAAAATCGGCTCTTATAAAAAACACAGACGCCTTCCTGCGCGGCTGCAGCGCCAACCACGCGCTGTTGTGGGGCGAGAGCGGCTGCGGCAAATCAAGCCTTGCGAAGGCGGTTTTTTCCAAATTTATCCCGCAAGGTCTTAAGATAATCGAGATCGGCAGAGACGATCTGGGCCATCTCGTGGATATAATCGACGCGATCCGAGAAACGAACTTTAAATTTATCGTCTTTTGCGACGATTTGAGCTTTGAGCTCGGCGAGAGCGGCTACAAGCACCTAAAGCCGCTGCTAGAAGGATCCTTAGAGCGCTCGCCGCGCAACGTGCTGATGTATGCGACATCCAATCGTCGCCACATCGTAGGCGAATGCGCGAGCGACAACGACGCCGCGCAGATCAGCCGCGGCGAACTGCACCTAAGCGACGCGGCGAATGAGCGAATCAGCCTAAGCGAGCGCTTTGGGTTACAGCTAAGCTTTTACGGCGGAAGCATGCAGGAGTATTTGGGGATCGTAGATGCCTACTTTGCGGCTGCGCAAGGTATGAGTGCGCCGGAATTTCGCCTAAGCTTTGCCGCAAATTTAGACGAGCTGCACGCAAAGGCGCGTGAGTTTGCGATGCTTCGCGCAAGCCGAAGCGGCCGCGCAGCAAAGCAGTTTTTCTTGAGCTTTGGCGAGGAATTTTTTGCAAATTTAAAAGGCGGCAGATGAATACTGCGCGCGAATTTAAATTTGGCGTAAATTTTATCGCAGTGTTAGAGCGCACGCAAAAAATCGCCGCCGCCGCGCGAAATTTTAGAAACGATGCTAGAAATTTCGGAGGCACGAGATGAGCGCGACCGAGCTTTTTATCGCGCTTTTTCGCGCCGTGAAAATCAAGGATTTTCGCTGGTGGCCCGCGTTTGGAAGCTTTGAGGTGGTCGTGGGGGCGATTTTGATCCAAAATACGGCGTGGCGCAATGCCGATGCAGCACTGCAAAACCTGCGTAGTAAGGGGCTTTTGAGCCTAGAAAGCATCGCCGGATTAGAGGAAGCGGAGCTTGCGCAGATCATCAAAGTAAGCGGATTTTATAATCAAAAAGCTAGACGCCTAAGCTTGCTTTGCAAAGCGATAATCGCGGATTTTGGGGATTTTGAGAGCTTCAAATCAGGCGTTAGCCGCGAGTGGCTGCTAGCGCGCAAGGGGATCGGCGCGGAGAGCTGCGATGCGATCTTGTGCTATGCGTGCGAGCGCGCGGTGATGGTCGCGGACAGCTACTCGGCGCGGCTGCTCGGGGCTTTGGGCTATGAGTTTGAAAGTTACGACGAGCTTAGCGCGTGGCTCGGCGAACTGGAATTTGAGCGGATCTATGAGTTTGTAAATTTCGCTAATTTTCCCTGCGATGCGGCGGCAAAAGCAGATAAGCTGGAGAACGAAAACGGCGCGTATGCACTATTTCATGGGCTCATCGTGGAATTTTACAAAGCACATTTGAAAGGTAAAATTTTCGACGAGAGTGCGAAAATAATTTTAAATGATTTGAGGTAGATATGTTTAATACTAAAATTTTAGAAAATTTAATGGTTGCTTTTTGCTTTTGTATAACGCTTGCGTTACATTTACTGATATTTAACCATTACTTCTCACTCCAAGAAGGATGGTGGGAAACCTATGCTTATTTAG
>ERZ773003.800-NODE-800-length-21392-cov-21.909828_pt1 | contig 21392 bp, 27 predicted proteins | sample MGYA00580668_ERZ773003 | MGnify/ENA primary metagenome ERZ773003 (study PRJEB29015, sample SAMEA2738002) | human oral metagenome | biome: human oral; feature: human-associated habitat; material: dental | place: China | collected 2126 ... | reverse complement strand
TAGGACTTTATCTGCTTGTGGAGAATTATGACTTACGCCAAGACCTTTCTGCTGAAAGATTTCGGTTTTATGAATACTGGTTAACCCAAGGAAATAAGAAAGTGAGCGACAAATAAGAAAACATAAAAAACAGATGTGGCAGTCTGTTCGTTGATACAAGCAGTGATAATGATACTTCAATAGTTTATGCCGGCTCGTCTGGAATAAGAGGCGGAGGTGAGATTCCTATGTTGTCAGCCAAGACACCTACTAATGTCATAAAACTTAATTGGAAAAAAGTTATATTTTGATTATAGAAGATACAATGGGAGGAGGATTGCTTGTGGATAATGACTGGAATGGATTGGCCGATTTAATAGCAAATCTTATTACAAAGTATGCTGGTGTTTTAGATTTGGATAATCTGCCAGATCCAATGCCAGTAAATAATAACATTGAAAATGAATGTATTTTTGACATGGCAAAAAAGCAGATTGAGAAAAACGAATAAAAGTGCTATAATATACTTGAGATATAAGTCCAAACTTTTTTTGGAAACTATAAAGATATAGAAAAATATATTGAGGTTAATGCTATGTCAAAAGAAAAAACAAAAGTATACCTCTACACAAGAGTATCTACATCAATACAAATAGATGGTTATTCTTTAGAGGCACAAAAATCAAGAATGAAAGCTTTTGCTCTTTATAACGATTATGAGATTGTTGGTGAATACGAAGATGCAGGCAAGTCTGGAAAATCTATAGAAGGTAGAGTTCAGTTTACTCGTATGATGGAAGATATAAAATCCGGAAAGGATGGAGTATCTTTTGTTTTGGTATTTAAATTATCAAGATTTGCAAGGAATGCTGCTGATGTCCTATCAACTCTACAAACAATGCAAGATTTTGGAGTTAATCTCATTTGTGTTGAAGATGGGATTGATTCATCTAAAGATGCAGGGAAATTGATGATTTCTGTTTTGTCTGCTGTTGCTGAAATAGAAAGAGAAAATATTCGTGTTCAAACAATGGAAGGTCGTATTCAGAAAGCAAGAGAAGGTAAATGGAATGGAGGCTTTGCTCCGTATGGTTATCAACTTATTGATGGGAAATTGATAATCAATGAGGAAGAAGCAATTGCGATACGAACTATTTTTGATCAGTATGTAAATACAACCATTGGAGCAAATGGACTTTCTAAATACTTAGAAAATCATGGTATAAGAAAAATTCCAAGACAAAATGGGAAAAATCCATTGTTTGATGCAGGTCTTATAAGAAAGATATTAAAAAACCCTGTATATAACGGGAAAATAGCCTTTGGAAGAAGAACTTTAGAAAAAGTTCATGGAACAAGAAATGAATATAAGCAAGTTGAACAAGATGAATATTTAATAGCTGAAGGTATTCATGAAGCTATAATTTCTGATGAGCTATGGCAAGCAGCTCAAGTTAAGTTAAAATCTCAAGCAAAGAAATATGAACATGTAAATAAAGGGAAAGATACACGCACACATCTGCTTTCAGGAATTGTAAAATGTCCGATATGTGGAGTGGGAATGTTTGGAAACAAGTGTATCAAGAAAAAGAAAGATGGTACAAAGTATAAAGATTTTTATTACTATGGCTGTAAACATAGGCATATGATAAGAGGTCATAAATGTACTTACAATAAACAAATCAGAGAAGAATTGTTAGATGATGCAGTTGCTGAGGTAATTATAAAGATAGTAAGCAATCCCAAATTTGCTTCTATGATGCAAGAAAAAATTAACATGAAGGTAGATACCTCTGAAATAGAAAAAGAGATAGATAATTACCAGAAAGAATTGAGGAAGAGCCATTCTACGAAATTTAAGCTAATTGAGGAAATAGATAATTTAGATGCTGATGATAGGCACTACAAACGAAGAAAACAGGATTTAGACGATAGACTTTATCGTATGTATGATAAGATTGAAGGCTTAGAATCATTGTTAATTGATGCGAAAGCAAAGAAACAAACTATTGAAGCTGAGAAACTTACAGGAGATAACATATATAAGGTTTTGATCTATTTTGATAAACTCTACAAGGTAATGAATGATGTAGAGCGTAGACAGTTAATCACAGCTTTGATTTCTGAAATTCAAATTTACGAAGAAAAGCAACCGAATGGGCAATGGCTAAAATCAATTACTTTTAAACTTCCTATCATCGATGAAGATTTAAATATAGGTTTGGATAATAATGAGCAAGTTGAGACGGCTGTATTGATGTCAAAGGTACAGAAGTGAAAAGCTAAAAAATCTCGAAACAAAGAAATCTGGTAATTGAATTAGATGATTTTAATTTCAGTACTCTTCTTGTTATTGTTTTATAGGAAGATATCCTTCGAGGAATTGTAGTATTGTTGAGTTGATAAAATGAAAACGGGTATGTGCAAAAATTATATATTATAAAAACAATAACAATAATTATAATTTGAAAATACTTAAGAACTTGAAATTGATAAACGTTGGCAAAATAACATGGGATATTCATATGAGTAATAGATATAATGATGTGAGAATAAATTCAATTGAACGAAATATAAAGAATAATCCCTTAGACTATTTGGATTATATTAACAAAAATAAAAATGAGGAAGAAATACTAAAAGTTTTAAAATACTCTGGTTTTTTTGTTACAGATAGAAATGAATCATTATTTAGTAATGACACTAAACGTAAAATAAAAAAGTGGGTTAACAAGAACCTTTCAGATAACAGTCATAAGAAATTTAAACGATTATCTAAAGAGGGTTATAAACTAAATAGAAAAAGAAATCAAATAAAAGATATATTAAAAATCAAACTGAGGAAATGTTCATATTTTAACTTGGTGGAAAGAGTTAATAATCAAATATATATATTTAGATAAATTAATTAAAACTCCATCTGAGTATGAGCGAGAACAATATCTAGTTTCTAGTGAAAATATCATTTTAGGATTTGGAATATTGCTTAGAGATGGATTTATAAATGGCAAGTCGACGTATTATCAAAATGCGGACGATAAATATGCAAATGATGTCTTAGAATTAATGCAGTTACTCGTGTTAGTAAATGATATAATCAGCAATTGGATGTTCGGAGATGTTGAAGTAAACACTAGATTATTTAATAAATTATATATTAGTGAAAACCATGGAATGATTACGGATAGAATATTTTCATTTCTAGAATATTATAGTTTAAATAATGTTAAAAATTTTAAAGATTCAGCTAATGAAAATGAGATAATTAGATACTCAAATTCTTTTAGAGAAAAATTAAAAGAATTCTTTTATAGTGATGATTTAACTGAAGAATACCTAGGTATAAAACTGAAAAGATGGGCCTCCATCTACACTTACTTTTACAAGCTAGCTGTTAATGAAAAAAAGTACTAAAAATAGATATAGATAAATTAAAACATGATTTATCACAAAACAAATTTAGTATATGTGAAATAAAGGCTATTTTTAATTATATGGTATTTGGTAAAAGCAAAAATGATTTATTCTCATCATTTTTAATAGAATACGACAATTTTATACTCTTAATTCCATCAATAATAAAAATGATTGAACCACTAAAAAGTTTAATGGTTCTTTTTACCAATAATAATGAAGTATCGAAAAAGGGTTCAAAATTCGAAAATTACATATATAAGTTATTGTTAAGGTGTGATTTTAGTGCTATTAAGAATGTCAAAACAAGTAGTAATGGGGAGAGTTACGAATTAGATATTTTACTATATATAGATAATACATTGTTTGTAATTGAGTGCAAAACTCAATTTCAGCATGATAACGTGAGAGGGTATTGTCGCAATATTCAGGAGTAGACTATTACATTGATAAATTTAAACGTAATTTAAAATATTTTACTGAGGATAAAAATGGTAAGAAAAGCATCAATTCAAAGCTTAAAGCTATTAATTGCAATATAAATAATGTAAATGTTGTCCCAGTTTTATTAACAAATATTTCCTATTCCTTTGTTGAAAAAAAGGAATATTTATTTTAAAAGACATAAAATTATACAATTTTACTACTTCCAATCCGCCCTTGATACATTATATTGATAATATAAATAAGACACATTTTAAAATAGGGATGTTATCTCCAGAATTATTTAGAAATAAAAGAGCAAATACATTTATCGATTTTCTTAGAAAGAACAGTAATTATGAAATAAGCCCATATTGTGCAATAGAAAAATCTTTTTTAAATGATCAAATTTTTAAAAAATATAAATTGTATATTGCACGGCAACTTTTCAACAAAGACACGTATGATGAAATAATCGTGAAGTACTGTGAACAAGAAGATAAATTAAATAGTTTGAAATAATTTATTTGAATAGGTTTTAAGACATGTTTTCACAAATAGAATCAGATTCATTAAAACGTGCCTCAAAAAGTGTCCTAGACAATGGAATGATTATAGTCTGATATTTTTAATGACAATTCCTACCTGTCGTTAATAATGTTTATAGATATGTTTCCACATGCAAACAGGACTGCCTGATATCCTTAGTGTTCACTCATTTTGTGTGGAGTGCGTGGCTCTGTTGGCTGAAATACATAATTAAAAGTGTGAAAATTATTTTAAATAAGTAGGGTTAAAAAGTGGAATTATAATTGCTGAAAATAGGTAAAAACTTTGTAAATTTAAAGGTGCTTACGGTTGGATAGATAGAAGTAGTGAGGTTGTGTCGAGCATACAGAAATATTGAATGGTAGGTGACTCAAAATGGTACACGGAAAACCAATAGAGTCGTTTCTTGTGAATGGAACGGAAATACAATAAAATTCACGGAATAGTGGTGTCTTCTTATGACAGTGAAGATATTGCTCAAAATCAAACTGATAATACTATTATCAGTTTGATTTGGTATACTTCCAAGTCCTCGGTTTTAGGGTTTTCCAAGTTTTTAGAGTCTTACGAAATGTAAAGGGATTGGGCAAACTTTAATTACCCGAAAAAACTCCAGTACACACATAGTGGAGATGCAAAAATAATATAATATTTGTATCGAAATATATAGAAAAAGATAAAGTAGTCTTTTGAGTTTTAGGAGAATACGAGCAGTTGATGCATTTGTTCAACACACCTTAGGATGTAACCGATAAAAGGCTCTTATAGGGCAAAACAAACCACCGACTTTGCCGGTGGTAGTGAATTTATGTTGAAATATTACATTCTAGAAAGATATCTCCAAAATTATCAATTAAGTACTTATACTGAGAAGGATGAGTTTGCGATAGCTTTTGGAATCTATTTGGACTAGACTCGAGGTGGACACCGAAGCCACAATACATACATCCGTTACGAGAATATCCATTTGAGTATAAATCAGGGATACGTATATTATAACGCTGTATATATTCAATTATATCTTCGTCGGTCCAAAAAGAGAGAGGACGACTTTGATTATCCTTTCTCTTATGGAAGACATTACAACCATTGTTAATCCAGTCTTTTTGACGCATATAACTTTCAGAAGCCAAAATGCCAAGTATGGCACATTTTAAACCAAGTTCTTTAGCTTTACGTTTAATAGGCTCTTTCTTTAGTTTGTCACAACACTTATCAGAAATAGGTGCATTGATATATGGTGTGTATTTTTTAAAATTTCTGTTGATATAGTTAATAGAATTATTTTTTGTTCTTTCTGTAAGTGCATGCTGATAAGTACGAATGGCATTTGATATTCTTTTTGAAAACAGAGGGTAACCATATGTTTCTACTACTCTTTTGAAGGTCCATAATTCACCTGAAGAATCCACTGGTAAAACAGTAATTATATTGGTCTCATTTTGTTCACGTTCCCATTTTATATGTTGAATTGTTTCTGGGTATTCATTAGTGGTATTTGCAAATATATGTAGTATGTTTGGATATAATTGTTTTGTTATATGTGAGAGAACTGTTGAATCTTTACCACCTGAATAAGAAATATATACATGCTCTATTCCAAATTCATGAATGGCCTGTCTTATTAAATATTTGGTCTGTATAATTTTGATTCTAAATTCATTTCTTGCAGCAATTTTAAAGTATCTCTACGGTATTTTATTCTTTCGGCATTTTTTTCACCACAGTATATACAGAATCGGTGATCCTTGAAGTATTCATTATCTGCGCTAATGATAGCGCCACATTTAATACAATGATTCATTGTTTTTCTCCTTTATATACGTTATGCGACTAACAAAATATTTGTATTTATATAATAATACAAATATTTTGTTAGTCAACTACTTTTGCACAATGTATTGTTGTAAAATATGAAATGATAACTATGTATATAAACTGGTTTTAATGAACCGTGCAAAGAGGAAGATTTAGTAATGGAATTAGGTGAAAGACTAGCACAAATTAGAAAAGAGAAGAGCTACACCCAGAAGAATTTAGCTGATAAATTAAATGTTTCACAACAGGTAATCAGTAATATTGAGAGAAATGCATCTACACCTGATATAGATTTTCTGCTGAATTTGGCTGATTTATATAGCATGTCACTAGATGCATTGATTGAGAGGCAAATTGCCATAGAAGAAAATGATTGTGTAGAAGAACGCATAATGAATATCATCAAAAACCTTGATGATACTGGAAAGGAATTGAGCTTGAGCTTGGTTAATCAAGTGGCTGAGCATCAAGGTAATAAAGATGAAAAATAGCTATTTTAATGGGAACACACTAGAAGAATTGATTGATGAAATTAAGTATGTTTATCAGTCAGATAAACGTCCTTGGGTCATTGGATATAGTGGCGGCAAGGATTCTACAACAGTAGTTGAACTTGTATATAAAATGCTTCTTGGATTAGCACCAGAGGAGCGTACTAAGAATGTATATATTGTTTCATCAGATACTTTAATTGAAAATCCGTTGATAAAAATATACTTAAGCAAGATGAATGATCTACTAGGAAAAGCAGCGGAACGTGATGGGATTCCAATTAAATCTATAATGGTTACACCTCCTGCGAATAATTCATTTTGGGCTAATGTAATAGGTAAAGGATATCCAACGCCTCGAATGAATGGAACATTTAGATGGTGTACAGATAAATTGAAGATTAATCCTAGTGCAGATTTTATAAGGCGTGTCATTAGTGAAGAGTCTGAAGAAGTAGTTGTACTCCTTGGTGTCCGTAAAGCGGAGAGTATTGCAAGAAAAAGAAGAATAGAAGGACGAGAATTAGCAAATCGTCTTCTAAATCGCCATGAGACAATTCAAGAGGCATATGTATATAATCCAATCGTCGAACTTACAACAGAAGATGTATGGGATGTATTATTGCGTTTTGACAGTGGGAAGACGCCATGGGGAACAAACAACTCAGAATTAGTAAGCTTATATGCAGACGCAGATAGTGGAGAATGTCCATTTGCCGGGATTCATGCAGGTGGTCAGACTTTAAGTTGTGGTAATTCAAGGTTTGGATGCTGGGTATGTACAGTTGTAAAAGAAGATAAGTCCCTTAATGGCTTTATAAAGAGTGGTCACAGAGAACTTATTCCTTTAGCTGAATTTAGAAAGTGGTTGATGAGTATCCGTGATCAAGAAGAATATCGTGAGAAGAAAAAAAGAAATGGTTCAGTATACGAAGACAAGGATGGAAACATTGGATTTGGCCCTTTCACATGGGAAGCAAGAAAAATGATTTTGACTGAGCTAATTAAGACTCAGAAAAAAATGGAATACGAACTTATTACTATTCAGGAATTAAAAGCTATAGATGAAATCTGGGACAATGAGCTTGACTTATCCAGACGTACGTTAGTTGAGTTGTATTATAAGCTTACAGGTGAGAAACTACCTTGGTATGATTACAAAGAGCCATTGGTTGAAAAAGAAACAATGGATGAACTGGAAAAGCTTGCAGAAAAAAATGAGATACACTTTGATTTAGTCAGAAATATGATTTTATCTGTTTATCAGAATAAGAATTACTCTAATCAAAAAATAATGCGTGATGGGATTAGTAGATTACTTAATCAGCAATGGCTGCATCATGACATATTAAAGGAGATTGAAAATGAGAATTAACAGTATCCGATTGCATAATTTCAGCTCCTATGAAGGTGATGTTTTTTTTGATTTTACAAGTACTGATTCGAAGAAGAATATTGTTTTAATAGGTGGGAAGAATGGCGCGGGCAAGACCTCGTTATTTACAGCAATAAAGATAGCATTGTATGGTCCTCTTGCATATGGGTATGTTGGAGCTAATCCGCATTATATAGCAAAAATTAAAGACTTGATAAACTCAAAGGCGTTTCAGCAGGATAAGGTTTTATCAGAAGTTAGGATATCTTTATCTCTTAAAAAAGAGAGAGAGTATAAAGAATATATAATCACAAGACGGTGGAATTATTGTAATCAAAAATTGAACGAAGAGCACTTCGTAGAACTTGACGGTTCAAGATTAGATAATGATAAGATGTCTTATTTCGATAACTATCTTAGAAGCATTTTACCACCAGGTTTATTTGAATTTTTTCTTTTTGATGGCGAAGAAGTTGGCAATATTTTCTCTACAACCTCATATAACACGTATGTAAAAAATGCCATATTTACTTTATGTGGTATAGATGTGTATGAAATTATTCGCCAGCAAGCAAATGGCTATATTTCAAAATCTCCAGATGGAGAAAGTGATAATCTGTATGTCGAATTCGAGGCTGCAAAAAATGAAGTTGAAAAGCTAACTGTAAGAAAAGTAGATTTAGAAAATTACATTGTACAAAAAGAAAAAAGACTTGAGGAGATAGAAATTCTGTTAATGGAATTAGAAACTGCTTTTAAGAATGCTGGTGGAATTTCTGAACAGGAGCGAAAGCAGTATGAAGATAAGTATAAAAAGGCTGAACAGAAAAAGACCGAAGCAGCCGCAAAAATAAGAATGTTTGTGGAAGGTTTAATGCCTTTTATTATAACATCAAAGTTAATTGGCGATATCTCAAGTCAGCTTGAATTTGAGGAGGAAGCTGAAGTTTTTTCTTATATCCAAAATAAATTAACACGAGAGGATATGAAGTCTGTTGTTGGGAATAATCAAACTTTAGATAAATTGGTAGATTTAATTAATCTTAAATTTATGCCTAAAGGATATAACAAGAATAATAGTTATATGTTTGACTTGTCAAAGGATGAGACTGCTAATGTAAAAGGATTAATTTCTAGAATTGAAAACTTTGATAAAGACGAGATGCTGTCATTCATTAATACTAGAATTAATGCTTCGAAAGAAACTGAACGTATCAACATAACATTGAAAAATGCAATGAGTGATGATGATTCAGTTCTATTTACTGAAAAAGAAAATAAGGTGCTTAAGGAAAAAGAAGCAATCACTCAGGCACTATTTTCTGCTAAATCTGAGGATGAACAAGTTAATCAGGAACTTGAGGTGAAGATGCAACTTAGAGATAAGATCATGCAGAAAATAAAAGAGACTGCGCAGAATAAGCATGTATATGAATTGAGTAGTGGACTTGCAAATATGATGAGTGAATTCTTGGATAATAGAACTGTTTTTATGAGAAAACAGCTTGAGGAACTTATTGTAACAAATTTAAGGTATATTTATAGAAAGAACAACCTTATTACTCATATTGAAGTAACTAAGGATTTTCAATTCAATTTGTATCGAGATGAGAGCTATCAAGAGGCAGATTTGCTTTACCTTATGAAGAACCTTGGTACTAGTGAGTTTATTAATCAGATAGGAAACCATGGAAGAGAAGAGCTACTTCGTCTATACAGTATGGAGAGCATCGAGCAGGTTCGCAAGACATTCGAAAAGCAAACTGGAGACAAAAAACTCAATCTCTATAAAAAGATTGAGTTGAATAAATTGTCAAAGGGTGAAAGACAGATATTTATTTTGTCTTTGTATTGGGCAATCATTATGCTCTCTGGTCAAGATATTCCATTCATCATTGATACGCCTTATGCACGTATTGACGCAAATCACAGAAAGGAAATATCTGAAAAGTTTTTCCCGAATATTAGTAAACAGGTGATTATTCTTTCTACAGATGAAGAGATTAACGAAGAGTACTACAAGCTTATTAAACCATATGTAGTAAAGGAATATTTGCTTGTCAACGATGAAAATCAAAATAAAACATCTATTGAAAACAGATATTTTTTTGAGGTGAAGCAATGATATTCAGACTTAAAACATCAAAGAAGACTCAAGAGATATTTGAAGGGTTGGAAAATAGAACAAATTATAAGCCTTATACGCTTGTCAAACACGCAATAGCGTGGTCTATTATGGAGAATAAATCTGTGTCAGATTACGTATCAGATTCTGATGGTCTGGATTTAAATCGACAGACCATTACGGGTGATAGTGAGACTTATTTTAAAGTCCTTATCGAACAAGTCGAGGGGAGACATCTAACAGATGAGGAGTTTTTTCCTAAATATGTGAAGGCGCACATTGATAGAGGGAGTGAGTTGCTTTTAGATATGTATAATCATGCAGGATCAGTTGATAAGTATATTTTACAAACATTAGGAGAGGGGGACACAGTTTAAAATGAATCTTAATATCAGCGTTATCATGACAATTGAAGAACTACTTAGAAAAGGAGAATTCACTGCATCAATAAACAAGAAGAACAGTAAAAGCGAGTTTATATTACCTGAAAGCAGAGTATACAGTATCCCAGCTTATCAGAGAGAGATACGGTGGAAAGCCAGGAATATGGAATTATTGTTTGATAATGTTAATGATAATGAAATATTTTTAGGTAATATATTAATTAGCAAGAAGAATGAAATTGAATTCGATATTATTGATGGTCAACAGAGATTTACTGCCATAATACTGCTTGTGAAAGCGCTGGAATTACGTTCAAATGTGCCTTTACAATCACTAGCTACATATAAAAATAAGTCAATAGAGATGTTTGACGAAATGCTAGCAAAAGATTTTGATGATGAAGAGTTAAAAAAAGATGAAAAGTACAAAACGATTATTGCTTCAGATATATTAGATCAAAGGGAATCTCTTAAAGAATTATGGGATGAAGCAAACAGATGTATTGATACAAAGCTTAAAACATCGGAACATAACAAATTCTTAAAGCGGTTACTTCAGAGTAATATTAATGTAATTATGAGTGAAGAGACGGGAGGAATATATTCTGATTCTATTTGTGTAGATTACTATATTGATATCAATGATAAGTCAGTTGCGCTAGATTCAATTGATATTATGAAGGCTCAACTATTTAAAAGGGATTTTGGTTCAATGACAAAGCGATGGGAAGAAATCCAAAAATCGCTGAAAAATATGAGAATGAATGGTGCGAAATATTCCTATAATGATTTTTATTTTCATTATTTTGCTTGCACAATAAATTCATATTACGACTATAAGCTTAAATCACTAAATCGAAATTTAAAAACTTTATCAAAAGTAACAGTAAATAATGAAGAAATCCCAAGCGGATCACACATAATTGAAGCTGCGCTTAATCGTTCAATCATTGAAAATTCACTTGAACAACTTGAAAAAAGTGCCAACTTTTTTGCGTTTATTATGGAAAATAACGGCGAGTACACGGAGGAATTTTTAAAGAGATTTAAAAATAGACCTAGTAAAGATATGGCAAAAATAATCTTTCATGTTTTTACCACTTTATTAAAGATGGATAATGAAGTGCCTAAAATCCTGCTGATAAAATATTATTTAGATGTTATTTTGCCTGGAAAAGAGAATAATTATAAGTTGATTTTTGATATATATGTTAGCTCTATACTATTCAATATAGTACCTGCAAAAAAAAGTTCGAGTAAGTTTGTAGGTATTGTTATGAAAGAACATTGGGATAAAGAGATAGTAAAATACGCGAAAGAAAAGTATAAATCAGAAATGCCTATGGTCGCTTATGATAAAGCTATAAAAGAGAATGGCAAGGTTACATCAACTAGTGGTCAATATTTGCCTAAGCACATTTTTGCAATTAAACAGTATTTTGATGCACCGAAAGATGGAGAAAGCATCCGCTGTTTAAATAAACATTTTTTATCCGAATACCTAGATGAATCAGAGATGACTGCTGAACATTTTTTTATTAACCAGAGTTTTGAATATACATTTAAATATGGTCCTAATTGTGAACCAGGAAAAATAAAATGCCCTTCAAAATTAAAAAAATGGGTATCTTGCCCAGTAAATTATCTGTATATAAAAAAGTTAAACAATGCATGCATAGGAAATTCAGTTATTTGTGAAAAAATAGACTACTTAAAAAATCGGGGTGAAAGCGTATTTGCTAACACGCTGGTATATGCCTTTTTTTTGAAAGCACAGGAGATATTCGATGATGGCTCTTTTCCGGATTTATCAAAGATCGAGAAGAAGACAGCTGCTGAAAAAGCTGTAAGGAAGTATTATAAAGATGTATTTCCGGAAAGACTTACAAAATATATGGAAGAAATTCAAAAAATTACTATTAAATATAATAAGTCGAATGAAGGAGAACCGTGGAGCGTATAAATGATATATTTTGATAACAGTGCAACATCTCCTGTTGATCCAGAAGTATTTGAGGCGATGTTGCCATATTTACAAGAAGAATACGGTAATCCATCAAGCAAATATTATTGCAAGGCTGTTAATGCTAAAAAAGCAGTTGAAAATGCAAGAGAAAAAGTAGCAAAACTTCTGGGCGCAAAACCTGAAGAAGTAGTATTTACTGCGGGTTCTACTGAAAGTACTAATTTTATCATTAAAGGATACTTGGATTACAGAAGATTCTACGGTGATGGAAAGAACCATGTTATTACTTCTTTGGTAGAACATAAGGCTACATTAAATACGTGCAAATATTTGAATGGTGAATTATACTCCAATAATGATCCAACTGTAAGTCTTTTTGGTGAAAAAAAAAGAGTAGATAGAGGTTATGAAGCTTCTTTTATAGGGAGTTCAGCAACGGGCGAGATTGAAGTACAAACGGTAAAAGAAGCGATTAAAGAAAATACCGCACTTGCTTCATTTATTTACGTTAATAATGAAGTAGGAACAATATCTAATATAAAAGAGATTACGGGTGCTTGCCATGAAAATGGGGTGGCTGTTCACTCTGATCTGACTCAAGCAATAGGGAAGATTCCAATTAATGTAAGCGGGCTAGGTGTTGATTATGCATCTTGCTCGGCACATAAGGTATATGGACCAAAGGGGGTTGGGGCAGCTTTTTTGAAATCTGATGATTATGGTATTACACCTATTACCTCATTTTTGCATGGTGGAGAGCAAGAGTTTGGTATTAGAGCTGGAACATTGGCAGTTCATAATATTGTGGGATTTGGTAAGGCTGCTGAAATCGCGCTTAGAGATTTGGATGAAACCGAAAAATTGATATCAGATCTTGATAATTACGCTTTAGAGAGATTGCTGTCTATTAAGGGGATTAGTCTTACTAATCCATCAAATAATCGAATAAAAGGATTATTGAGCTTAGTTATTGATAAAAATGATTTCAATAATGAGCGATTTATTAAATCTGTGAGTGATTCCGTTGCTATTTCAACTGGCTCTGCATGTAGTGCAGGAGAGCCTTCGTATGTTATTAGTGCACTGGGACTGGAAGATCAGGTTTCAAAAGTACTAAGAGTTACTTTGAATAAATTTTCTTCTAGAGATGATATTGATGTTCTCACAGAAGTGTTAGCAAAGGAACTGAAATAGATTATTGAAATAGGAAAGTGGGTTTTGTATGCATGCAGTTAGTAATGAAAATCAAATATGTTTTGTTAGTACATTGGGTAGACTAAGAGAATTTTCAAAGAATGCAGTAGTATCTGCTGATTCAACAATTGAAGATCCGTACACGATGTATATGCATGTTGATAGACCAGTGCAGGATAAGTTTGAGTCTATACTTAAAAAACATACAATTCAGATTACGCAGAATTGATACTTTTATGCGGAAGCGTGGGTAATGGAAATTCATATATGCTTTCATATTGTAAGCAAAAAATATCCGAATATGATGTCTTTATTTTATGTACATTATGATTCTACAGCAAGTTTATATGTAGACAAGCCTGTATCATATATATTATATACATTGCGAATGATTATGGATGAATTTTCTGATTCGAAAATTGTTGATTTCAAGAAAAAGTAATATTAACCATCAACTTTGGCACACTTAGTGATTTTATAGAGTCGGATACGCATAATCAGTTTGCTATGTTAAAAAGCTAAGTTGAGCGGACAGAAATTCTTGATGAAAAGATTAGTGTAGAGGAAGATGATTTTTTCATTGTGTCAACTTTGCGGATTATCATCTTTATGAGTTGGCTCCATTTGGTATTGATTCAGGATATAATCTGAATATTTTTGAAGACTGCTTACATGCATATTCTGACAAAACTGGTCGCATCAGGCAGCTCCCTTTAAATAGAATAGTGCTTTTATATGGGATAACGACGTATCTTAGGAATCTCGATAAGGTAAGTGAATTAGATTTTAGAAGAAGAATTCGTATTATAGATAATCTAATACAGAATTCAGAAGATGAGATTTCAGATAGAACTGACCGAAACAGAATGCCAGCAATTTTAGCTGAAACAGATGCTATCATTCTTACTGGAACTATTGATGAAACCATTGAAAATAGTTTTAATGCTAGTCAGCTTGCAGAAGAAAAAGAAAAAATTGAATTCATTGTTGCTAATCCAGGTATGGCAGAAACTTTATTTGAGCTCGAAGATCACTTTATGCTTAATGGTCAAATCAGTATCGTTGGATTAGAAAACCTTTCTTATACGAAAAGGTTTGAATCTTTATTCAAGTGCAGCCTGGACAAGATTGATTGTGTAATGATGGCAATCGGTGATTATAGACAGTTAGAGAGAAATAAATGGCGCTATCAGTATGGGTCAACGTACCAGTTTGCATGGAATGAATTGTTCCATAAAAGTGCTAATTCTGGGTTTGATAATACAAAAATATTCTGATTTCTTTACTGGCTACTAATGAAGAATTTACAAATGAGATTTTAAAGAAGATCGCTGACGATTACTTACAGGAATGCGATAATAATAACTTGTATCCATTCGGGTATTATTATATCAAGTATCGAGAGTATCATCCTGGTTTATACGGAAAGATGCATAATAACTCTGCTAAAATAACCCCCATATTTGTTTTTGGTTATGCAAACAAGGCAGCAGTTATCAGAGAATTCATACTATCCTTATTTAAAAGCTGCCTCAAAATTACATCTTTCAAAAGATGATATGGGACAACGGCTAGTTTTTAGTGACGAGCATATTGTTTGTACAAATAATGCTTATCTTAGAAGAAAAAATGAAGATGAGTCGATTGTTGATACAATAAAGATTTTTCAAAATGATGACGGCATTGATACTGAAGACAGAATTATAGTTTTGAAGAATTATATTAAGGTAAACTACAAGTAAGGACAAAACAGGAAGAGCGGCACAGCTTAGATAAATCGAATATCGTTAAAAAGTTTAGTGGATGTGTTCTCACATACAGACAGGACTACTTGACATACTTAGTGTTCACTATGTTCATGTTGAGAGAGGGTATTTATTAAACAAGATATCTTTATTTATGTTGACTAGAGAGGTTTTGAAAATATGTACATATGCGTTTTAAAATAATAAAGTTTATATAAATAACGATAATTCAAGAGAAGTACAAAAGTTTGCAGAGACACAAATTGTAAACTAGCTTGCACGGCTGAAAATGGATGAAAGAGAATAATTGCACCCTTACATTTGAAAATATTGGTGGTGATTTTATGAGTACTTTGAATGCATATGGATATGAGATAGTTAGTATATTTCAACTTATCGGTGACAAAGAAAATGACATAACAAAGAGCATAGCTTGGGTTATGGATAAGTGCCCGACATTCATGAAGAAGGTAATATTCGAAGTGTTAGGTGTAGCTGTGGAGCCAGAGAAGGTTTATATTCAGTATCAGAAGTATGATGCTGAGACTGGAATAACAGATTTAGAATTGACCGATGGACAAACATTTCATTTAATAATCGAGGCTAAAAAAGGGTGGCTGCTTCCAGGGTCTGATCAGCTTGCAAAGTATTCACTTAGAAACGAATTTAAGAATATTTCAACTATCAATAAAGCAATTGTCTCTATGTCAGAATGCAGTATTGAATATGCAAATGAGAACCTGCCATTTAAGAAAGTAAATGGAATCCCCGTGAAACACTTGTCATGGTCAAGAATATTTAAACTGGCAGAGGAATCTAAAGCTGGTTCAAATAATGAACAGAAACATTTGCTTGAGGAATTAAAGGAATATCTTAAAGGAATAATGACTATGCAGACAAAAGATTCTAACTGGGTATACGTAGTTGTACTAGGAAATGGAAAGCCTGAAAGATGCAGTTTAACATGGAAAGAGATTGTAGATAATTATAATAGGTATTTTCATCCTATGGGTGAAAATGGATGGCCGAAAGAGCCTCCCAACTATATTGCATTTAGATATGATGGAAATTTACAGTCAATACATCATATTGACGATTATGTGGTGACAAAGAATTTACATGATGAAGTGGGAGATCTGCCTAATGTTATAGAAAATGTAAATTATTTTGTTTATAAATTAGGTCCTGCAATTATTCCGTCAAAGACTATCAAAAATGGAAAACTCTATCCAAATGGTAGAGTATGGGCTATGCTAGATACTTTGCTTACTTCCGATACTATATCAGAAGCTCGAGATATCTCGAAAACCAGATAATTAAGGATGATAAGTGTGTGTTATAGAATTGAGAGTATGTCCAACTAATGTATGAAATTATTTATTAGATAGTTACCAAAATCATATTATAAGAAAACAAAAAGCGAGGCAAGAATAATCTTTGTCTTGCTTTTCAAATACCAAAATTGACCCTAAAACTAGACCCTAAAAACTTTAATTACCCTCAATAAAACACCGCCTATACCGGATAACTTTACCCTCAAGAAAAAACCTCCCCTGTTATCATAATGTTGGTTCACCAACCACATCATATAACAAAGGAGGTTTCATCATGAATGACAAAATTACACTAACACATACGAGCTAAAGATGCAAATATCATACAGAATCTATTCCTTACTACATAACACAAAATACAATCCAAATACAAAGCAGAACAAATAAAATGATAAAAAGCCATGTCAAATACTGTATTATATAAGCTAGAAACATATAAGGAGTAGCACTACTATGAAAATACTCAGAGACAGGATTTAGAGCCGTATACCACAGCTTCTGCATTTTTCCACTAAACGAATCAGTAAAATCAGTAATAGAGGGATTCCCGGGCTTTAAGGACGCTGACGGCGTTTTAGCATACGGATATTGTGACAGAACGGCAGGGCTTACCTTAGAGATGCTATGCTGTGCAAAAGAGGTTGATACGAACACATTCACTTTTGCAAAGTCCCAGAAGACATAAGAGGATTTGTGCATTTTATCCAGACGATGTAATGGTGCTTGTTGTCAAAGAAGGATTAACACCAGAAGGGTGTTGGGTTAGAATCACCGGCCTAGGAGATAAATGCTTCGTTAGTACGCTTTTAAATGAACCAAATCAGGACTTCGGATATCATATGGGTGATACGATTACATTCTTCCTTTACAGCGGGGGAGACGATAAAAATCATCTCGTATCTAATATGAATGAAACAAGATAATTTGCTACGTTAGATTCATAGATGTAAAGCAGAAATAATATGAATGAAGAAAGAGTTGCTTTGAACGACAAGAAAATGAGAATTCGAAAAAGGTTATAAAACTAGAATTATAAAATTGCGAGGAAAACGCCATAAAGTAGAGGAAGAAACTGTATATGCATTTACTAACGATTGACGAAATAATATCCTCAATAATGAAATTCGTAAAGAGCTTGAAATAAGCCTACCCCGATTTCGTAGTGATAGGAAATTAGAAGTTGTAAAGGAAATTTAAATGAAAAATGCTGTTATATATGTTCATGGTAAGGGCGGTAATGCAGAAGAAGCTAATTATTATAAACAATTTTTTGATGATAACTTTGAGATCATTGGATTTGATTATAAATCATTAAACCCGTGGGATGCTAAAATTGAATTTATAAATTATTTCAACACTATCATATCTAAATATAATAAAATTTATTTAATTGCCAATAGTATAGGAGCATATTTTTCTTTAATATCTTTAACAGATATGCCTATTGAAAAAGCGATGCTGATTTCGCCAATCATTGATATGGAAAGCATAATTTTGAACATGATGAAATGTGAGAATATAACGGAATATAAGCTCATGTCAGAGAAAGAAATTGAAACTTCTTTTGGTGAATCTTTATCGTGGGAATATTTGAGTTATGTTAGAAAGAATACCATACATTGGGATATACCAACAAATATTCTTTTTGCCGATAATGACAACATGACATCAGTAGATACCATGACCAATTTTGCGAATAAGATAAATGCAAATCTAACAACAATGAAAGATGGAGCGCATTGGTTTCATACAGATAAACAAATGAATTTTTTAGCTAACTGGTTTAAAGAGATTATTTAACAAATTAGAATTCACAGAGGGAGTGTGATGTTGAAATGTGCAAGGAATGCTATGTTGATGATAATAGAATAACACCACTTTTAAAACCATTTGATTGCTTGGAAAATCATACACAATATATCTGTGGAACTTGTGGCAGATGCATCTGTATTGAACATGATCAAAATAGAGGCTTGCAGCGATGGAATTTTCCTTTTAAGTCATTAGAAATTGCTAAGTTATATTTGAGAACTGCTGATTATACAATGAAAAAATCTTGTGGAATCTATGAGATTAAGAGCGAGAATGGCAGGTTATCATACAAAATCTTTGCAGATAGTGAAGACTTGCGAGCATATCTAAAAAAGAATAAAGATAAAACCTGTGAAACGATGTTTCCTGTTTTCCGAGTGGAAGAATATAAGGAGTATCCAAATACGCAGATTAGAAAACTAACTTTCGTCGAAATACAAAAATATATGTCAGAAAGACAAATTTGAATTTGTGGAGGAGAAAATGATTTTAGAAACGGAAAGGCTTATTCTTCGCCCATGGGAAGAAAGTGATGCGGAAGATTTATTTCAATATGCCAACAACCCAGAGGTTGGTCCGATTGCAGGTTGGCCTGTACATACCAGTATTGAAGACAGTAAGGGGATTATAAAAAGTGTTCTTTCTTCGCCTGAGACATATGCCGTGGTTTTAAAGGAAACAATGCAACCAGTGGGCAGCATAGGATTGATGATAGGCTCTGCAAGTAATATAGATATTCCCGATACTGAAGGAGAGATTGGTTACTGGATAGGAGTTCCATATTGGGGGCAGGGTCTTATACCGGAAGCAGTTCGTGAGATTTTGAGCCATGGATTTGATGACCTGAAACTGAATAAAATATGGGCCGGTTATTTTGACGGTAATACAAAGTCAAAAAGGGTGCAGGAAAAATGTGGCTTCCGTTATCATCATACAAAAGAAAATGTTCCATGTGCTTTGGAAGGGGGGGTTGCACAGCGCAAATAACCTCCCTATCAAAAGCAGAGTGGACTTCATTTAAGTAAATTAAAATATGTCGATCTGAACCAATGTGAAAAAACATGCCGATTGAAAAAGCATTCCGCGAGATTGGCCTTGCTGACTAGCTCGGAAGCGGTGTTCGAAACTACTATAAATACACGAAGATATACTACGGAGGAGAGCCTGTCTTTATAGAGACAGATGGTTCTATGATTATTATCATTTAAGAGGTGGCAACAGCTACAGTCGAGTCTACTACCCAAGATACTGCACAAGAGCAATATATAACATGCTGCATAGATAGATGATTTGAATATCTTAAAGGAAGAGTTAAAGTGAGCAACAAGAACATAAAAAAAGAATGCGAAATGATATGGGCAAAAAACAAATATTATGTGCTGAGCAAATCGCATAAAGAATACTTAGAAATAAGAGAGTATTTAAAAGAAAAAGAAGTTGATATAGCATGTATTAATGAAAGAATACAAAAAGTAAGGTGCATGAAAGAGAGTAAAAAAGATTTTAATAATGCCATCCTTCACTTATGGGGATACTTCAAAAAACAGGCAACTGAGATGGAAAAACAAGGATTATTTAACATACTGGAAGAATATATGGACGGGAAAAGCAATCAGAAATCAGTAATTGAATATATCAAAATTTTACTCAAGAAATACCCAAACAAGTATTTACAGGAATCTACTTTATTAACAGGAGAACATGATGAGACTGTGGCATGAACGAATTATTCAATTGTTACCTAAAAACCAGCTTCTTGGTCAACACAGAGAATGTTGTGCACTTAGGGGCAATGGATGGGGTAAAAAGCATAAGATAGTAGACTATGTGTTTTTATATTCTCCATATTACTTATTTAGTTATCACTCATTAGTTATGGATGAAATGGAAAAAAGAGGGTACAAGGTTTCTGCAGAATGGAGAGATAAGAATTACAGGGGAAAGAAGGCGGAACAATATAATGATCTTGAAGAAAGAAATATAGATACCCCTATTTACAAAGAGCATGATAATGAATATCTAGCTGAGTGTATAGAAAACTTGCGAAAAAAAGGCATAAAACTAGAACTATAAAATTGCGAGACATATAGAGTGGAGACATTTGAAGAAGCTTATTGGCAATTTGAATACCTTCAAGACGGTATTGTTGCTATCAAGGTTAATAGCTAAATAGCGATATAAAGGCATAAAGCAGAGGAAGAAACTGTAGATACAATTACTAACAATCGACGAAATAATATCTTCAATAATGAAAGAAACAGATGGACTTGATGCTGAAATAACAGATGGAATTATTCTTAGCAAAAAGGAAATTCCTCCGTCTGAAATCGAGAAATTAAAATCTGAACTTGAAATAGAGTATTTAGATTCGGTATTTACAGAAAATATTTTAAGTTACAATTGGGGGAATTTCGGCTTTCTCAGCTACCAGTTTGGATATGTCGATGAGACGAGCCTAAGCTGGCTGATTAACCGCAATCTTGATTATGATGAGTATCCCGTTATTCGCAAAAAGAACCTAATAATTATTGCAAACGGCGACCCATACACTATTTTACTAGAGTGTAAGTCCGGTGAGATATATGCATTCACAAGTGACATGAGTTATGAGGAGATAGTACCTGTTGCTTCCGATTTTGAAGAATTTGTAAGAGCGATGGGAACTGCGGAGTATGCTGTTTGGAAAAACGCTGAAAAAGAGTTTATAGAATCGATTGAGCGTGAGTATTCCGAGAGCAGCCTTAAGTTTTGGAAAGAACTTGTGAGCGTGTACTAAGCACTATG
>ERZ773003.790-NODE-790-length-21498-cov-11.874551_pt1 | contig 21498 bp, 21 predicted proteins | sample MGYA00580668_ERZ773003 | MGnify/ENA primary metagenome ERZ773003 (study PRJEB29015, sample SAMEA2738002) | human oral metagenome | biome: human oral; feature: human-associated habitat; material: dental | place: China | collected 2126 ... | reverse complement strand
CCTCGCCCGGCGTGCTCGAACGCTATCTGAAAACGGAGTGGCAGAAGGCACTCACAGCGTCTCTTACGGAGGATTGCCGCCGCACGCACTGTACGGGCTGCGGGATTTGTCCGACGCTCGGCGTCGATGTGATCGACTATGCCGGCGAGGAAGAACGGCAGGAAAAGCATGGGGAAACGGGTGTGACTGCCGATCCTGCACTGCAGGAGAGTACGCCGCAGGAACGCACGACCGTACGCTATCGCGGACTCATCACGAAGGGGGAGGAGCTGCGCTACGTCTCCCATCTCGACTATGCAAACCTCTTTGTCCGCGCGTGCAAGCGCGCAGGGCTTCCCATGGCATACTCAGAGGGCTTTAACCCACACATGAAGGTCGCCTTTGCCTCGGCGCTCTCGTTGGGCGCAGCGAGCGATGCGGAGTATGTGGACTTTGAGATGACCGAGGAACTGCCGCCCCATGAGGTCATGCAGCGGCTGCGTGCTCAGCTCCCGCGCGGGGCGGAGATCATCCGCCTGCGCCTTCAGGAGGGGAAACACCGCGCCCTGATGGCGGACGTGGATGAGGCCCGCTATCGGCTCAAGATCCCCTACGAAGGAGAGCTCGCACCCGTACGTGAGAGCGTACGCCGCTACAACAGTGCCGCGCACGCCGTATGGGAGCGTGTGACCCCGAAGAAGCGCCGCAGCATTGAGACGAAGGAATACATAAAGGCACCCATTTCGTTTCAGTACGAAAATGGATGCCTCATTCTCTGGATGAATCTTCTTGTCACTCCTGCGGGCAGTGTAAAGCCCATCGAGGTGCTCAGCGTGATGGCGCGGGACTTTGCTCTGCCCATCGATCCTGCCAAGGCATACGTGACGCGCACGGGACTCTTTGCGGAGGGAGCAGCGCTCATCGACCGCTAAGACGGCAGTGCTGAGTTTATCCGTACTTCCACTTCCCTATACCTCCTAATGGCGCGGGCGCAGGATAAGAGCCTGCATCTTCGCATCCTCCGCCGTCCGCACGTCAATCATTCCCTGTGCCTGCATTGTGTCCAGCACGATGGCCTGTCGCTTCTTCGCTGCGATGAAGTTCACGAACGGCGAGACCTCGGACGGTGCATTCGGAACGCCTGCGAGCATGGATGCCTCGGGCAGATCGAGTGCCGCGGGAGATTTTCCAAAGTACCCGTCAGATGCCGCCTGTACGCCGTAAAATCCGCCGCCGTAGTAGACGACATTCAGATACATCTCGAGGATCTCCTCCTTTGAGCAGGCGATCTCGATGTCGAGGGCAAGCAGAAGCTCCTCGGCTTTACGTGCAAAGGTCTGCTCGCTGCCGAAGAAAAGGTTCTTCACCAGCTGCTGTGTGATCGTGCTCGCCCCCTCTTCGATGCGCCCGTGTTGGATGTTGACGAGGGTCGCGCGTGCCACCCCCGTCATGTCGAATCCATGATGCTCATAGAAACGGCGATCCTCTACGGCGACGATGGCGTGCTGCAGATCGGGGGCAATGTGTCCGATGGGGACGTAGTCCGCACGGTCAAGACGCGCATCGATGGCGCGTCGTACAAAGAGCACGCGCAGAATCCGATCGGCCGCATCCGGCTCGCGGATCTCATGCAGCTGATTCGCAGGCTTTTGATGTTCCGCCTCGGGCAGCAGCGCACCGAGCTCCTGCCATGTATGTGGAGCGAAGAAGAACGTCCCCGCGCAGACGAGAAGCAGTATAGGAATCAGTATCATGAAAAAACGCCCGATGGAAAGGGGCGTTTTTTTTCTGCGCGATGGCTTCTTTCGCCCGCTGCTTCTGCGCCGCGTTTTCCTGCGGCGCGGCATTTCCTCAATCGTGTCGTTCATGTCCTGCATTTGGTATGGTCGCTTTCAAAATATATGGTTCGGATCTCATCCCGCATCTCCTCGAGATTCGATGGGAGCAGACGGATATCGTAGCCGATAAAGACGGGGGAGGTGGCAAAGCGTGGCAGAATCTTGATAAAGACATCCGCACCGTCGTGATAAAAGAAGATATTATAGCTGTTGTTGCGTCGTCGGATAAAATCCACGGCAATCTGGATGTAGTCGGCGATCACATTGGTCGCGCGCGCATCCCGCGGGATAATATTGAGCTCGCGAAAGCCGACGCGTGGATGCGTGGATAGCGTGAATGTCACGCCGTCCGTTTCGTCAATCGTCAGTCCCTCAAACTCCTCACGGGAGAAGGCGAGCTCCGGGCGAAAATGAGGAAAACCGACGAGCTGCATGTGCGGATGGCGGATGGTACCGCCCGAATATGGCCCGTAGTTCTTAAAAAAGAGTACCATATCGTATGTGCCGCTTATGCGCATACGCTGCCAATGCCGCATGCCGAAATCGATGAGGCGACGGATATGTTCCTTGGAATAATCGGGAATATCGGCGTGGCAGTCTGCCCCCTCGATGAGGACAAATTGGTCGGCTTCCTCGATGACGTTGTATTTATTTTTGAGCAGGATGATGTCGCCGTCTCTCTCGATGATCCCCGTCAACTTTGACGTGTCGCAGAACGGGCAGGGGACATCACTGTGGAGAATATTCTCGGGCTTTTGCCGTCCGATGCTGACATTGAAATGTGCAAGATTGATTTCCATGGTATTGCTCCGAATCACTGCCATTGTCTTACCCCTATATTATATATCAAAGTGGAGGTTTTCTGAATATATTTATCAAATATTTTGCAGAGACGGCACAATTTGCCTACGTCTTCATGCTATAATGGGGAGGATATGCAGAAAGTAGGATGAAGCAGCTATGAGAATTGACCTTGTGACGCTCTTTCCCTCGATGTTTGCGGGCGTGTTCGGCAGCAGCATCATCGGCCGCGCAGTACAGCGTGGGCTCATCGACATCCACTATACAAATTTTCGCGACTACGCGACGGATAAGCATCATCATGTGGACGATACACCGTGCGGCGGCGGGGCAGGCATGGTGCTGAAGCCCGAGCCCCTGTACGCCGCCGTGCGCGACCTATATGGGAAGACCGCTGCCTATGCGGAGCACCGCTGCACGATCATCTTTGACCCTGCAGGCGAGGTGTTCACCCAGCGGACGACAAAGGAACTCGCATCCTATGAGCAGCTGGTGCTCATCTGCGGGCACTACGAGGGCTTTGATGCGCGGATCTATGACCTCGCAGATCGTCTGATCTCCGTTGGCGATTTTGTCCTGACGGGCGGGGAGATTCCCGCCATGCTGACCGTAGACGCCACAGCGCGGATGCTGCCGGGCGTGCTCGGTGATGCCGCATCCGCCGCAACAGACTCCTTCTTCGATGGGCTGCTCGGCTATCCGCAGTACACACGCCCACGTGACTTCGAGGGCAAGGCTGTACCCGACGTCCTTCTCTCGGGCAATCATGCAGAGATCGCCCGCTGGCGGCGCGAACAGGCACTTCTCACGACACTGCGGCATCGCCCTGAGCTCCTCGCACGCGTCACGCTGTCACAGGCAGATCGTGATTTTTTAGAGCAGCAGATGAAAACAAAAGAAAATAAAGAATTTTTGCGTGAATCTCCAGAAAATGCTATAATGGATTCGATTTGATCTGTCTTGTTTCTATGCCCGATAGGGGGAACGCGCTGTGACACAGTTTGATAAACGAAATCTATCCATGATGATGGATTTCTACGAAATGACCATGTCCTATGGATATTTTCATCAGCCGAACCGCGATGTTCGCGTGGCGTTCGATCTCTTTTTCCGCTCCGTCCCCGACAAGGGGGGCTACGCCATCTTTGCGGGGCTTCAGCACGTCATCGAGTTCGTGGAGAATCTCTCCTTCTCCGATGCGGACATTGCCTATTTCCGCAAACAGAACCTCTTCTCCGAGGAATTCCTGGACTTCTTGCGCGGTTTCCGTTTTCGCGGCGACATCTACGCCATGCCTGAGGGAACGATCATCTATCCGAATGAGCCGCTCCTGACGATTGTTGCACCGATCATCGACGCACAGCTTGTGGAGACGGCGATCCTCGCGCAGATCAACCATCAGTCCCTCGTCGCGACAAAGGCGTCGCGCATCGTGCGTGCCGCCGAGGGGCGCAAAGTTGCGGACTTCGGTGCGCGGCGCGCGCATAATATGGACGCGGCAACCTATGGGGCACGCGCGGCGTACATCGGCGGCATCGACATGACGGCGACGGTCTCGGCAGGGCAGCAGTTTAATATTCCCATCTCGGGCACTATGGCGCACAGCTGGGTCATGTTCTTCGAAGATGAGTACACGGCGTTCAAACAATATGCAGAGATCTACCCACAGGCCACCGTCCTCCTCGTCGACACCTACGATGTGCTTCACTCGGGCATTCCAAACGCCATCCGTATCGCCCGTGAGGTTCTCGCGCCGCAGGGACATCGTCTCGCAGGCGTGCGTGTGGACTCGGGCGACCTCGCCTATCTCTCGAAGCGCATTCGAAAAATGCTCGATAAGGCGGGTCTTGAGGACTGCAAGATTATCCTCTCGAACAGCCTCGATGAGTTCACCATCTCATCCCTCCTCCTGCAGGGCGCACGCGTGGACAGTTTCGGTGTCGGCGAACGGCTCATCACGGCAAAGTCCGATCCTGTCTTCGGCGCCGTGTATAAGCTCGTCGCTGTGGAGGAGAACGGCATCTTTCAGCCGCGCATCAAGATGTCGGAGAATGTCGAGAAACTGACGAATCCGGGACTGAAGGATCTCTACCGCATCTATGACCGTCACGGCAAGGCGGTCGCGGACATGATTGCAGTGCAGGGCGAACCGGTCGACCTCACGCAGCCGTTCCGCTATGTTGATCCGCGCAAGCCATGGAAAAACCGCTTCTTCGAGGGTGGTTCGGCGGTGAACCTGCGCCGTCTCTATGTCAGGGATGGGGAGCGGGTCGAGGAGCTGCCGCCCTTGGAGGAGATTCGCGCATATGTGCGCCGTCAGCTGGCGGAGGAGATCTGGCCGGAGGAACAGCGATTTGAGAATCCGCATCGGCACTATCTCGATACGACGCCGAACTACTACGAGCTGAAGATGGGACTGCTCGAAGAGGTGCGCGGGAAGCACAGCTGACGGGAAAGATAAGAGGGATGCACGTGATTACGGGGAAAACAAAAATACTGGGTGTGATCGGTGCGCCGATTGCACCCAGTTTGTCGCCGATCATACAGAATGCGGCACTGCATGAGGCAGGATTGGACTATGTTTATACGGCGTTTCCCGTGCACCGCGAGGCACTCGCCTCGGCGGTATGCGGACTGCGCGACGCGGGTGTGGCAGGGTTCAACGTTACGATTCCGTTCAAGACAGAGATTATGCCGCTCCTCGATGCGCTGAGCGAGGATGCACAGCGCATTCGGGCGGTCAATACCGTCGTGATTGCATCAGACGGGACAATGACAGGGCACAATACGGATGTAACAGGCTTTATGGCAGGCTTTGCCGCGTGTGGGATTGGGCTTGCGGGAAAACGCACTGTCCTCATCGGCGCGGGCGGTGCAGCACGTGCCGCTCTCTGGGGGCTCCTGCGCAGCGGCGTATCCTCTGTGTGCATCGGTGTGCGGAATCTCGCAAAAGGCAAGGCGCTCTGCACCGACTTTGCGGCAGACGGCACACTTGCCGTGTACTGCTTTGACGATCCGCACTTTCGGGATGTGCTTTGTACGGCAGACATTGTCGTGCAGACCACGCCGATCGGCATGAGCCCGCAGACGGATGCAATGCCGCCTGTGGATCCTGCGGCAATCAGCCCGTCTGCCGCCGTCTACGATCTCATCTATACCCCCGCCGAGACTGCATTTCTCCGTGCGGCGGCGGCGCATGGCTGCACGACGATCAACGGTGAGACCATGCTCGTCATGCAGGGCGCGGAGGCATTCTCCCTCTGGACAGGTGTCCGACCGAACACCGACCTCATGCAGCGCGTTCTGCGCGAGGAACTCGCACGGAGGGAAGGTGCATGAAGCTCTTCTGTCGTTGCAGAGGACTGTTTGCAGCTTTTCCGGTCACTGCCGCTGACGGTACGAGTCGGCATCCATGTTGTCGGCATGCGGTCGGATGTCAGCGGTATTTCAACATTCTCTTGATTTAATGCAATTCTCATACTATACTAAGCAAGTAATTTACGTGCTATGTTTTTCAAATCGCCGTACCTGTGGCATACGCTATGGTACGGCGGTCTGACTGTGTGGCATGCAGTCACGGGGGAGCAGGCGGAAACGCCGCTCCCTGCCCGCAGAGATACTCTGCACTGCAAAGGAAAACCGGCAGAATGGCTGCTCTTTTTGTGTGCAAATTCTCGGATTTCCAGGGATTTTTTGTTGTATAAAAGAAAAGCTGCGGTACGGGGATATACCTCGTACCGCAGTCTTTTTGCATTTGTACTGATCTATACCATCCCTTTTTCCCAGTCGCGGATGATGTCAAAGTCGAGCTTGTCCGCCGTACTCTCGAGGAGGGTGATCTCCTCGGCGGTGAGTGTGATCTCCGTCGCGCGCAGTGCATCGGTAACGTGATGTTCCTTGGTCACGCCGATGATGGGAACCGTACCCTTGCCGATCGCCCATGCGATGGAGATCTGGGCGATGTTCGCCTTGTACTTGTCTGCGAGCAGTTTGAGCGAGAGGTTCAGTGTGTCGATCTTGTCCATGATCGGGTTGTAGACTGCTGCGCGCGCCGCGTCCGCCGGCATCGGATACAACGTGCTGTAGTGACCTGTGAGCGCGCCCTGTTCGAGCACCATGTAGGAGAAAAAGGGGATGTCCTTCTTGCGGCAGTAGTCAAGGATGCCAGCCTCCTCGGAGAAGCGGTTGATCAGGCTGAAGTGGTTCTGTACCGCGCCGAGTTTCAGTCCATGATGTTGGAGGATGGTATCTGCTTCCTCGATCTGTCCCATGTTGTGGTTCGATACGCCGATGATGGGCGTATGTTCCGCTTTCTCGAAGAATGCGGCAAGGTGCTTGATCCACTGCGGTGCCTCAATTGCGTTGTGCACCCAGTAGATGTCGATGCTGTCTGTGCCAAGCAGCTTTTTTTGCATGGCCCACATATCCGCGACGGGACTGGTGGACGACTCATCCATGCACTGCGGTGTGAGCTTATCCGAGAGGAGGAAGGAGTCGCGTGCATGCCCTTTGAGAAATGCGCCGAGTGTCTTCTCCGCTGTGCCGATCCCGTATGCATAAGCCGTGTCCCAGAGGGTCAGCCCATGCTGCATAGCGGAATCAAAGACGGGGCGCAGCTGATCCTCCGTGTATGCCGCGCCGAACGTGCCGTCGTTGCCCCATGCCCATGTGCCGAGTGCGATCTTTGGCAGTTTTGTCATTGTGAGTCCTCCCATTCCCATTGTGCTGCATTCTTTCTCTGTGTTGTTCTATCGATAGTATACCATAAGTTGTCGGTGTTCGGCAAAACGATGGAGCATTATATCCATGGGCGGATGGCGCAAAACGCACAGAATTTTTCGTGCCGTTGTGGTATTCTATATGAAAAGACAGTAAGGAGAGATGAGTTTGAAACAAATTGCGTTCCGGCAGATGCTTATCGCCTATGCTCCTGATTCCATACAGGCGCAGGGTGATCGAAAGCTGGCGGAGGACATTGATCGGAACGAACCATTCAGCGTCGTCGAGGAGCTGGAGGACAGGGTGGAGCAGTATGGGGATTGAGGTAAAGCGCGCCGGTGTGCGGCGTGCCCAGTGCAGCTGCAGTATGCCTGCCGTCTGGTGGGCGCTGTCGTACGCGCGCGGCGCGTTGGTGATCTTTCACAGTCCGCGTTCCTGTGCTCATGTCGTGCGCGAAAAGGATGTCGGGACGTTTCATCGCATGGTCGGGGCGGAGACGTATGCGCCGCCGTCGCCCGTGCCGCTTCTCACGAGCGGAATCGGCGAGAACGATGCGGTGTTCGGTGCGGTGGAGCGCCTGCGCGCGTGCGTGCGTTATGCTGCAGAGAAATATCATCCGCGTGCGGTCTTTATCGGCGGATCGTGCGTGAGCGGCATCATCGGAGATGATACGCGTGCAGCGGCGGAGGGGATGGAGGCGGAGCTCGGTCTGCCCATCATCGCCATTCCGACGGGCGGCTTTTTGGATGATGTGTCCTTCGATGGCTACCTGTCCGTTGGCCGTGTGCTGGTGGAACGCTTTATGCAGCCGCCCAAGGAGACGCGCAGGGGGACGGTCGTGTTCCTCGGTGACTACGGCGGGCTCTACAGTGCCTATGTGCAGGAGCTGAAGCGGCTGCTCGAAGGGATCGGGCTGCATCTTGCGGGGCAGTTCCCAACCTACATGCCGCTCGATGAGATGCAGGCGGTGCCGGAGGCAGAGCTGCTCGTTGTGCTCGGGAGTGCGATGTCGGATGAGAAACAGGAAATGCTGATTTCCTTTGCACAGGAGATCCATGCGCGTTTTGGCACGCCGTACTTTGCCGATGCGTTTGCGGGCAGTGCGGAGGAGACTGCGCATTGGCTGCGCGCCATCGCGGCATGCTGTGGGCGTACGGCAGCGGCAGAGAAGGTCATAGAGCGCGAGAAAAAGGCATTTGATCGCGTGCTCGTCCGTGCGCGGGAGATGCTCAACGGGCGGCGCACCGTGCTCGTCGTCGGGCGGGAACTGCACTGGCTGCAGCCAGAGATCCTCCTGCGGCTGATCGAAAAGGCAGGAGTGCGTCTCGCGGGCATCATCCTCCTCGATCTTTTTACTGCCGAACAGCGGACGGGGGTAGAGGACGGACTGCACCAATGTACCGACGCGCCGATTCTCGACGCAGACGATCCCACAAGTGAGGAGCTGCTGCACGCAGTGGATTTTGCCTTTACGACACATGAACTCGTGGATGTGCAGCTGCGTCAGATTCTGCTCGGCAAGCTGCCCACGGTCGGCTGGGTGATGGAGCGCCAGCTGATTGAGGATATGGAGCACGTACTCTATCGGCATATTGAGAGGGGAGGGCTGATCTATGGATGAGGGCAATCTCAGTTTTGACGATATGTCCATGTGGATGGAGAGCTGCGCGCTGACGGGGGCGGCGGCGTTCTTTGCCGGTATGAAGGGCTGTGCGGTCATCGTCAATGGGCCGCTCTGGTGCTATCTCTTTACACAGCGGCATATCGAACAGACGCAGAGCGATATCTCGCATCGAATGCAATGCACACAGCTCGATAACGATGCGATTGTGTTCGGTGCAGAGGCGTATCTGCGCGAGGCGCTTCAGCCGTATATTGCGCATCCGCCTGCGCTGCTTGCTGTCATCAGCGGCAGTTCGGCGAGCCTAATCGGTGACGATGTCGGCGCGATTGTACGTGCCGCAGGGGTGACCTGTCCCATTGTTTCCCTTGACAGCGGCGGACTGATCGGGAGCTTTGCGGATGGATGGCAGCGCGCTTCCTGTGCGGCGCTTGAGGTGCTGCTTCGGGCGACGGAGCCATCCGTGCGCCGGGGCGTCAACCTCATCGGCATGACCTCCTCCTACTACAACGGGGAGAACGATGCACGGGAACTCGTGTGCCTCTTGACGAGGGCAGGCTATGAAGTCCGCCATGTATTCGGCTGCGGCATGCGCCCCGAGGATGTCGATTCTCTCGCTCAGGCGGAGCTGAACATCGTCGTGCATGACGAGCTCGGATTGGCGGCGGCAGAGTACCTCGAGGAACGCTGCGGTATGCCCTATATTGCTCCGCTGCCTCCCTACGGACAAGCAGGAACGCGGCGATGGCTGGAGGAGATCTGTGCCGTACTGCCGCCTCCGCAGATGGCGGCGGCGATGGCGGAGATCCATGCGGCGGAGCGCAGGGATTTCCTGCGGATTAACGATCTCAAGAATACGTGGGGAGAGCTGTGCTTTGATACAGTGCTCATTCGTGCGCCGCGTACGACGGCGTGGGGGATGGCGCAGGCACTGCGTACAGAGTGGGCGGATGTACGCCACCTTGCTGTTGCAGCAGTATTACGAGCAGATGAGGCTGGTGCAGCAATCGCTGATGAGCGGCTGGCGGAGACGGATACGGCGCGGGCGCAGGAACTCCTTGCGGCGATGGAGCACGGGCTGCTCATGGGCAGCAGCAGCGAGTCCGTGTACGCCGACCCTCGCCGAATGCTCTATCTGCCCGTCGCCTATCCTGTTGTGGATCGCCTGCTGCTCTCCGATCTTCCCTTTATGGGGCTGCGCGGCGCACGCTGTATGGAGGACGCGCTTTGGAACGGGAGCGTCCTGCGGCGTGAACTGTCTGTCCGCGCATGGAAGAACCAATGACGATACCGCGCTAGTCAGGAGAGCATTATGACGGAATCCATTGCGACACCAAAGGAGAATCCGCTTGCCATTGCATCCGTGGGCGGACTGATTCGGAAGTTTGCACTTCCTGCCATCGTCAGTATGCTCGTCAATACGATTTACAACATCACGGATCAGATCTTCATCGGACATACGGTCGGCATCTTGGGAAATGCCGCGACGAATACCGCCTTTCCCATCGTGATTCTCTCCACGGGACTGGCGCAGCTCGTGGGCATCGGGACGGCGGCAAATTTCAACCTCTCTATGGGGGAAAAGGCGCAGGACGCCGCACGCAGCTACGTCGGCACAGGGCTCGTCATGTCCGCCGTGCTCGGTATTGTTCTTGGCGGTCTTATTTTCATCTTCCAGACGCCTGTACTCCTGCTCTGCGGAGCGACGGAGAACGTTCTGCCGTATGCACAGCGTTACCTCGGAATTACGGCATGCGGACTGCCGTTTCTCCTCTTTTTCACGGCGAACAGTATGCTCATCCGCGCGGATGGCGCGCCGTCCTATGCGATGCGATGTATGGTCAGCGGAGCCGTTCTGAACATTTTGCTGGATGCACTCTTCATGCTCGGATTCGGCTGGGGAATGGAGGGGGCGGCGCTCGCTACCGTCATGGCGCAGATCGTCTCATTCCTCGTATGTATTCGTTATTTCTCCCGCTTTCAGGCGTTTCCAATCGTGCGCACCATGCTGCGGATACGGAGGCATGAGATGCTTCGTATCGCCAAACTGGGTCTGTCGAATTTTTTGAATCAGATCATCATGATGACTGTCGGCATTACGCTCAACAATATCCTCACGCATTACGGTGCGGCGAGCGTCTACGGTGCGGATATTCCGCTCGCTGTGGCGGGGATTGTCACGAAGCTCAATAGTGTGCTGATCGCCTTTACCGTCGGCCTGGCGCAGGGGTGTCAGCCGATTTTCAGCTTTAATATGGGGGCGGAGAACTACGGACGCATCAAGGAGACCTATCGCAAGGGACTTGTTTTTGCGTTGCTTTTAAGCATGGCAATCTTTCTGGTCTTTCAGCTCTTTCCACGCCAAATCACCGCCATCTTCGGCGGCGGGTCGGAGCTCTATTTTGACTTTGCCGAAAAATATCTGCGCATCTATTTGATGATGGTCTGCATCAGCGGTGTCCAGCCGCTCACCGTTAACTACTTCACGGCAATCGGCAGCGTTCGAACGGGGCTCATGCTATCCCTCTCGCGGCAGGGGCTCTTCCTCCTGCCGCTGCTCATCCTCCTGCCGCGCATCTTTGGGCTGGATGGCGCGCTGTACGCGGGCCCCATCGCCGAGATCCTCGCCTTCATCCTCGCTATGTCAACGATGTACCGGCATTGGCAGCAGCTGACACGCATGGAGCGGGGGAATCATGAAGATGCGTAATCTGTTCAGTAGTAGTAGCTGCCCTGTAAGCGATAGCTCCAGCCAAGGGATTTCATGCAGAATTCAAATATCTGATTTCGCGGAATGACGACTGTGGTATGGTCACCTTTCATATCGCTGGTGACGTATCGCCACATATCCGTTTTATATTTACTGAACGTCCAGTTGACGACTGACAGAAGCTCTCCATCTCGTACTTCTTTGACGGAAACTTTGAAGAATTTTCCTGTGCCTGATGTGCCGGTTTTCAAGGTTTCGTCCATCACATAGATGTCGACATCCTCGTAGTTCCAGTGTTCCACCCAGACATCTTGTGCCTCGCAGCTGTTCGTCGGCATGAAAATCGCAGCAGCTGCGACCAGCATCATGAACAAAATAAGCTTTTTCATGTTTCATTCCTCCATTTTTATGAAATAATTGATAATTAGGAAATCACTGATAAATTCAGTGTACGGCTTTTGATATATCTTTCTTGCCTGCACTTCGGCGAAAAATATCCCGCAGAGAACCACTCTGCATTCATTTTCCCATTTTGTTCAGACGAAAAAGCCGTGCCAATCTGATAGATTTCATTTTACCAGTGATTCCTATGATAACGCAAACAAAAAATGCTGTTGCTTTTATTTAATGACATCATGGGAGCGATTGGATGAATCTTGTTATGTCTGTCAACCAGGATTATGGAGAAGGAGCAGGAAAGTTACACATCAGCCGGCGAACAGACCACCATTTTGAATCACATCAATATGGAAATCGCCATATTAGCGGTTGGAATCTTTTTTGTTGCAAAGTATCATTAGGAGATGTACGTGTGGGACCATGTTTGCTGGACCTATGGTGCAGGGAGTTTAAGGTATTTATATCCGCCTGGAGAAATGTACAAAAAAATGCACATCGTCTGTGCTATACTCTCTGTGTGAGCAAGATGAGAGGGAGATAGAGCAATGTATGGTGCAAATAAGAAAATGCTGAACCTGCTGATTCTGAAGGTACTGCAGGAGCACTCGGATGCAGAGCATCTGCTGCGGATCAAGGTGATGCTCGCCCCTGAGATCAGCGATGAGAGCTGCGTCATCGTCGCATTCCTCCACGATCTCGGCAAGGCGGGGATGCCCGGCATGCCGCAGTATCTGCGCAGCGAACCGTCATCTGGTGAGCGAGCATCGCGCAGCCCTTATCACTTCAACCGCGACCTCCTCTATCTGAGTGTTCCGATTCGCGGACTCTATCTCGTGGCGAGCAGATTCCCACTGACAGAGGAGGAGGTACAGGCAATCGTCTACCATGACGGGCAGTATGTCGAGGACAATCGGAGCGTTGCCGCGCGGGAGGAAAAGCTGACGCTTCTCTTGCAGTATGCGGATAACTGGAGCGGATTCATTGTAGAGAGGGAGTGTGCATGATGGCGCGCGGTGTAAGTAAGACAAAGGTATATGAGGCGATTAAGCAGAGGTGGCTGAGTCTTAATCCGGGGAAAGAGGATCAGTTTTGCGAGGAGTCTCCGTATTACCTCAAGGAACTTAACGACAATCTTGTCGAACCCATGTATGATCGCGTGCAGCGTTCTTACCAAGCGGGGGCGGGGCGCGAACTTGAGAAGAATATGCGTGCACTTCACTCCTTTGCGGCAATGACGTACAATCTGTTTGGCAATCGTCCTGCGTATCTGTACGACGGCGAAACATACCGCGCATATACAGTCACATACGAAAAGCAGCTGACCGCACTCAATCCAGCTGCGAAAGCCCATCTCGATGCCTGCCTCTCCCGCAGAGACGAGCTGCTGCTTTTTGAGATGAAGATGACAGAGTGGCTGACCAATTCACATGACCCTCTGCCGGCATCGTATCTCAGCAGTGAGAAAAAATACCCCGACTGGGACTTGTTCGTCGGTCTGAAAATGACGCGGAATCTGTTTCATACAGAGGCGGGGGAAAAGGGCTATGCTCCGCTGGCAAAGCGTCTGGATACGGCGCAGCTCTTTAAGCATGTTTATGCGATCTACAATGCTCTCTTTTACACAGGAGAGCTTCCTCTTACAGAAAAGGTCAAACTCTGTCTCTGTGTATGGACCATCAGCAACCCTTCGTTTTTTGACGACCCTGCACAGTATGACCTCTATGTGACAGCAGAGCAGGAGCTGCGCGAGGAGTTTGATGCGTTTCGTGCTCGTCTGGGGGACTTGATCGGAATGATGGAGGCACGCGGCGTTCAGTTCGATGTGAAGCTGATGACCGTGAGGGAACTCATATACGCACTGCACAAGGAGAAATCCCTGCGGCGCTATCTTTGCTGATGCTGCTGTGGGAGGAAAGGAACGGCTGAAATGAGAGCACTTGGATCGGGAATGTTTCACGACTTAAAGGATTCAAATGGATGTCTGCACGGACTGCTGAATCTTGTGCTTCAAGACACAACGCTGGAATTTGAAATGCGGGGGACACGTTCTGCCAGTATTTACTACCGCGGCGGCAGACTTCTGTGCATCGAATGGGACGGAACGCAGTACGTGCTGCATTTTGACACGAACTATTGCAGGCATGGACAAAACCTTTCGGGACAGCCGTCCATTTCGGAGGCGATCGAAAAGGTGCCGTACTATAAGCAGGCAATGGATCGGTGGTTTGCACAGCATCCGAAGTACGAGCGTGAGTTTCAGCAGCTTGTTGAGCGTGATAACAATCGTCATGGGGAGATTTCTCATGCGACGGACTACTATATCGTCGACACAGAGCTTGTCTATGAGGACGCACGTTTTGACATGGTTGCCGTGCACTGGCCGTCAATCGGTGCGGTACGTAAAAACCTCCACGCGCCAAAGCTGGTTTTCATTGGGATGAAGTACGGTGATGGGGCGCTGTCCGGTACGGCAGGTCTTATGGACCATTTAAAGGACTTTGAACATTTTCGACAGGCAGTAAACCTCCCCGCTATCTGTGCCGACTATGCCGAGGTCTTTCGTCAGAAATGCGAACTCGGGCTGATTCCTGATATGAAGGCTCTGCCGCATGATATTACAATCCAGAGTACGGACATCGCACTGATTTTTCTGCTAGCGAATCATGACCCCGAGAAGACTGGTCTCCATACGATTGTGACAGGTCTGCAGGCGACGAACTATCCTTTCCCCGTGAAATTCGCGGCAGCTTCAATGATGGGATATGGGCTCTACGATGAGATGATGTACTCGATACAGGAGTTTCAAACCTATCTTTCGCGCATATCGCTACGGTAGTGGTACGTTAAAGCATTGAACCACAGTCATTTGAGTTTACTAAAGTGTAGTATAAAATCCTATTTTGTGTCTACTTTTTTAGTATAGATCCAATCAGGCGAAGCGTGCGCTTGAGATTGCAGCGGCGGGAGGGCATAATGTATGGAATCTCTTGCATAAGGGTATATTTCCACCCGACGATCATGTATATATGACACATTAGCTTTCAGATACTCCAGATAAATCAGGTCAATTACTTGATCTGCATTCACAAAACGCCGCACATTCAAACACTTAAACGCCTATCAGCGCGGGCAGATCGAAGCGATGCTGCGTCTTGGAATTCCTAAGGTGAAAATCGCCAAAGACCTCGGCATCGCATGCTCCACTCTGTATGCTGAAATAAAGCGCGGTACAGCAAGGCAGATGCGTTCAGACTGGACATACTATGACCAGCATTTTGCCGAAACTGGTCAAATCGTTTATGAGCGTAATCGCAAGAACGCAGTAAAGCCCTCCAAGCTCATTGCGCGCGGGATTTCACCCGATATGTAGAAGCCCCCGCATTCTTAAAGACAAGCATTCCCCTGGTGCGATCTGAGGGCTCAACAGATGTACATATCTATTTGAGGTTCAGATCTGCACGAAGACCACCTAACTAAGAGATCGCTGCGGGGCACAGTTTTCACAGGTGTTTCATACGACCATCTGCGACAATGGGAGCGGTTTGCTCGTCTGCAAGACGCTGTTCTGGAGGCGAAGGCGTACTATGCTCGGCTCGTCCTTACGTCCATAGGGAATGTGGAACGAAGGGGAAGCAGAATGCGCTCATTTGGTATTTCATTCCGAAGGGGATGGATATGACGAACATGAGCGAGGAAGAAGTGGAGCGCGTAGAGGATTGGGTCAATACGCTGCCACTCAAAATTCTAGGTTATGAGGCACTGCAAGAATGCTTCGATGCCGCACTAAAAAATCTTCGGCCATAGTTTTTGATTCTGTTATGTTCTGCTGTCTGATTTGATATTGCGACTTAGGATACATTTTGCGCGGAGGCAGGGATACGGTTGAGAAGAGCAGCGCAGCAGAGCGCAGCCGATGCGGCGCACACTTGAAGTGCGAGACCGTCCACATAGGTGGCGGGAGAGCTGAGGAATGCGCCGTCTCCCATGAGAAACTCACCCGTAAGCACAATCCCGAGTGCACCTGCGAGCTGCTGCCCCGTCGTCAGGATGGCACCGCCAACGCCCGCATCAGCCATCGGCAGATAGCGCAGGACAATACCCGTCGCAATGGGAATCACCGTGCCGTTGCCGATCCCGAGGAGAAAAAGAGAGAGGAGGACAAAGGGAATCGCAGTGGACAGCCCCGTGATCGAGCCGAGCAGGACGGCGAAGATGCCCGCGCTGGTACAGATCGTTCCGCAGATCAGTATGCGCGGCGGCGCGAACTTCCGCATGAGTGCAGGTCCTGTGGACGAGGCGAGGACGAATCCCGTGCCGACCGCCATAAAGACGAGCCCCGCCGCCTGCGGTGTGAGGTCACAGATATTCTGCAGGTAAAGACCGAGCACGACAAAGAAGGGGACAATAGCAGCGTATAGGCATACATTGAGAAAAATTCCGACCGTATAGCCACGATAACGAAAGAGCCGAAGAGGACTTCCGAGATGCTTTTGGTGTGCTCCGTGTGCAACTTTTTGGCTTGCGGGCAGCGATCTGCAGCCAATGGCGGCGATCAGGCAGATCGGTACGTTGGCAAGGAAAATCATGCGCCAACCGAGTCCGAGGAAATCCCATGCGGGAATCCAGCCGCCGAATACCTGCCCCATAATCTGCCCGAGTCCGATGGACACGCCGAATGCGGATAGTGCCTGCACACGTGCATTATCTTCGTATGAGACACGAATCAGAGCGAGTACCTGCGGCACCATGACCGCGCCCGAAAGCCCCTGCAGAAGACGTGCGACAACAAGCTGCTGTGCCGTCTGAGCAGTACCGCAGAGCACCGAGGTCACGGCAAAAAGAAAAAGCCCGAGACGGTAGATACGCCGCCGTCCGAAACGGTCGCCGAGGCGGCCGCCGACAATCAGGCCTACGCCGTAGACGAGTGCATAACCGCTCATAATGCCCTCGAATTCTGCAGCCGACGGATGTAAGGAGGAAATGATGGCGGGGGCGGCGACATTGATAACGAACTGGTCGAAGATGGACAGAAACGAGCCGACCAGGATAAAGGGCAGAATATAAAGTGAGACGGATACCGTTGCGCTCGTTGAAGCAATGCTGTTTTTCCTATCCATGGTCATCTCTCCTGTGATATAATGCATACAATTATTATGTTAAACTGCCTATTGTATGATTTCAACAGTAAAATTGTATGTATGACAATGTTGTAGGAGATGTCCTATGCCCATCAATTCGTTCGATAATTATCCGATGACGTGGCGTCCCGCACGCGCGGAGCTCCATCCTCCGTTCTATCGTGCACTTGCTGCTCAGCTCGAATACGACATCCTCAGCGGACGGCTGCTGCCACATACAAAACTTCCGCCTCAGCGGGAACTTGCCGACTTTCTGGATCTTAATCTGAGCACGGTGACACGCGCCTTTCGTCTTTGCACGGACAAGGGGTTGATCTATGCGGTCATTGGGCGCGGGACGTTCGTCTCGCCGAATGCCGTGCTGCATGATACGATGGGAGGAACGGAAAAGTCAATCATCGAACTCGGCAGCATTCATCCATACGAGGAGTTCAACGAGATTCTTGCGGATACTGCACGGGATATCCTGCGCGGCAAGGATGCAGCGCGGCTCTTCGCGCTTGGTGGTGTGCAGGATGAGGATCGTCATGCGCGAACTGCGTGCAGCTGGCTTGCACGGGTTTCTCTCGCGGCAGAGCCGGCGAATCTCCTTCTTACTTCTGGCACGCAGAGTGCACTTGCAATCGTACTCACTGCGCTGTTTGATGCAGGAGATCGAATTGCGGTGGACGGATATACGTATGCGAATTTCATCGGCCTTGCAAAACAGTTGAACATACGCCTCATCCCCATCGAGGGAGATGTGGACGGGATGCTGCCGGATGCGCTTGCACGGCAGCGTCAGCAGATAAACATCAAAGGTGTCTATCTTATGCCGTCCTGCGCAAACCCGACTGGCATCGTCATGCCTGAGGAACGGCGCAGAAAGATTGCAGCGGTGCTGCGTAAGCACAATATGTTTTTGATTGAGGACGATGCTTATGGCTTTACGGCACGCGAGAACGCTGTGCCCATGACCATGCTCCTCCCGCGGCAGTCTGTTTATCTGCACAGCCTGTCAAAACTTACCTGCCCCGGACTGCGCGTTGCCTACATGCTTGTTCCCGCGCATCTCAGGCCGCTCTTTCGACGGACAGTGCGCAGCATCAGCATGACGATTCCGCCGCTGAGTGCGGAGATCGCATCAGAGTTGATCGCCAGCGGCGCGGCGGAGCGTATAATGAGGGAGAAATGTCGGATGTCTGAGGAGCGCAATCGCATCTTTCGAGGGATCTTCCCTGCACATACGGGGAATACACGCAGCTTCTTCCAATGGATGCCACTGCCTGTGGGATGCGGTGGGGCGAATTTCGAGGCACAGGCGCAGCATCGCGGTGTGCGTGTCCTCTCGTCGGATCGCTTTGCCGTCGGCGGGGAGGCGGAGCATTCCTTTATTCGCCTCGCCCTCTGCTCGCCGCCAACGAATGAGGAGCTGGCGCGCGGACTGCGGATTGTTCATGATCTGATGGAGGAAAATACGATCCCGCCGCAGACGGAGACATTGATCCTTTAGGAAGAATAAAGGCAGAGCGGGGTGAATTGTCCTTCCTACAATTTTTATCTTGTCATGACGGACGGGCGGTGCTATCGTAATGGAAGAGGTGATATGATGAAAACAATAGGACTGATCGGCGGTATGAGCTGGGAAAGCACCGTGACATACTATCAGGTCATCAACGAAACGATAAAAAAGCAGCTGGGCGGTCTGCACTCTGCAAAATGTATTCTATACAGCGTCGATTTTGATGAAATCGAGAAATATCAAGTGAGCGGGGAATGGGATAAGAGCGCAGATGTTTTGTCTGAAGCCGCACAAGCATTGGAACGGGCGGGGGCGGATTATATCGTAATCTGCACCAATACGATGCACAAGGTAGCGCCTGAAATCGGCAGGAACATTCATATCCCAATCCTGCATATTGCGGACATGACCGCGGTACAGCTAAAGCAACACGGCATCAGGAAAGTCGGCCTGCTCGGCACGAAATATACCATGCAGCAGGATTTCTATAAGAACGTTCTGATCAGACAGGGGATTGAGGTCATTATTCCGAACGATGATGTCGATGTCGTCAATCGCATTATTTACGATGAACTGTGTCTTGGGAAAATCTTGGAGGAATCCAAAGCCGTATATCTGGACATTATTCATGAACTCGCACGGAACGGGGCGCAGGGCATCATCCTAGGATGTACTGAAATCGGACTTCTTATCCAGCAATCCGATACCGATATTCCACTCTTTGATACCACACTCATTCATGCGAAGCAGGCAGCACTCAAATCACTGGAACAATAAAAATGCGAAAAAAGAGATTCCATTCGTCCGATTGACGTTTGGAATCTCTTTTTTTACAGATACCGATGCAGTAGTTATAATATGCAATATCAACAAGAAAAAGAGCATCCGTTATGCGGAAATGGAAAGGAAATTACTATGCAGGAACCGAAACGCAGTCTGTCCTTTATGATGATCCTAAGTGCCTTTATGGCATTCGCCTCGCTGTCGACAGACATCTACCTGCCCGCGATGCCTGCGATGCAGGATGTGACCTCGGCGGTGCAGTAGCCCTGACGATCACGAGCTTCCTCGTTGGCTTTTCCATTGCACAGATCGTCTGGGGGCCGATCAGCGATCACATTGGTCGTCGCATGCCGCTCGCGATCGGTGCACTGCTCTTTTTCATCGGATCGGTCGGCTGCGCACTGGCACCCTCGATGGAGGCCGTCATCGGATTCCGTGTGGTACAGGCCGTCGGCGCATGTGTCGGCCCGATGCTCAGCCGCGTGGTGGTGCGTGACCTCTATACGAGCAGTCAGGCGGCAGCAATACTCTCGACACTCGTCCTCATTATGGCGGCAGCGCCGATCGTTGGACCACTGCTCGGTGCGTTTCTCATGGGCGCCGGTGGTTGGCGCATGGTTTTCTGGCTGATGTCTGCAATTGCCGTACTGCTCTTTTTCTCCGTGCATCTCCTGCCGGAGACGCTGCCGCACGAAAAACGCTCTGCCGAGAGCCTCGGTGCGGCATCAAGAGCTACGGGAGGCTCGTACGGATGAAATCCTTCATGATGAATACCCTCAGCGTGACGTTCTTCTATGTGGCGGTGTATGCCTTCATTACGGAGTCGCCTGTCATCTACATCCGTCACTTCGGTATTGATCCGCAGTACTATGGGCTGTTCTTCGGTGTCAACATCATCGGCGTTGCGGCGGTGAGCTACTTCAACCGCATGTTTGTGACACATTTCTCCCTCTCGCGGCTGCTCAAGGCAGCAACGAGCATTGCCGCACTCTTTTCTCTCTGGCTGCTCGCGGATGGACTGACGGGTATGCTCGGTCTGTGGGGGATCGCCATTCCCATGTTCTTGGTATGCAGTACAAATGGTATTATTACCGCGTGCTCCAATGCGGCGGCGCTCTCCAAAGTTCCGGATGAGATCACGGGTTCTGCGGCGGCACTCATCGGCGCACTCCAATACGGCAGCGGCATGATCTCCTCCGCTCTCCTCGCCGTGTTCTCGGACGGCACGCCCGTCGCCATGTGCTGCATCATCACTGGCTTTGTTTTGCTCGCCGCTGTCTTTGCATTCGCGGCAGGAAAATTCGTGCGTGCATGATGGGGATACCCCATTCTCCGGTTAGGATAGAGATTTTCATTCGCCCTACCTAGCGTTTGGAATCTCTTTTCTGCTTCATCGGACACGGTATTTTATTTGCAATTATTCCATCATGCGAGACAGTACATCGGCAACTATGGGGAGTGTTGTCACGCCGTCAACGTCCAGATAGTGTCTGCCCGTCTTGGTCTCATACAAGACTGCGTCGAATCGTTCGGCAAACGAGCGGCTGAACTCGTGGGGGACAATCGGATCGTCTATGGCGGAAACAACAGCTCTGTTTGGGATTGTTCTTGAAAGCAGTTTATAGTTTGGGGGTGTGGCGGTGAATTCATCGAGTAACGAAAAGTCTGGAATCGACTGATCGAATCCGGAAACGAGTACAACGCCGCCGATTGGTGCAGCGACTGTTTGTAAATATCGCAGCGTTGTAATGCATCCAAGACTATGGGAAACAAAATAGGTGCTTGATGTTATGCTCGCGAGATGCTCTGAGAGAAATGATATCCATGTTTTGCTGTCCGGCTGTGCCGGTGTCGGCATATCGATGGATTCAGTGGTAACACCTTTGTCTGTCAGAAATTTGTTCAGCCAGGGGAACCAGTGCCGTGTGGATGATGCGTCAAACCCGTGAATGATATATACGTTCTTATCATGTGCCTGCTTACTCATTTCATTCTCCTTTGCAGTATTA
>ERZ773003.785-NODE-785-length-21598-cov-9.827229_pt1 | contig 21598 bp, 15 predicted proteins | sample MGYA00580668_ERZ773003 | MGnify/ENA primary metagenome ERZ773003 (study PRJEB29015, sample SAMEA2738002) | human oral metagenome | biome: human oral; feature: human-associated habitat; material: dental | place: China | collected 2126 ... | reverse complement strand
AGTATATGCACGATAAATACTACTACGAAGCGGCGGAGATGGCGCTCATCGACACGGATGTGCGCCGCACGTTCGCAACGGGCATTGCGGGCTTCTCGCATGTTGTTGACTCGCTTTCCGCGATCAAGTACGCGAAAGTAAAGCCGATCTACAATGACCGCATCGTCGTGGACTACGAGGTCGAGGGCGACTTCCCGCGCTACGGCAACGACGACGACCGCGCGGACGAGATCGCAAAGTGGGTGCTCAAGACCTTCCTTTCTAAAATCAAGGCGCGTCATACCTATCGCCACTCTGAGCCGACGACCTCCATCCTCACGATCACGTCGAACGTCGTCTACGGCAAGTACACGGGCGCGATGCCGGATGGACGAAGGGCATGGACGCCGCTTGCGCCGGGCGCAAACCCGAGCTACGGCGCGGAGTGCTGCGGGCTGCTTGCCTCGCTCAACTCCGTGGCAAAGCTGCCGTACCACTGGGCACTCGACGGCATCTCGAATACGCAGAGCATGAACCCGTCCGCGCTCGGACACAGCGAGGATGAACGCGTGGAGAACCTCGTGAGTGCGATGGACGGCTACTTCGATCAGGGGGCGCATCATCTGAACGTCAACGTATTCGGACGCGAGACTCTCGAGCATATCATGGAGCATCCCGAGGATCCCGCCTATGCGAACTTTACCATCCGCGTCTCGGGCTACGCCGTCAAGTTCATCAGCCTGACGCGCGAACAGCAGCAGGATGTGATCTCGCGTACCTTCCATGACCGGATGTAACGGTCGGATCAGCTCCACGGAGAGCTTCGGCTCGGTCGACGGGCCCGGCATCCGCTTCATCGTCTTTGTGCAGGGCTGCTGTTATCGCTGTCAGTACTGCCACAACCCCGAGACATGGGGGCTAGGGGGCGGCGAGGAGCGAACGCCGGCGGATGTGCTGCGGCAGGCACTGCGCTATCGTCCATACTGGAAGGAGCGCGGCGGCATCACCGTCAGCGGCGGCGAGCCGCTGCTGCAGCTCCCGTTTGTGACGGAGTTCTTTCGCCTGGCGAAGGAGCAGCAGGTCAGCACGGTCATCGACACGGCGGGCGGCCCCTTTACCGAGGATGAGCCTTTTTTCAGCGCGTTTCGGGCGCTGCTGCCGCTCACTGATCTCTTTCTCCTCGACATCAAGCACATCGACCCCGCGCAGCATCGTGCGCTGACGGGCACGTCCAATGCACCGGTACTGGCACTCGCGCGGTACCTATCGGAGCAGGGGAAAAGCATGTGGATCCGTCACGTGCTCGTGCCGGGATGGACGACGGATGCCGATGACCTGCACCGGCTGGCGGACTTCATCGGGACGCTGCGAACGGTCGAGCGCGTGGAGGTGCTGCCCTATCATGCGATGGCGCGGCACAAATATGAGGCACTTCATCTGCCGTACCCGCTCGGGGATACGCCCGTGCCGACGGCAGAGGAGATCGCGCGCGCCGAGGCAATCCTGTGCGGGGGAAATGACCTGCCGCGCAGAGGATAAATAATGGAAGCACTGATAAATTCAGCACCGCCATCTTAGCGCATCTTTTTTGCCCGCACTTCGTCGGAAAATCCTCCACATAGCTTTAGCTATGCGTCCGGTTTTCCTCCTTGTTCGGACGAAAAAATCTACGCCAATCTGACGGACTTCATTTTATCAGCGATTCCATAAAAAACTGCGGTATGGAGCACGATGCTCTGTACTGCATTTTTTAGCAAAGTGGCGCGCAAACTCGGAAAATCGCTCTCAATTTTAACTCACATCCCATTCTTCATGAAAAATTCAGGTCAAAGTGGGAAAATACCTCCAACAAAGGGGGGATTCTATGCAGTGGAAAAGCATAGGAACATTTGTGAGAAAGAAGCAGAACACGGTGCTCTGTGCGGCGCTGGCGGGCATGATGCTGATGTCCAGCGGCTTCACGATGAACGGCTTGCCGAAGAATATGCACCGCGTGAGTGTGCATGTCGATGGAGAGACGATCAACGACATGACGGTGCAGACGCAGCCTAACGATATTTTTGCAAAACTTGGCGTTACGCTCGGCGAGAAGGACACCTACGAGGTGCAGGAGAGCAAGGATCCGCCGCGTACGGACATCTCCGTACGGCGCGCCGTGCCCGTCACCATCTCCTTCTGGGGCGATACGCAGCAGGTTATGACGAGCGGACATACCGTCGGCGACGTTGTGGCAGAGTATGGCTACAATATGAACGAGGTTGATGTGAACCCCGGTGTTGATACACCAGTCACCGCAAACCTTGCAATACAGCTCACAGAGAATGAGCAGGCGGCGGAGCAGCGGCGCGCGCGTGAGCGCGAGGCCGAACGCGTAAGTCGGGGGATTCCCCGCTATCGTGCAGCCTATACAATGCACGCATCCGCCTATCTCCCGAGTGACGGGGGCGGCAGCGGCATTACGGCGACCGGCATGGCGGCGCGCCGCGGTGTTGTCGCCGTCGATCCGAACGTCATTCCGCTCGGCTCGCGGCTCTATATCCCGGGCTACGGCGAGGCAATCGCTGCGGATACGGGCGGGGCGATCGTCGGCAACACGATTGACCTCTGCATGGAGAGCTATGACGAGGCAATCCAGTTCGGCCGGCGCTCGGTTGAGGTCTACGTCCTCGAGTAACAAAAGAGAGAATCACTGTGGAATTATTCACACAGTGATTCTTTTTTATTGACAAGAAGTGCTTTCAGTGGTACTATTCTATCGTACCATAAAAATTACATATAGAAATTGGATCAAGTGCAGAGGTTTTGCTGTGCAAAGCCTTAATGCTTCATAGGGAATCCGGTAGGGAGATATGATCTCATAAGCCGGAGCGGTCACGCCACTGTAACAGTGAGCAAATTCGCACGCCAGCGCGAGCCGGCAGTCACTGGGGAAGCCCCCCGGGAAGATGCGAAGGAGCGATGAACTGGAGCCAGGAGACCTGCTTGATTAACAATCACCGATTGACCTGCGAGTGATGGGGATGGAGATTTTGCGGATTCGTTCGCTTGATATAAAGTTTGGCGCAGCCGCGACCAAACGACACGAGAACTGAGTGACGATACCGAAAAAGACCCATTCTGCTGCTGCGGGATGGGCTTTTTCTATGCAAGGCTCGATTCCCTGCGCGATCCTGCGGAGATCTGTGCGCACGTATGGGAACATGCGCAGAGATTTCCCCGGGATGAAGGAGCATTGCTCCTTGGGGAAACATTGCTCATCTTTTCAGTTCTCGTTTTTCCCTCGTGATGGGGGAACGCTCTGAGGGTGGAAGCTCAGGGCGATTTTTTTTAGGGTTAGCAATCGTGTGCAAAACTTGCATTGGTTGCTTTATCATAATGTCAGTTCATCCATTGAACTGACAGAGCCTTCCCGGAATAAATTAAAGGAGGACGTACTATGCCGGAAGAAAAAGAGCGGTCGAGCGACGAGGAACTTCAGAAGCTTCTGAAGAAATCGGCGGATGTTGAGGATTTCCCCGATGTTCCGCTCGATGAATTCACGCCGCCCACGGATGAGGAGTGGAAAGCCGCCTGTGAGGCACTCCTGAAGGGCGCGCCGTTCGAAAAGAAGATGTTCACGAAGACCTATGAGGGGATCACCTTTGACCCCATGTACACGCGGAAGCATACGGAGGACATCCTGCCGAAGGGAGTTATGCCCGGCATGGGGGACTATCTCCGCGGCGTGGATGCGGCGGGCTACATCGGCAAGCCGTGGGGCATCGCGCAGGCGTGTGACGAGACGCTCCCGGCGGAGAACAACGAACTCCTGCGCCATGAGAACGACAAGGGCGCAACGATCTACCACATTGTGCTCGATACGGCGTCGCGCGCCGGTGTGGATGCGCGTCAGGCGGAGAAGGTCGGCGACACAGGGACGAGTGTGACGACGGTCGAGGACATGCACGTGCTCCTCACGGGACTTGACCTCGCGAAGTTCCCCCTCTACGTCTACGCGGGTGCGAACGCCGTGCCTCTGCTTGCGCTCGTCGCGGCGGCACGCCGTGCAGCAGGCGAGGATATGAAGAATGTGCGTGGCATTGTCGGTGCAGATCCCATCGGCGCTCTTGTGACAGACGGAAAACTGCCTGCGTCCCTTGACTCATACTACGACAGTCTCGCGGCGGCGGCGCGCTGGGCGACGGTGAACGCACCGCATCTGCGTACGGTATTCGTGCGCAGCGATGTCTACAGCAGCGGCGGAGCGAACGATGTACAGGAGGTCGCGGCAGTTCTCGCCGCGGCGACGGCGTATCTGCGCGCCCTCTGTGAGCGGGGCCTCACGATCGATGCGGCGGCATCGCAGATTGCCTTTGCGTTCTCAATGGGGGCAAACTTCTTCCTGCAGATCGCTAAGCTGCGCGCTGTGCGCCCGCTCTGGGCACAGATCGTGAAGGCCTTTGGCGGGAATGCCGAGGCGCAGAAGATGCGTATCCATGCGCGCCCCGCACTCTTCTTCAAGACCGTTTACGATCCGTATGTCAACATGCTCCGCAACACGACGGAGATCTTCTCGGGCGTTGTCGGCGGCATCGACTCCTTTGAGAGTGCGCCGTTTGATGAACCCATCCGCAAGGGCGATGAGTTTTCGCGCCGCATTGCGCGCAACGTCCAGATCATGCTCCAGGAGGAATTCGGTCTCCTGCAGCCGATCGACCCCGCCGGCGGTTCGTGGGCGGTTGAGACGCTGACGCGCCAGATGAAGGAAAAAATCTGGGCGGCGTTCCAAGGCATCGAGAAAGAGGGCGGCATCGCTGCGGCACTGCGTGCAGGCACGGTTCAGGAGGGCATCGCGAAGGTGCTCGCCGACCGCTTTAAGAATGCTGACCTGCGCCGTGACCGCATTGTCGGCAACAATATGTATCCGAACATGACGGAGACGCTGCTCGAGACACGCGCCGAGGATACGGCAGCGCTTAAGGCACAGCGCACGAAAGATATCGAAGCATATCTCTCCGACATCGACACAAAGCACCGCGACGAGACACTTGCGGCGTTCAAGGCAGATGGTTCCGTTCAGAATGCTGTTGAGGCGGCGCTTGCGGGGGCGACGATTGCCGAGCTGATGGCGGCGCTCACGGCGGGGAAAGGTGCGGAGACGGTCGCGGCGATTGCCCCGCATCGCTGGAGCGAACGCTTTGAGGCGCTGCGCCGGCGCACAGAGGACTACAAGGCAGCGAAGGATGACAATGTGAAGATCTTCCTCGCGAACATGGGCCCTATCCCGCAGCACAAGGCGCGCGCAGATTTTACCACAGGCTTCCTGCAAGTCGGTGCATTCGAGGTACTCGGCAACGACGGCTTTAAGACCGTCGATGAGGCAGCGGAGGCGGCGCGTGCAAGCGGTGCGGATGCCGTCGTCATCTGCTCTACGGATGCGACCTATCCCGAGATCGTCCCTGCCCTCGCACCAAAGCTCCACAAGGTGCTGCCGCAGGCACGCGTTTTTCTCGCGGGCGCCGCGCCGAAGGATCTGCTTGAGACGTACAAGGAAGCGGGCATTGACGAATATATTTCCGTCCGCGCGAACTGCTATGAGATCCTTGAGGGTCTCCAGAAACAGAAAGGGATGATTGCGTAATGGCAGGCTTTACGAACCCGGATTTCACGGGCATGAGCCTCGGCGAAAGCCCGTCCGCAGACTCCAAGGAATGGCGCGCCCTTTTCGAAGGCGGTACGGGACGGACGTTTGAGGCACTCACACACAAGACGATGGAGCGCATCCCCGTGAAACCGTTCTACGATCACGATGTCTATGCGCACATGAACCACCTCGACTTTGCGAGCGGGATTCCGCCCTGCCTGCGCGGGCCCTACTCCACGATGTACGTGTTCCGTCCGTGGACGGTGCGCCAGTACGCGGGGTTCTCGACGGCCGAGGAGTCGAACGCCTTCTATCGGCGCAACCTCGCCGCCGGGCAGAAGGGACTCTCGATCGCATTTGACCTCCCGACGCACCGCGGCTATGATGCGGACAATCCGCGCGTGGTCGGCGACGTGGGCAAGGCAGGCGTCTCGGTCTGCTCCATGCTGGACATGAACATCCTGTTCTCGGGCATTCCGCTCGACCAGATGTCCGTTTCCATGACGATGAACGGCGCAGTGCTGCCGATCCTCGCGTTCTTCATCGTTTCGGGCGAAGAACAGGGCGTCGATAAGAAGATCATGGCGGGCACGATTCAGAACGATATTCTGAAAGAGTTCATGGTGCGCAATACCTACATCTACCCGCCGGAGATGTCCATGCGCATCATCGGCGACATCTTCGAGTACACGACGAAGTATATGCCGAAGTTCAACAGCATCTCCATCTCCGGCTACCATATGCAGGAGGCCGGTGCGCCGGCGGACATCGAGCTGGGCTACACGCTCGCGGACGGTCTTGAGTACATCCGCACGGGCATCAAGGCGGGACTTGCCGTTGACGACTTCGCGAAGCGTCTCTCATTCTTCTGGGCGATCGGCAAGAACTACTTTATGGAGGTTGCCAAGATGCGTGCGGCGCGCGTTCTCTGGGCGAAGATTGTCAAGTCCTTCGGCGCGAAGAACAACAAATCGATGGCGCTCCGCACGCACAGCCAGACCTCGGGGTGGTCACTCACAGCGCAGGATCCGTTCAACAATATCGCGCGCACGGCGATGGAGGCGATGGGAGCGGCACTCGGGCACACACAGTCGCTCCATACGAATGCGCTCGATGAGGCGATCGCCCTGCCGACGGACTTCTCGGCACGCATCGCACGCAACACGCAGCTTTACATTCAGGACGAGACGAGCGTCTGCAAGATCATCGACCCGTGGGGCGGCTCCTACTACGTCGAGTCACTCACAAACGAGATCATTCGCCGTGCTTGGGCACACATCCAGGAGGTCGAGTCCCTCGGCGGCATGGCAAAGGCGATCTCGACGGGACTGCCGAAGATGCGCATTGAGGAGGCGGCGGCACGCCGTCAGGCGCAGATCGACTCTGGGCTGGAGAGCATTGTCGGCGTGAACAAGTATCGTCTCGAAAAGGAAGATCCCCTGCAGATCCTCGCGATCGACAATACAGCGGTGCGCCAGGCACAGGTGGAACGTCTCGAAAAACTGCGCGCAGAGCGCAACGCAGACGACGTGCGCCGATGCCTTGAGGGCATCACGAAGGCGGCAGAGAGCCGCGACAACGGCAACCTCCTCGAGGCGGCCGTCGATGCGGCGCGCGCACGCGCCTCGCTCGGCGAGATCTCCGATGCGGTGGAGAAGGTCTCGGGACGCTTCCAGGCGGTCATTCATACGATCTCTGGCGTTTACTCCTCCGAGTTTACGGACAAGACCGAGCTTGACCGCGCCCGTGAGATGGCGGACGAGTTCGAGGAACTCACGGGCCGCCGTCCGCGTATCTTCGTCGCGAAGATGGGACAGGACGGACACGACCGCGGGCAGAAAGTCATCGCATCCTCCTTCGCCGACATGGGCTGGGACGTCGACGTGGGGCCGCTTTTCCAGACGCCCGCAGAGACAGCGCAGGACGCGGTCGACAACGACGTGCACATGGTCGGGTTCAGCTCTCTCGCAGCGGGACACAACACGCTCCTGCCGCAGCTCGTCGATGAACTGAAGAAGCTCGGACGTGACGACATCATGGTCTGCATCGGCGGCGTCATCCCCGTGCAGGACTATGACAACCTCTACGAGCACGGAGCGGTTGCGATCTTCGCACCGGGTACGAACATCCCCGAGGCGGGCATCAAGCTCCTGACCCTTCTCATCGCACGCGCGAAGGAAGAAGCCGCAGGATAAGGCAAATAGCGGCGCCGCTCTCTGCATGAGGGCGGCGTTTTGCCGCCATACAACAGAATGGTTGCCGTGCGTGCCCCTTCGCAGCACCCTCGTTACGCAAGCGGTCGGACACTTATCTGCCAAAACACCTGAGGATTCCAAACGCGCTCCGCTTGAACGGTTAAAATCCGCAGGGGGCAGAACGTGTCCTCTTTTCCGCTTGCTTCTCTAGGGTTTGCTCAGGGGAACTGCACGTCTATACAATACAGAAAATATCAACGCCATAATTTTTCCTAGTAGGAAAGGAGGCTTTATGAGCGAAAAATATACCACAGAACGGCCCGACTGGGTACCCGAGGACGCCGATGCGAAGTTTACGACGAGCGTCATGGGCGGCATCGAGGGCATCAAGGATCTGACCGTCGGCAACATCAATCCGAAATTGCTGAACGGGACAGGGATGTCCCACCGCAAACTTGTCCTCAGTGAAGATGACTATGTTGAGGGCGTGGCCCGCGGCGACCGCATGACGCTCTCTCGTGCGATCACGCTCATCGAGAGCAACAGCAGCAAGCACTTCAAGCGTGCCCAGCGCGTGCTTCAGCGCCTGCTGCCGAAGACGGGCAATGCTCTGCGCATCGGCATCACGGGCGTGCCGGGGGCAGGCAAGTCCACGATGATCGAGGCGTTCGGCAATATGCTCTGCGATGCGGGACACCGTGTCGCTGTGCTCACCGTTGATCCCACAAGTTCTGTCACGAAGGGCTCGATCCTCGGCGACAAGACACGTATGGGAACCCTCTCGCGCCGTCCCGAGGCATTCATCCGCCCCTCTCCTGCGGGCGGCACACTCGGCGGCGTTGCGCGCAAGAGCCGTGAGACCATGCTGCTCTGCGAGGCGGCCGGCTACGACGTTATCATCATCGAGACCGTCGGCGTCGGGCAGTCCGAGACGACGGTACGCTCCATGGTCGACTTTTTCCTGCTCGTTGTGCTGACGGGCGCGGGCGATGAACTCCAAGGCATCAAGAAAGGCATTATGGAGCTTGCGGACGCGATCGTCATCAACAAGGCGGACGGGGACAACCTCATCAAGGCGAAGGTCGCACGCGGGCAGTACGAGCGCATGATCGAGTTTATCCGCCCCGCGACACCGGGCTGGGAGACGCACGCTTACCTTGCCTCCGCGATCGAGAAGACAGGACTTGCCGAGCTGTGGGAGATCATCCGCATCTTTCGCGAGAAGACCACGAAGAGCGGCGTGTGGAAGAAGCGGCGCGACGGGCAGCTGCTCGACTGGATGAACAGTATGATCGACGAGCATCTGCACAACCTGTTCTTCGACGATGCCGTTGTGCGCGGACGGATGCCCGAGGTAAAGGGAGCCATCCTCTCAGGCGAGATCTCGCCGACACAGGCGGTCGCGGAGCTGCTCAGCGTATTCGACGTACATCGTGCAGCGGGACGGCAGGTCGACCTCTTTACGAATTGAGGAGGTGTACCCATGACGAAACGCATCTGCCTTTCGGGTGCGGATATGTACGAGCTCGAGGAGGTGTTTCGCGGACGGCGCGGCATCGTCTCCGTGCGTACGGGCTACATCAACGCTGCGCCGCAGACCGCGCACGAGGACGCGCTGACAGGCGCGTCGGGCGGTCGTGTGGGCGTTGAGATCGTTTACGATCCCAAAAAGACGGACATCTCACAGCTGCTCGATCTGCATTTTTCCGTCGTTACGCCGTACAGCATCGACGGGCAGGGCTATGTGCGCGGTGCCGTGTATCGCGCGGGCATCTTCTACGAGAGTGCGGAGGACGAGCCGCAGATTGCGCTCTACCTCACCTTTCTCGCAGGCAAGGGACGCTGCCCCGCGACGGGGGAGCATTTGACACTCAATGATCCGAACAGCAGTGCGGCGGCGCGGCGCGTCATGCACGCTACGATGGAGCGGCTGATCTCGTTTCAGCCGGCAGCGGACGAGCATCAAGGCTATCTCACGCGGCATCCCGAGACGGAGACCTACATCGACCTTGCACGTCTGCGCGAATTTGTTAAACTATAGGAAGTACTGATAAATCCAGCACTGCCGTCTTAGCGCATTTTTTGCCCGCACTGTGTCGGCAAATTGGGCAAAAATCTGCGCTAATCTGACAGATTTTATTTTATCAGCGATTCCCCCAAAAGACCATTGGCCTGTGGGACCAGTGGTCTTTTTTTGAATCATAGACGATTTTTATTTTTATACAGAATTATTTTATGCTATAATCAAAAGAATAAAAAAGTTCTATAGTGTCGTTCCATACGCGCATGTGCCGGATCTTGCGACAGTGTGCAGAATGGACGGGGAAACCAAAGGGGAGACGGGTATGAGCATACGCACGAAACTACAGTCGATTCTTATTCTGCTGTTTGTATTCATCGTGGGATTAGTTGGGCTGAACTTCTTTACGTTCAATGAACTCAAGGGGGATGCGCCTGCGGTCAACGCTTCCGGCTCGCTGCGGATGCGCGCCTATCAGCTTTCGTGGGGGGCAGCACGGCTCGTGTCGGCAGATGAGGGCGACGCACAGACGCTGCGCGCGGCGATGCAGAAGAATCTGGAGGACTACGATCGTATTCTGAAGGGGCTGGAGCAGGGCGATGCGGCGATGGGGCTGACGGCACCCGCGGATGAGGCGGTCCAGCGACAGCTCGGCGTTGTGAAGCCGCTGTGGGAGGCGTATCGTGCTGATATCCGTGCCGCTGCCGAGGGAACGGATGAGGAGGCGCGCCGCACCGCAGAGGCAAAGGCAGCAAAAGAGGTTGCGCCCTTTGTGGCAGAGGTCAACAAGTTGGTCGCTGCCTACGATGCCGCCGGACAGGCGAAGATCGAAAGGTCCAAGGACATCCAGCTCGGCGTGATTCTGCTTGCTGTTCTTGTGGTGGGCGGTGCACTCTGGCTGATTCTCACACAGATTCTGCGCCCCCTGGCGGCGCTGACGGATTCGTTTCGCGGCATTTCTGAGGGCGAGGGGGATCTGACGCAGCAGCTTCACGCAGAGCGCGATGATGAAATCGGACGGATCGTCCTCTACTTCAATACCTTCATCGGGAAACTGCGTACGATCATACGCGGCGCACAGGAGAGTGCAGCGGAGGTTGCACAGCTCTCCGGTGCACTCTCGCAGGCAAGCGGTGAGAGCAGCAAGGCCGTCGAAGTGGTCGCCGGCTCCGTCACCGATGTCGCAGGGCGGGCGAATGAACAGAATACGGATATGCAGGCTCTTGCGGACCATGTGGAACAGATCGCGGAACACATGGCGCAGATGCTCGCGGCTGCCAAACGCTCTGCTGCCCTCTCGGCGGATTCTGAGGGAAAGGCAGCGGATGGAAGGGACGGTGCGGCACGTGTTGCATCCCAGACCGATGGCCTTCGCGATATTGTCATGACGATGGATCGGAATGTGCAGACGCTCACGCAGTATGCGGAGGACATCAATCAGATCATCGATCTCATTAAGGGCATCTCGGGGCAGACGAATCTGCTCGCGCTCAACGCTGCGATCGAAGCTGCACGTGCGGGGGAGAGCGGACGTGGTTTTGCTGTCGTCGCGGAGGAGGTGCGCAAGCTCGCTGAGAGCTCGAGCCTTGCGGCGGACGATGTCACGGAAAAGATGACCGGCATTCGTCAGCAGGTGCATGAGACGCGCAGTGCAAATCAGGAGCTGGTCAGCGAGCTCGAGAAGATCACGGAGGCGGTTGCTGCAGTGCGTGCCTCGCTGAATGCCATCGCTGCGAGCTCCGAGGAGAGCCGCTGTGCGGCAGCTGAGATCGTGCAGCTGAATCAGACGGCATCGACAGGCGCACAGAACGTTGTGGGCACGTCGGGGAATGTCGCATCAGCGGCAAAACAGATCGCGGGGCTCACCGAGGACTCGGCAGCTGCCATCGAGGAGCAGAGCGCGACCATGGAACAGGTCGTCGCTACTGCAGAGCGCTTGTCCGGTTTGTCGGCGAAGCTGGACGGCCTCGTCGGAAAGTTCAAGACCTGACTCCAGTGAGACGCCGTTATGCCATGTTTATGGGGGCGGATAAAATTCGTGTGTGCTCCTTGGCGCATCTTTTTTCGTCCGGCCTGTGTCAACAATCTTCCGCACAGCCTTTGCTGGGCGTCGGTCGCTTTCCTTGGAAGGGAAAATCTGCACCGATCGATCGGCTGTTATTTTATCAGCGATTTCTTATGCGGATGTATCAGATGGGGGATTGCGCCGCGTTCTTCCTGCGATATACCAGCGGAAAGGACTTTTCTGTTGAAACGAGAGGGGAACTATGTCCATTCATAATAAACTGCGAATCACACTCGTCGCCCTTTTCGTCTTCATTATCGGGCTGGTCGGGCTGAACTTTGCCACCTTTGCCCAGCTGGACGGGGACGCTCCCGCCGTCAATGCCTCCGGCTCGCTGCGCATGCGTGCCTATCAGCTTGCATGGCTCTCGGCACGTATGGTCTCCGCCGATGCAGCGGAGGCAGCGGAGCTCCGTAGTATGATGATGGTGCAGATCGAGATGTATGACCGCATCCTTGCGGGGCTGCGCAGGGGAGATGCCGAGCTCGGCCTTCGTCCGGCATCGGATGAGGCGATCAAGGAACAGCTGCGCACGCTGCAGCCTCTCTGGGAGGAGTACCGCACAAATGTGTTCGCCGTCACGGGGGCTGTGGGGACGGAGGAAAAGCACGAGGCGAATGCCGTCGTTGCTGCCGAAGTTGACGGCTATGTGACCGAGGTGGACAAGCTCGTCACGGCGTATGACAATGCCAGCCAGGCAAAGATCGGCGTTTCCAAGAAGATCGGCGTGGGCGTGATCGTCCTTGCGTTCCTTGTCTTTGCCGTGTCCTCCTACTGCATCATCATGGAGGTACTGCGGCCGATTGCGGCACTGACTGCATCGTTCCGCGAGGTCGCGGGCAAGGAGGCGGATCTCACCCAGCAGCTCACCACCAGACGATTTGACGAGATCGGGCGCATTGTGCAGTCCTTCAACACCTTTGTCAGCGAGCTGCGCCGGATCATGCAGCGTGCGCAGACTTGCGCAGCCGAGGTCGCGGGGCTGTCGGATACGATGTGGCGGGCGAGTGTTGAGAACAGCAAGGCAGTCGAGTACAATGCGCTTGCCATCACCCATGTTGCCGCGCACACCAGCGAGCAGGATGAGAATGTCCAGATGCTCGCGTCGAGTGTGACCGGCATCTCTGCACATCTGGAGGAGATGCAGGTACTTACACAGGCGGAGAACGTGAACCGTACGGCGCTCCTCACCTCTATTGAAGCGGTACGCGCCTGCGCACAGGTCGCAGCAGCGGCATCGGAGGAGGTCGCCAAGGCCTCACGTGAGATCGCGGGACATACAACGGATGCGGCGGCCGCAATCGAGCAGGAAACCGCCTCTCTCGATGCCTTTGCCGCAACGGCCGAGCATCTCAAGGGCCACGCTGCCGAGCTGGATGAGCTGGTTGGCAAGTTCAAGGTGTAGCACGGTGGATTCTTGCCTCGCATGGAGCAATGCCGTACCATAGGATCGGGATTTGGATGTGTATGAAATAGGAGGTATACCATGGAGGTCAATGCAAATCTGGCACAGGACGTGTTTAAGGACGCAGGGGAGAGCGTCATTTTCCTCATGCTGTCACTGAAACGTGAGGACAGAGACAAGGAATGTGAGATCATCGCCGATATGGCGGACCGCATCGGTGCGATTCAGCGTTCGATGAACATCCGCGTTGCACCGGAGACGGTGAAGCTCACCTTCGGCTTCAGCAACCGCGCATGGGAGTATCTTTTCCCGCATGCCGCGAAACCAAAGGAATTAGAGGATTTCAAGGGCGTCAATGGGAAGAACCATCAGGCCCCGACAACGCCTGCCGATCTCTTCCTGCACGTACGTGCAGATGAGGCATCGACGACCTATCTCGTCGTCGATCAGATCATGGGCTTCCTGCGCCCCATCGTGGATGTTGTGGATGAGACGCACGGCTTCCACTATCGCGAGGGACGCGCCATCATCGACTTTATCGACGGGACGGAGAATCCCGTCGGTGAGGAGGCGAAGGAGTGGGCGATCATTGGCGCGGAGGATCCCGACTTCATCAATGGCTCCTATGCCTTCGCACAGAAGTATGTTCACGATCTCGATGCGTGGCGCGCCCTGCCGACCGAGGTGCAGGAAAAGTACATCGGCCGTCGGAAGTACAGCGATCTGGAGCTCGACGATGACGAGAAGGACCCGCGCGCGCACAACATCATCTCGCAGGACAACCGCGACGATGAGGAACACAAGATCGTGCGCATGAACGTCGTCTATGCGAACCCGGGTGAGGGCGTGCGCGGCACCTACTTTATCGGCTATGCACGCCACTGGGATGTGACGCGCACGATGGTCATCAATATGTTTACGCAGGACGATCGCCTGCTCGAGTACTCGACGGCACTGAAGGGACAGCTCTTCTTCATCCCGTCGAAGGAGCTCATGGGGCGCATCGCCGAGGGTGAATTGTTCTAAAACGGAGAATACCGCCGTGCCGAGGATCTCGGTGCGGCGGTATTTTTCTATGCCGTTATTCTTTGATCGGTTTTTTGAGCATCGACAGGATGACGGCGCCGACGATGGCGCCGATGATGATGCTCACGAGGTACATGAGCGGATTGCCGATGGTCGGGACGACGAAGATGCCGCCGTGGGGCGCACGCAGCGTGCAGTCAAAGACCATGGTGAGTGCGCCCGCAAGTGCCGAGCCGACGACCATCGAGGGGATGACGCGGACGGGGTCGGCGGCAGCAAAGGGAATGGCACCCTCCGTAATGAAGGAGAGCCCCATGACGTAGTTCGTGATGCCCGCCTTGCGCTGGCTCTCGGTGAAGCGGTTCTTAAAGAGGGTAGTCGCGAGGGCAATCGCGAGCGGCGGAACCATGCCGCCCGCCATAACTGCCGCCATGACGTGATACTCGCCCGAGGCGAGGAGCCCCGTGCCCGTGACATACGCCGCCTTGTTGATTGGGCCGCCCATGTCGATCGCCATCATGCCGCCGACAACAATGCCCATAAGGACGCGCGCTGAGGGATCCATGCTGCCGAGTGTCGCGACCATCCATGTGTTGATGGCGGCGACGGGCGGCGTGATGATGAAAAGGGTGATAAAGCCGATGATGAGGATGCCGAAGAACGGATAGAGCAGGACAGGCTTGATGCCGTCGAGTGCGGCGGGCAGTCCCGCAAAGCCCTTCTTCAGCAAGTTGACGGCATAGCCGCCGATAAATCCTGCGAGGAGTGCACCGAGGAAGCCCGTGCCGTGTGCACCCGCGAGTGCGCCGCCGACGAAGCCGACGGCGAGACCGGGGCGGTCAGCGATGGACATGGCGATGAAGCCCGCGAGAACGGGAAGCATAAAGCCGAACGATGCGCCGCCGACGTCCTTAAAGAACTTTGCAAGCGGCGTGTTCGAGCCGAAATTCGCAGGATTGGCGCTGTTGTAATCGTCGAAGAGGAAGGCGAGCGCGATGAGAATACCGCCGCCGACGACGAAGGGGAGCATGTGCGAGACGCCGTTCATAAGGTGTTTGTAGATCTGGCGCGCGAGGCTCTCATCCTCCGCATTGTCTGCGCCGGAAGCGTGATAGACGGGAGCGTTCCCGGAGAGCGCACGGTCGATGAGCTCGTCCGCCTTGTTGATGCCGTCCGCGACCTTCGTGATGACGACGCGCCGCCCGTTGAAACGGGACATAGCGACGTTCTTATCCGCTGCGACGATGATGCCGTCCGCGGCCGCGATCTCTTCGTCTGTGAGGACGTTCTTCACGCCCGCCGAGCCGTTCGTCTCGACCTTGACGGTGAGTCCGCGCTTTTTCGCGTGCTGTTCGATGCTCTCCGCCGCCATGAAGGTGTGCGCGATGCCCGTCGGGCAGGCGGTGACGGCGAGGATCTGGATGTGGTCGGCTTTGGGGGCGGCGGCTGCGGGCTCCTCTGTGGCAGAAGGCGCGACGAACCGGTCGTTCTCCTTATCGTCGACGAGTTTGCGGAACTCTTCAACCGTCTTTGCATTGATGAGCGCTTCTTTGAAGTCCGGATCCATGATCATCGTCGCGAGCTTCGAGAGGATCGCAAGATGCTCGTCGTTCGCCGCATCGGGCGCCGCGATCATGAAGAACAGGCGGCTCGGATTGCCGTCCATCGCGGCAAAATCCATGCCGTCCGGGACGGTCATCGCGGCAAGTCCCGCAGCGCGCACGCCCGCACTCTTGGCGTGGGGGGTCGCGATGCCGTCGCCGAGCCCCGTTGTGCCGCTCTCCTCGCGCGCGAGCACGTCTTTGATGTATTGGTCTTTATCGCTCAGATTGCCGCCTTTTTCCATGTAGTCCGCGAGCAGGCGGATGGCCGCCTCCTTTGAGGCGGGCGGCGTGATGCCGAGGGCGATGCTCTCGGGTTTGAGCAGATCGTTAATAGTCAAAATGAAACCTCCTTTGAGGTGTATTTTTTAATTATACGGAAATTTTTTTCAGCAGCGCCAACGCCTCATCCCGCGTGGCGAGGTTTTCCGAGAACGCCGACGCGGAGCCTGTCGCAACGCCCATGTAGAACGCACGCGCATAGTCGCCGTCCGACTCCATGAAGCCCGCGAGGAAGCCTGCGACCATCGAGTCGCCCGCGCCGACGGAGTTGACGAGCGTCCCTTTCGGCGCGGCGGAGCGGTAGAACACACCCTCGCGCGTGAGGAGGATTGCGCCGTCGCCCGCCATCGAGATGAGCACGTTCTCCGCGCCCTCTTCTTGGAGCTTTTTTGCGTGCGCGACGATCTCGTCGTCCGTTTTGAGAACGACGCCGAACATCTCGCCGAGTTCGTGATTGTTCGGCTTGATGAGGAAGGGACGGTACTTCAGCACGCGGCGCAGGAGGTTCTTCGTCGCGTCCACGACGATGCGGATGCCGCGCCCCGATAGATGCTCCATGATGCGCTCGTACATATCGTCCGGCAGTGTGTTCGGGATCGAGCCGGCGAGGACGAGCGTATCGCCGCTTTTGAGGCGATCAAGCCTGTCAAATAATGCACGCTGTGCATCTTCTGTAATGACAGGACCCTGCCCATTGATTTCACTTTCCTCCTCCGCCTTGATCTTCACATTGATGCGGGAAAAGCCCTCGTCCAGCGGAACGAAGTCCTCCGCAACCCCGAACGACGCGAGCATCTCCCGCATCGCCGTCCCGGTGAATCCTGCGGTAAAGCCGAGCGCCGTACTCTCGTGCCCGAGATTTTTCAGCACGATGGAGACATTGATCCCCTTGCCTCCCGGCAGGATCTGCTCGTAGTTCACGCGGTTGATTTCCCCCGGCGCGAATCGTTCCAGCCGTACGATGTAGTCGATCGACGGGTTGAACGTGACGGTGTAGATCATATATTATCCCCCTCCCATACGATGGTTTCGTGATAAAATTAACATTCCCCTTATACAGCTATGATATATCGGGGCAGGGGCAAAGTCAAGAAAACCATTTTCATCTTCGCGCTCTTGCCTGAAGTTTTTCTTTCCTCTATAATATATGAGAAAATAAATTATCCGGGAGGATTTATGACTGCACAAAATACGCACGCCGGCAAGCCGAAGCACGGCACGCTCTTTTATGTGAAAAAAATGCTGATGCTCATCATCGGCGCGCTCATCACCGCGGCGGGGCTCGAGCTGTTCCTCATTCCGAACAACGTCATCGACGGCGGCGTCGTGGGACTTTCGATCATGTCGCACACCATCACGGGCATGACGCTCGGCACGTTCCTCGTCATCTACAATATCCCGTTCATCTACATGGGGTACAAGCAAATCGGCAAGAGTTTTGCGCTCTCGACGATCTTTGCCATCGTCATGCTCTCCGTGTGGACGGGCGTTCTGCATTCCGTCCCGCCGGTGACGAGCGATCCGTTCCTCGCCGCGATCTTCGGGGGCGTCGTGACGGGGCTCGGGGTCGGCATCGTCATGCGTACGGGCGGCTCGTTCGACGGCACGGAGATCGTCGCCATCATCCTCGATGCGCGGACGCAGTTCTCCGTCGGCGAGGTCGTCATGTTCATCAACCTCTTTATCCTGAGTTCTGCAGGGCTGTTGTATGGTTGGGATAAAGCTATGTACTCGCTCTTTGCATACTTCGTCATTGCAAAGATGATTGACGTCGTGCTCAAGGGGCTCGACGAGTCCTACGCCGTCATGATCGTCACGAACGAGCACGAGGAGGTGACCGCCGCCCTCAACGAACGCCTCGGGCGCGGCGTCACCCTCCTGCACGGCGCGGGCGGTTACACGGGCGAGGCGAAGGAAGTCCTCTACTGCGTCGTCACGCGTCTGGAGCTCGATAAACTCAAGGAAATCGTGCTGGATAAGGACGAGAAGGCATTTGTCACGATTAATGCGGTTCACGACATCGTAGGGGGTAGGTTCAAGAAGAAAGCCATCCATTAGGCGTGAGACACGATCTTTGCGCACAGCGTTGTCATTACGTCGAATGCTTCGCTTGACGTAGGTTTTATCTACGCCGGCGCTCGCATTCTCCTTATTCCTAGCTGTGCATCAAAGCTTGCGCCTCACTTACGTTGCGGTTGGACGCGGGATTTTCGCGCCTAACTTTGTCATATCGTCGAGCACTTCGGTTGATGCAGCTTTTTACTACGCCTGCCCTCGTGCTCTCCTCATTCCTCGTTATGCATCGAAACTTCCGCGTCACTTACGTTTCGATTTGGAGTGCGATCTCGGCGCATAGCGTCGTCATTACATCGTGGGAAAATTCACAACTTATGCGTGCCCCTACAAAGGCGGCTTGGATCGCAGCTGCTTCTTACGACGCAGCCGAGCCCTCCCGCATACGCCGGTCTCTATCGCAAGGTGAGGGGGGGTATTCGCCGTCGCGGAGCTTTTACCCCATAGGGACGGCGTGCTCCGTTCATTTCTTTTAGATGCAATGTCACCGCGCCGCGGTACTGCCCGGCGCATGATCGACTGCCGAGCGGTGCGGCGCAGTACCTTGGTATTTCGTCTAAAGCGCGTACGCCGTTTGCGCAGCGACAAGAATATACCCACGAACCGGAGAAAACATATCCGCCTCGTTTGCGACGCCGCAAGAAAGATAGCCTGAGCTGCGACCTTGCCGATACGTCATGCCGCCATAAACTTACAGCATGAAAGGAGCCCTCCCATGAACTGCCGTCTCTATCGCATCATTATCCTATGCGTGCTCCTCTCTCTCCTTTTGACCGCCCCGGTTGCCGCGGCGTCCGTGCCGCAGGTCGCGCGTCTCTCCCTCGTCACGGAAAATGCGTGGGATCTCGATCAAGATACGATCGATATGCTTGACGACATGGTCGCCGATGCTCTGCACATGCCGTTTGGCGGACTCATGGGGTGGGTGCAGGACGTGGACGAGCACGATTTGTTCGCCGCCTACAATGCCGCTGTGGAGATGGAACGCACGACGAGGGATACCCCTGATTATCCCGCGATCGTTCGTATGGTCGCGGACGTCACGGATGCCGATCTCGCCGTGCTCCCTATCCTCACATATTACGACGAAGAAATCTATCACGGGTGGGATTTCTCCGCGGATGATTACCTCGTCAGCCGCGCAAGCGTGCGACTCCTCGTTTATGACCGCCAAAAAGATGAGCTCGTCGATCGCCGTATCACGCGTACGTTCCGCGACGAATATGCCGTGCGCGGCAGGGCGCATGAGCTCGCCCGCGACGCCATGCGCGCCGTACTTGTGGAGGTTCGGCTCAAGGAGCGCGTCAGGGATCTGCGCGAAGCTGCACGCAGCGGCAGGTACCCGTATTAAATCAATCGGCGATTCCTTATAAAACAGTGGGCGGGAATCCATTTTCCATATCCTATATTTGGGGATTTTGAGGGCTGTAATGTCCGGGATTAAGTCGATAAAAATAAATTCGAATAAATAAATATAAAAAGGAATAAAATATAATAAATAAATCAATAAATATATGATGGACGTTTAGGAGGGGCTATTGTGCGGTACATTCATTTCCTCACGATCTTCTTTGCAGTTCTTATGAGTACATCCGCTGTGTTTGCCGCACCGCTGATCGCAGTCGATCGCGGAGATGGGGTGCTTGTCGAAAAAGAAAGCGGAAAAATCATTGGAAAAATCAACCCGGGCAATCCTACAGGGCAGATTATACGCGTCGATGCGGGGGACTATGCGGTCGGTTTTGTCTCAACGCTCCTCTTTGAGCCTGTAGAAAAGAAAGATGTCCCCGTCCCCGCATACAACCGTGACGCAATGGAACGCGTGACGACCTTCCTCACCACGGGGCGTAAAGATCCCTTGCGTCTCTTTATTTCCTGCACAGAGATGAAGGAAGAGTTCTACAATCGTGTTATGCGCGGTGCGGAAACGGAGTACATTGACACGCGGCTGGAGAAGGCTTCGCGGGATGCCGGCAAAACGATGCCCCGGCGTGTCGATTTTCCCACAGTCGGCGACGGGAGCCGGCTTTACACGGTCACGGATATGATGAATGGGATAAAGATGCATACGGATATTCTCTATATCGTCAAGGCTCCCGTGATATGGGCGGTGGAATTTGACTATCCGGAGGATGTGCCGGGACTCGGAGCGCGTGTGCGGGAAGCATTGGAAGACGTCCAGGCCTGGACAACCGGGGAGCCCGGGAAGTAATAATATCGGACGGATAAGGTATTTATATCAGCGTAACCGGAAGTCCCTTGCATACAAAAAGAGACCTGCAGCACATACGTGCAGCAAGTCTCTTTTCTATGCAATTTTACCCATGAACTATGTTGATTTACGCAAGCATCGAGCGGAGGAACCAGATCTGCTTTGCGTAGTTCGCGATGTGATCCTCCATGAGGTTCGCGATGCCGAAGACATCGTCCTTGTCCGCGAGGGCGCGGATGGAGGCTGCCTGGTCACGGAGCAGCTCAAGGTCGGCGAGCGTGAGCTGGAGCGCCTTCTTCTGATCGACCTTCTCATCTGCAAGCTCCTTGATCGTCGCGATGGCAAGATAGCCCTTCAGGCTTGCCACAGGCTGCTCACCGCAGATCTTGAGGATCTCAGCACTCTCATCGAGCACGTCTGCAAATGCATCATAGAGCGACTCGAGGTACTCATGCACTGCCTTGAACTGCGAGCCAACCACGTTCCAGTGGAGGTTGTGCAGCTTGATATAGCCGACGCCGATGTTGGCGATGTAGCCGTTGATTGCATTTGTGAGTTCAGACATATTCGTGTGTTTCATAGTGGTAAATCCCCTTTCGTTTTGTTGTTCCGCAGATGCCGTGACATCTGTTTCATATCTCATTACATGTGTTATTATATCCCAGTGCATTTTATTTGTCAATACTTATTATTAAATGGTTTTGCGAAAAAATATCTCTGCGGTAATTTCTGCCGCAGAGATATGGAAGGTGGGGTATATGTATCCTCAATCCTTTACGTTGCGGAATGCAAGCGAGTAAAGGAGCACGACGGCGAAGCAGAGGACGGGGAGGTAGAAGGCGGTCCGGATGGCGGCGACCTCAGGGGTGAAGCCGCTGACGAGTCCGGAGAGTGTGCCGCCGTCGACGAGTGCGCCCATCATCGGGGTGATGATCGCGCCGCCGAGGATTGCCATGATGAGTCCCGCTGCACCGAATTTGACCTCAGGGCCAAGGCCGCGCAGGGCGATGCCGTAGATGGTGGGGAACATGAGGGACATGCAGCCCGAGATGCCGACGAGACAGTAGATGGAGGTCTCAATAGGGAGGTAGATGGTGCCGAGGCAGCAGAGGATGCC
>ERZ773003.769-NODE-769-length-21926-cov-5.491884_pt1 | contig 21926 bp, 17 predicted proteins | sample MGYA00580668_ERZ773003 | MGnify/ENA primary metagenome ERZ773003 (study PRJEB29015, sample SAMEA2738002) | human oral metagenome | biome: human oral; feature: human-associated habitat; material: dental | place: China | collected 2126 ... | reverse complement strand
CCTCGCCATATCGCAGGAGGAGCAGGCGCGCAGTCTCCGCGCCTTTTGTAGCAGAGGTTTCGCCCACTGCCACGCGATGAACGGCGAGGGCATCCACGTCGCTTCCGACGGCAGCATCTACGCCTGCTCTTCGCTCGTCGGCGACGCGCGCTTCTTCCTCGGCAATGTCATGCAGGGCATCTCCGAGGAACGCGAGCGCGCGGTCGCCGCGCTCGTGCATGACGGTATGGCGCGCTGCCGCTCCTGCGATACACTCGCCGCGTGCGGCGGCGGATGCTTCGCGCGGATGCACACCGCGGGCACGGATAGTGCCGAATGCGGCATGAAGCGCGCCGTCATCGCCCATGCGGCGGGCGGCGTACAAGGAAGTATCTCTCATGCAAAGAACCGCATGTAAAGATAGATGAACTAATTTTTATAGGGAAAGGAAATGTTTTTATGAAGAAAAGCCTCTTACAGACGTTGGTCGTCACGGCAATTCTCTCCGGTATGAATGGAGTTGTGTCCGCAGAGGGGGGACAAGATACATCAAAACTCGATGAGTATACGCTCGACGATGTGGTTGTCACCGCACAGCGCGTCGAAACCAAGGATTTGGATACGCCCGCGACGACGACGGTGATCACCGCGCAGCAGCTGAAGGACAGCGGCGCGCAGACGGCGTTTGATGCACTCGAGCGTATACCGGGAGTGAATGCATATTCTTACGGTCCTGCAGGCGAGGGGAGTATTGATCTCTCCCGCATCAATATCCGCGGATTGGATAAGGGGACATTGGTACTGATTGACGGCAGCCCCGCTAACCTCATGAACTATAATCAGATGATGAATGCGATCCCCGTCGAGTCCATCGAAAAGATTGAGGTCGTTAAGGGAGCATCCTCCGTTCTCTATGGTGCGGAGGCGATGGCGGGCGTTATCAATATCATTACAAAGAAACCCACTGATGATAAACTTCATGGAAGTGTCACAGGGATGATTGGCAGTCATGAGAAGAACTATGGAATTGCAGTCTCAGGGCAGAATTTTAGCATTCAGTATAAGAAAGAATACCGCAAGGAGATTTCCCAGTATAACCGGATGTTTCCGTACACGTACGCAGGGCGGAACTTTACGCGCAAATCCAGCGATAATTCGATGCGGGATTCCATCTTTCTCAACCTGCGCCTGAGCGATAAGCTGACTGCAAATTATACGTACAATGAAACTGACCGCGGGCATCGGGAGTTTAAGTATGATACGCATGTAAAAGACTGGGTCACGCCGTATAAGCACTATCGCTACGAGTATAAGACCAACCGATTCGCGCTCATCTATGACGACAAGCATACGGGGCTGAAATCAAGCCTTGCCTATCTCAAGCATACGACGCGCCCGCTCAATGCCGACAGCACTACAGACACGGATGCGACGAGTTGGAACTTTGACACACAGAAGAAATGGGATCTGCGCGGCGGGCTTGATACCCTCGTCGCGGGATTTGATTTCCATCGCGAAGGGCATGTCAAGCGTCATTCCGCAAATCATGGCAGTCTCCATCGCGATCAGTATGCCGTTTTTGCAGCCTATACACGTCAAATGAACGATCGATTCTCGGCAACGGTTGGGATTCGTGAGCATTTTGTTAAGGGAAACGGGTACGACCGGGGGCAGAGCATCTTCCTGCCACAGGTGCAGACCCTCTACAAGATGAGCCCACGCGCTTCGTGGTACGTGAACGTAGGCAGGTCGTTTGAAACTCCCGCGGTGAACTCGCCCTACTACAGTGCCAAGGTGTCAACACGGTATCGACTCAATCCGCAGGATGGATGGACGTACGAAACGGGCATCAAGTTCGGCGACGTGAAAGAATCGCTGAAAGTCGCGCTCTTCCATATGGACATCAATAACAAGTTCAAATGGGTGAAAGAGAATACGGTGATTTCGGGCGGTGACCCCGATACGTGGGTACAGACCAATCTCGACAAGTTCAAGAACACGGGAATTGAGCTGGAATACAGCAGGCAGCTCAGCGACCGCCTGAGCATTCGTACCGGCGGTTACTACGGGAATCCCAAGGCAAAGAGCAGCAACGGCGATTGGACACAGTCTGATGCACGGGTTCAGCTCTTTGCAGGGCTCCAGTACCATGTCAATAAGCTGCGCCTTAACACGGATTGGTACGTTACGGCAAAGAGACAGCCGTCGGCGTATCTCCTGACCGGTATTTACGGAGCAAGCAGCGGGAAGTCGGATCATGCAATACCGAATCGTATTGAGGGAAATCTGACGATGGAATATACGATTTCTCCAGTGCAGACCGTATCGTTCGGCGTTTATAACCTGCTTGACCGAGATAATCCAATCAATGACAATGAGCATTGGTCGCTCCCGCGGAACTATCGTCTGTCCTACACCTATCGCTTCTAAGATAATCATATGCATCGTACAGCGTCTAACCGCACGGAGCAGCGTGCTGTTAGACGCTCGCATAATATGTTGCCCAGAACAATTGAAAAATTAAGGAGGAACAGTTTTGAAGAAACAACTGCTGCAGGCGGCTGTCATCACTGCGATTCTCTCCGGTATAAATGGAGTTGTGTCCGCAGGAGGAGAACAAGATGCCTCGAAACTCGATGAGTATACACTTGACGATGTGGTTGTCACCGCACAGCGCGTTGAGACCAGAGATTTGGACACGCCCGCGACGACGGCTGTAATTACAGAGCAGCAGCTGAAAGACAGCGGCGCCGTTACGGCATACGAAGCGCTTGAACGCGTGCCGGGACTGAACTCAAGCGCCTATGGACATGGCGGCGAGCAATACGGCGGCATGTTCTCGCGTCTCAGTGTCCGAGGACTTGACCGAGGAACCCTTTTGCTCATTGACGGGACTCCGGCGAATTTTCTGAACTATAATTCTATGCTGAACTCGATTCCCGTGGATGCCATTGAGAAAATCGAAATCGTGAAGGGGGCGGGATCGGTTCTCTACGGTGCGGAGGCAATGGGCGGCGTCATCAATATCATCACGAAGAAGCCGGAGGGGAAGAAGGTGCAGGGGCACGTTACGGGTGCTGTCGACAGCTATGATAAAAACTATGGCGTCATGGTCGGGAATGAGCATGTGATATTCTCCTACCGCAGAGATTACAGAAAGCCTGTTCACCAAACGAGCCGCATTTTTTTCAAAACGCCGACAACAACCACGACACGCAAGAGCCGCGAAGCCGGGACAAAGGACAGTGCGTTTCTCAGCCTGCGTATTACCGATAAACTAACCGCTACCTATGCCTATAACGATACCGATTCCACAACGAACGAGTACGATTACCAATCCGCCCTGCGCGACTGGTCAAAGCTCAAAGCGTCACGGCGGTATCACTATAGACAGCAGCGTGTCGGCGTGACTTATGATGATGCCGATCGGCAGTGGCACAGCAAGTTTGCGTGGATACGGCAGGAAGTTCGTCCCATGACCAAGGATGCCAGCTCCGATACCAATTCCAACGCATATCATTTCGAAGTCCAGAAGGCGTGGAATTTTCGTGAGGGCAAGGACAGTCTCGTCGGCGGACTTGAATTTCATCGTGAAAACTATCTGAATAACGTAAAAACAGAAGCGCATTTGGAACGTGATTCCTACGCCGCGTTTTTCTCTTACACACGGCGGCTCAGCAATCGGTTCTCCGCAACACTTGGCATGCGCGAGCATATCGTCAAGAAGAATACCTATGAGCGGCGCCAGAACGTATTTCTCCCGCAGATCCAGACGGTTTACAAAATCACGCCAAAAGCCTCATGGTATGTCAATATTGGAAAATCGTTCGAGATGCCGGCGGTCAACTCTTGGTTCACGAAGCGGAACGTATTCAAGCTGTATCCGATGAAACCGCAGGTCGGGTGGAACTACGAGACGGGAGTCAAGTTTGGCGACAATAAAGAATCGCTCAGGGTCGCAGTATTCCGCATGGCGGTCAAAAATCAATTTGTCTGGGCGGTAGAGGAAGACCCGGTTACTCATGAAAAATTTGATATACAGACAAATGGGGACGAGTTCCGAAACATCGGCATCGAGTTGGAGTATCACAAGCAGATTACGCCAAATCTACAGGCACGAATCGGCGGATACTACGCAAATCCGCGTGCAAGAGAGAAGGGGGAATGGAGACAGTCGGATGCGCACCAACAGTATTTTGCAGGACTCCTGTACCGCAAAGATAAGCTGCGCATCAGTACGGACTGGTATGTTACGGCAGGGCGGCAGTGGGCATATTATACACTGACCGGGAAAACCGCATCAGGAAAACCGGATCACAAAATCCCCAACCGCATCGAGGGACAGCTCACGATGAGCTATGAAGTAACGCCCGATCAGACGCTCTCGTTCGGCGTCTATAACATACTCAATCGAGAGAATCCGATCATTCAGCACGAATACTGGTCGCTTCCGCGGAACTATCGCCTGTCGTACACATATCGGTTCTAAAATTAAACATATCGCCGTCATATCTGCATGGATGCGGCAGCACCGTGTCCATGCGGGGCGGTATGTGAATAAATATCGCGCTGAAATGGTGTACAGCGCCAAAAAGGAGGAAAAACTTTGAAAAAGCAACTGCTGCAAACAGCGGTAATTACCGCGATTCTTTCCGGTGTGAACGGAATTGTATCCGCCGGGGGGGGACAAGATGCAGACGTCATGCCTGTTTATACTCTGGATGACGTTATCGTCACCGCGCAGCGCGTCGAAACTAAAGAGCTCGACACGCCGGCGTCAACGACGGTAATCACGCGCGAGGAGATCGCGCAGAGCGGGGCGAAAAGTGCCGCCGATGTGCTGAGCAAAGTCAACGGGCTGACCTATAAAACCTTTGGACCCGGCGGCGCGTCGATGGGGACAATGACGAACGAGGTCAATATCCGGGGCGTAGAGGGAGATGCACTCATTCTTGTCAACGGAAATCCCGTTGCGTGGCGCGGGAAATATAATCTCGACGCAATGGCGGCGGAGAATATCGAGCGCATCGAGATCGTTAAGGGAAGCGGTTCCGTTCTCTACGGCAGCGAGGCGATGAGCGGCGTCGTCAATATCATTACGAAAAAGGGCGGAGAAAATTCCGTTACCGTTGGCGCGGGTAATTTTGGGCAGCGTGCTTATGGCGTCAGTGTCGGCAACGAGCGCTTTGGACTCAGCTATCACGTAAAACGCTGGGGGGAAGTCGGCAGAATCAGTGCGTCCGATTTGAAATTGACGAACGATAGCGGAACCAAATTGCTCTTTGGCGAAAATCATACCGATGTCGATAAGGTAAAGAAGGAGGATCTCGCGCTGAACTACCGCATCAGTCCCTCGTGGGATATGGTGTATCACTATTACAATACCGAGGCGCGGTATAAGCGATTTATCGATCGTGTTGACTATACGCTTCCCACTGCAAGAATCAAAGCAGGAGAACCATACAATACGCGTATGTACGAGACGGATCAGCACACGATGCAGCTGCATTATAAGGCGCATGACTGGAAAGTCGATCTGTATTTCAACACGACGGAATCCAAAGGCGATGGACCGACCTACATCAGTCAGCGCACCGGCAGACGTACGACCGGCACGCAAAAGACGTCTGCCAACTGGTATCAAAGCCGCGAGCGCAACCGCAGCTATGGGGTTGATGCACAGCATGACTGGAAGTTCGGCGAGAAATCAAGCCTGATTGCCGGTATGAGCCTCGCACGCGAGGACTATCGCAAACTCGCAACGATTTCGACAGCGGAAAAAGACACGCTCCATTATGCACGTAATAACTGGGGACTGTTTGCGCAGTGGACGCAGAAATTTGACGAGCGCAACACGGGGGTTTTCGGGATGCGCGAGACGTGGACAACAGGCGAAAGTAACGGTTCAAATTTCAGCAATTTCAACATGGCAGGACAGTTCCTGCACAAGCTGGACAAAGAGAGCAGTCTGTATCTGAACATCGCCCAATCCTTTAAGATGCCGACATTCTCACAGATGTACAATTCGAATGACCGCGCGACGCCGAATCCGGGATTGAAACCGCAGACGGGCGTCAATTACGAGATCGGCTGGAAGAAAGATCACGGTGCGCACCGCCTGCGCGCGGCGCTGTTCCATATGCGTATCAAGGACAATATTACGGCATCGGTTGATAAAAAGACCGGATCGGCCGTCTATACCTACGTCAACGAGGACTTCCGCAATACGGGGGTTGAACTGTCAGATACGATCACAGGCAAGCATGGGTTCACCTACAACTGGGGACTGACATGGCAGAACCCCGTGAGCAGGAAATCCGGAGACGCGTCCAAGAGTTACTGGGATCGGAAATTCGGCAAGATTCAGCTGACGGGCGGCATTTCCTATGCGCGCGGCAAATGGACGTCTGCGCTTTCGGCTTCTTATCTCGCCGACCGTGTACAGACCCCTTCCAAGGAGCATTCTTACGCGTGCAAACCCTATCTGCTCACATCGTGGAACACAACCTACCGACCGGATGAGCACAGTGAGCTCTCTCTCTTGATCGACAACCTGCTTGATCGGGAGGATAATCTCGGACACTCCGGGTCGGTTTATTGGTCAACTCCTGTGAACTATATGCTCAATTACACCTATCGGTTCTAAAACGAGTCGCCGTATCGCCTCCAAGGGAGGGGCGCGGCGGCAATGAAAAATCCCGCGCCGGGGAATTTCCCCGCGCGGGATTTTTATATGTATGGGTCGTAACCCATACGAAAAGAGAGCCGCATTTTGCGGCTCTCCGAACGATGTCCTACGAACAAGCTTATTTGGCTTGTTCGTCTCATATTCATTTGGTGGAGATGAGGAGAATCGAACTCCTGTCCGAAGATAACGTCACATGGGATTCTCCGAGCGCAGTCTGTGCTTTTATTTAGGCGACGCATCCCCCGCAGACAAGGTATGCGCTGCCGATCACGATTGATTTCCCGTGAGAGTTATCGTGCGATGGCTCCCGGGTATCCCGCGTTTGACCCCTTGCTCCGTCCGTGCGGGAGACGGTCGGAAAGGGGCTGGCTTAAGCCGCCAGAGCGTAGTCTTCGTTTGCTTTTATGTTTAATAAAAGTTTTCACCTTACTAACGGGTTGATGACCCCCCGGCTCGCTGTCCACATACCGCCCATCCCCGTCGAGACCATTACATCCCCGATAATGGAAGCATGTGATTGCTTGCCTATATATTATCAGATGTTATATCGTCTGTCAAATCCCTTGCAAGTTCGGAAAATTTTTAGTATCATGTAACGTGGATTGAAATGCGACAGAATTCGCAGGAGGCGATCGCTTGCAAAAAGAAAGAACGCTGGCGGCGCGTGCGGTCTATGACGGCATCGGGCTGCACTCGGGACGCCGGGTTCATATGGAACTCGCACCGGCGCCGCCCGGGACGGGCATCCTGTTCGGACGCTCCGATCTGCCGGAGCAGCCGCCCGTCGCCGCCGTTGCGGCGAACGTGACGGCGACGCTGCGTGCAACGACGATTGGCGCGGGAGCGCTGAAATTCTTCACGATTGAGCATCTGATGAGCGCGCTGCATGTGCATGGGGTTGATAACTGCCTTGTGACGCTTGATGCGGAGGAACCGCCCGTTGTAGACGGCAGCGCGCGCGCGTTTTTTAACCTCATCGCAGGCGTGGGGACGGTGGAGCAGGAGGCGGAGCGCAGGACGACGGTCATTGACCGCATCTATCGTGTGGACGACGGCAGTCACTTTGTGATGGCACTGCCGTACGACGGGCTGCGCGTCTCGTTCACCTCGCTCAACGAGCATCCGCTCATCGGCGTGCAGTATTTCGACGTGGAGGTTACGCCTGAGACGTATGCAAAGGAGATTGCGCCGGCGCGTACGATCGCCTATGAAAAGGAGGTCGAGGCGCTCCGTGCGCATGGTCTCGGGCTTGGTGGCTCGCTCGAGACGGTCATTGTCTATAATGACGAGGGGTGGGTGAATCCCCTGAATTTTTCCAATGAACTGGTGCGCCACAAGATTCTCGATGTGATCGGGGATATCCGTCTGGCGGGCATCATCCGGGGGCATATCGTAGCGGTGGCGTCGGGGCACGCGCTCAACACGGCGCTGGCGAAGCAGATTGCAGAGAAGGGGAATTAGCATGACTTTGGACATCAATGAGATTCAGCAGATTCTGCCGCATCGTCCGCCGATGCTGCTTGTGGATCGCATCGTCGATCTGATTCCGTTCAAATCGGCAACGGGCATCAAGTGCGTGACGATGAACGAGTCGTTCTTCCTCGGACATTTCCCGGGGCATCCGATCATGCCGGGGGTGCTGCTCCTCGAGGGGATGGCGCAGGTCGGCGGCGTCACGATGCTCTATCCGGACGAGCACCGCGGCAAGATCGCGCTTTTTGGCGGGATGGAAAATGTGAAGTTCAAACGTCCCGTCGTCCCCGGCGACGTGGTGGTGACGAAGGCGGAGCTTGTGCGCGTGCGCGGCGTGTTCGGCGTGCTGCACGCGGATGCCTATGTCAACGACGAACTCGTGGCGGCAGCAGATTTCAAATTTGCCCTGAAAAATGGGGATGAAATCTGAAAAAAGAGCCATAAATACAGGATAAAAGGACATAATCCACGCTCAGAAAGGAAAAAGCCCGTTTTCGGCGAATTTTCCGATGTGAATATGCGATGCTCACGCAGGATTATAGCAGAGAGTGGAATATGTCTGCCCTAGCGGAGACGCCGGGGCTGAAGGAGTTGAAATAGATGACAGGCAGCAGCAAGGTTATCGCCTATATCCATGACACCGCCGTCGTTGCGCCGACGGCGCGCATCGCGCGGAATGTGGAGATCGGCCCCTACGCGGTCATCTCGGATCATGTTGAGATCGGCGAGGGGACAAAGATCGAACCGCACGCCGTGATCAAAGAGTGGACGAAGATCGGCCGGGACTGCCATATTTTTCAAGGAGCCTCCATCGGCGAGGTGCCGCAGGATCTGAAGTTCAAGGGCGAAAAGAGCTATACGTTCATCGGCGACCGCACGACGATTCGTGAGTGCGCGACGGTGCACCGCGCGACGGGCGAGGGCGAGGAGACGCGCATCGGTGACGACTGCCTCCTCATGGCGTATACACATATCGCGCATAATTGCATCCTCGGCAACCGCATCATCATGAGCAACGCGGCGATGCTCGCGGGACATGCCATCGTCGAGGACGGCGTCGTGATCGGCGGCATGGCGGGCGTGCATCAGTTTGTAAAGATCGGGCGCAACGCGATGATCGGCGGCACGTCAAAACTCGTGCAGGATGTCGTGCCGTTCACGATGGTGGATGGACATCCTGCACGTGCCGTCGGTCTCAACAGCGTCGGCATCTCGCGCGCGGGCATTCCCATCAATGTGCGCCGCCGCATCAAGCAGGCGTACAAGATCCTCTACCGCTCGGGGCTGAACCTCACGCAGGCGATCGCCGTCATCGAGCAGGAGGTGGATTCCTGCGAGGAGATCGACCATCTCCTGCGCTTCCTCCGCAACGCGGAGCGCGGCATCTGCCGGGAACGTCACGAGGATGAGTAAGGGGAGAGATTCATGGAAAAAATAGGTCTGCTCGCAGGTGTCGGACATCTGCCTGCCGCGTGTGCACGTGCGGCGCGTGCGCTCGGCTATGAGGTGCATGCGGTTGCGCTTCTGCCGGATACGGATCCGGAGCTGAAGGATGCGGCAAATGTCTATCGCGAGATCAGCATCGGTCAGATCGCTTCCATCCTTGCGTATTTGCAGCAGGAGGAGATCAAAAAGGTCACGATGATCGGCAAGGTGACGAAGGAACTCCTCTTCACCGGGGCGATCGTACCCGACGAAATGCTGCGCGGGATGCTGATGCAGCTGCCGAATCAGAACGACGATACCATCATGATGATGTTCGTCGGCGCCTTGATGAAGATCGGCGTGACGCCGCTCGATCAGACGGCGCTCATTCGTCCGCTCATGCCGGCGGAGGGGACACTCACGAGCCGCGCACCGAGCGAGGCGGAGCGCCGCGATATGGAGTTCGGTCTCCAAATGGCACGTGAGATCGGGCGTCTCGACGTCGGGCAGACTGCCGTTGTGAAGGACATGGCGGTTATGGCGCTCGAGGCAATCGAGGGGACGGACGCCTGCATCCGCCGCGGCGGGCAGCTTGCGGGCAGCGGCGCCGTCGTCGCGAAGGCGGCAAAGCCGCAGCAGGACAGCCGATTCGATGTGCCCGCGGTCGGGCTGGATACCATCGAATCCCTTGTTGCCGTCAAGGCGTCGGCGCTCGCGATCGAGGCGGGCAAAACGCTCTTCATCGACAAGGAACGCGCCGTTGCACTTGCGGAGGCGAACGGCATCACGATCGCGGCGCTCTAAGAGAAGGAGGTCTTGCCGGTGAAGATCATGCTGTCGGCGGGCGAGACTTCGGGCGACCTGCACGGGGCGGCGCTCGCGCGGGAACTGCGGGCGATCGATCCGGAGGTTTCGCTCATCGGCTTCGGCGGGGCGCGGATGGCGGAGGCAGGCGTTGTGCTCCGCCAAAACTATACGGACTACAACGTCATGGGCATCTCGGCGGTGCTGATGAATCTGCGCCGCATTCTTGCCCTCCTCGACGACCTCACGCGGCTCATGGAGGAGGAGCGTCCGGATGTGCTCGTCATCATCGACTATCCGGATTTTAACTGGCGGCTCGCAAAGCGGGCAAAAGAGCGGGGCATCCCCGTCTTTTCTTATATTCCCCCTTCTGCATGGGCGTGGCGCAAGGGGCGCGCGAAGGACTGCGCAAAGATCGCGGACGAGCTCGTGGCGATCTTCCCGCATGAGCTCGCGCCGTATGAGGCGGCGGGGGCGAACATCTCGTTCGTCGGCAACCCTCTCGTGGATACGGTACGGGCGGAGCTGCCGCCCGAAGAGGCACGCCGGCATTTCGGCATCGCGGACGGCGAGGTTCCCATCCTGCTCATGCCGGGCAGCCGCCGTGAGGAGATCGAACGGCTCCTCCCCGCGATGCTCGGCGCGGCGAAGATTCTCTCAGCGGCGGATCCTGCGCGGCGTTTTTTTCTGCCTGTTGCGGGGGGCGTCGACGAGGAGCGGCTTGCCGCGCACCTTGCGGCGGCGTCCGTACCCGTGATGCTTGCCCGTGACGCGCGCTATGCGCTCATGGGCATTGCACGCGCGGCGATGGCTACGTCGGGGACGGTCGTGATGGAGGCGGCGATTATGGGGCTGCCTGCGGTCGTGCTCTATCGGCTCTCGATGCTGTCCTACATTGTCGGGCGTCTGCTCGTCGATGTGGAGCGGTTTTCCCTGCCAAACATCCTCCTTGGAGAGACCTTTGAGACCGAACTCCTGCAGGGCGACGTCGAGCCGCGGCGCATCGCGGCGGAGATGGAGCGTATCATCCGGGACGGAGAGGATCGCTCCTATGTGACCGAGCGCCTTGCGCGCGCTGTCGCGTGTCTTGGAGAAAAACATGCTGCGCACCGCGTCGCGGAGAAGATTATCGCTCTGGCGCGGCGCGCATAAATTTTTATTTTCACCGGGAGAGCTATGAAGAATTACAAGAGACTGCTTGCCTACATGCAGCCGTATGCAAAGAAATTTGCACTCGCCGTCTTGTGCATTATCCTTGCCTCGTCGGCGAATCTATATGTCCCGTGGATCATCAAGGACATGATCGACGATGTCCTCGCGGATAAGAATATGGCGCTGCTCAACGCGATCTGCGTCGGCATCGTTGTGATTTTCTTCCTGCGCGGGATTTTTTACTTCGGGCAGTCTTATCTTGTCTCCTACATCGGGCAGAAGGTCATCATCGATGTGCGCGAGGTCATGTTCCGCAAGTTCCAGCGGATGCCGCTTGCGTACTACGATCGCCACCAGACGGGCGAGATCATGAGCTATGTCACGAATGATGTTGCCGCGATACAGGCGGCGCTTGTGGACAATCTCATCGATATGGTGACGGAGGGGTGTATCCTGATCGGATCGCTCGTTCTCATGTTCTATCTCGATTGGAAGCTCTCTCTCTTAACGCTTGTTGTTATTCCGATGGTCGGGCAGGCGATGAAGATCTTCGGGCGGAAGATTAAGAAGTCAAGCGGCGTTATTCAGGCACGGCTCGCCGAAATCACGGCGCTCCTGCAGGAGAGCTTTGCCGCAACGCGCGTGGTCAAGTCGTTCGTGCGCGAGGATTATGAAATCGACCGCTTCGTGAACTGCAACAACCGCAATTTTGACGCCGTAATGAAGAATGTTCAGCAGACGAGTATGCTGACGCCGACGGTAGAGTTTCTCGCGGCGATCGCCGTGACGTTCATCGTGTGGTTCGGCGGCTATGAGGTTGTCAACGGCGACATTACGGCGGGGGCGTTCGTCGCCTTCCTCACCTATGCCGTGAACCTTGCAAATCCGGTGAAGCGGCTCTCGCGCATCTACGGCAATCTCCAAAAGGCAATGGCTGCGGTGGATCGCGTCTTTTCCGTTGTGGATCTCAAAGAGTCGATCACGGATCAACCGGGGGCGCAGCCCCTGCCGCCCGTGGAGGGGCATGTCCGCTTCGAGAACGTTACGTTTTCTTACAAGGAGGGGCACGCGGCGCTCAGCGGCGTGACGCTCGATGCCGCCCCGGGAGAAATGGTCGCCTTTGTCGGTCCTTCGGGCGCGGGCAAATCGACGATCGCAAACCTCATTCCTCGGTTTTACGAGGTGGACAGCGGCACGATCCGCATTGACGGGCATGACATCCGCGATGTAACGCTCGCGTCTCTGCGCGGGCAGATTGGGCTTGTGCCGCAGGAGACGATGCTCTTTTCGACGACGATTCGCGAGAACATCCGCTACGGACGCCTCGATGCGACGGACGCGGAGATTGAGGAGGCGGCGCGCGCGGCGAACGCGCACAATTTCATTATGGAGCTGGAGCACGGCTACGATACGCAGATTGGCGAACGCGGTGTGAGTATTTCGGGCGGTCAGCGCCAGCGCATCGCGATCGCGCGTGCGATCCTCAAGGATCCGCGCATCCTCATCCTCGATGAGGCGACGTCCGCGCTTGATACGGAGAGCGAGAAGATCGTGCAGGCGGCGCTTGACCGGCTCATGGTCGGGCGGACGAGCTTTGTCATCGCCCACCGCCTTTCCACCATATTCAATGCCGACCGCATCTATGTCATTGATGCGGGGCATATCGTAGAGCAGGGGACGCACGAGGAGCTGCTTGCAAAGGGCGGGCTCTATCGGCATCTCTATGACATTCAGTTTCAGGGGGGTGACGTATGAGATTCCTCTACAATCTAGCGGCGATCCTCATTGTCACCATCATCATACCGATTTTCGTGCTGCGTGCGACACGCGAGCGCGGGTTTATCGAGCGCATCAAACAGAGCTTTGGATTCTACCCGCAGGAGACCATCGACAAGGTCGCGGGGAAAAATGCGATATGGGTGCACGCCGCGTCCGTCGGCGAGATCGTCGCGACGAGCCCGCTCGTACGCGAGTTCCGCAAGGTGTTCCCGGACAGCCCCATCCTCGTCTCGGTTGTCACGACGGGCGGCTACGAGATGGCACACCGCATCATCAAGGACGCGGACGCCATCATCTACTTCCCCCTCGATCTGCCCTTCCTTGCCTCGCGCGTTGTGGGGCGCATCCGTCCGCGCGTATTCCTGCCCGTGGAGACGGAGCTTTGGCCGAATTTCCTCAAAAAAGCGAAGCAGCTCGACGTCCCCGTCATGATGGTCAACGGGCGCATCAGCGACCGCAGCGTCAAGCAGTACAAATACCTCTTTGGAATGCTGCGCGAGATGATCGGCACGGTGAAATGCTTTGCCATGCAGTCCTCCATCGACGCCGACTATATCATGCGTCTCGGCGCGCCGCGCGAGCTGGTCACGGTGACGGGCAATACAAAATTCGATCAGGCGTATACGAGCGTCAGCGCGGAGGAGCGCGCCGCGCTCATCGAGGAACTCGGACTTTCGGGCGCAAGCCGGATCATGATCGCGGGCTCGACCCATCGCGGGGAGGAGGAGCTTGTCCTCGCCGCATTCAAGGCAGTGCGCGAGAAAGACCCGGGCGTGCGCCTGATCATTGCGCCGCGTGAGGTGCTGCGCACGCTTGAGGTGGAGCACCTTTGCCGCAAGGCGGGCTTTACCGTCACGACGCGCAAGGAGCTGCAAAAAGGAGACGCCGCGCGCGGCGAGGACATCGTTATCCTCGACACGGTGGGCGAGCTCGGGCGCGTCTATGGACTCGGCGATGTCATCTACATCGGCGGCAGTCTCATCCCGCACGGCGGGCACAATATCCTGGAACCCGCGGCGCATGGCAAGGCGATCATCGTCGGCAATCAGATGTTCAATTTCAAGGACATTCACGCGCTGTTCCGCAACCGCAATGCCGTCGTCACCGTAACGAACGGTGAAGAGCTGACGCGCGAAACGCTGCGTCTCTTTGGCGACGCTGCGGAGCGTGCGCGGCTCGAGGCGGAGACCCTTGCCATCATCAACGAGAACAAAGGCGCGTCGGAGAAATCTGCACGCATTCTTGTCGAGATGCTTGAAACCTATGAATCGTGCCGCTCCATTCGTGCGCAGGAGCGGATTGTCGGGCATCGCGTCCGCGCGACGCAAAAGGTCGCGAACTTTCAGACGTACTTCATCGATCTCGTGCATGATAAAGAGGTGCGCGGTATTTCGCGCAGGCTCATCATGGGCGTGTTCTATGTGTTCTCGCTCATCTACGAGCAGCTGGTCAACCTCAAACTCACCATGTACCGGTGGGGGTGGGCAAAGAAGGAGCGGCTCGACTGCTACGTCATCAGTCTCGGCAATGTCACCGTCGGCGGCACGGGCAAGACGCCGACCGCGCAGCACCTCGCGCGTGAGATCTCCGATATGGGCTACCGCGTCGCGATTCTCAACCGCGGCTACCGTGCCAAGTGGCGCGGCGAGGTCGGCATCGTTTCCGACGGGCGTACGCTGAAGATGGATGCCGAGACGGCGGGCGACGAGGCGTTCATGCTCGCAAAGCATCTGCCGAACGTCCCTGTGCTCATCGGCGCGCAGCGCGCCGTGACGGGGCGCTACGCCATCGAGCATTTCGGCGCGGAGGTTGCCATCCTCGACGACGGCTATCAGCACTGGCAGCTCGAGCGCGATATGGATATTCTGCTCGTCGATGCCGTCAACGTCTTTGGCAACGGCTACCTGCTGCCGCGCGGGACGCTGCGCGAACCGCTCTCGCATATCGACCGCGCGGATGTCTGCCTCATGACGAAGGTGGATCAGGCGGCGCCGGGCGCCATCGCGCACATTTGGGAGACGTTCCGCAGCTACAACCAGGACGGACTCATCCTCGAGAGTATCCATCAGCCACGCCAATTTGTGCGGCTCTCGGACTGGTACGAGGATATCGCAGCGGGCGGCGTGCCCGTGACCGAGATGGAAGGCAAGAAAGTGCTTGCCGTCTCTGCGATCGGAAACCCCGCCTCCTTTGAACAGACCCTTGCCGACCTTGGCATCGAGATGGTCGAGAGTATGCGCTATCCGGATCATCACGACTACGGCGAGCGCGATATGGCGGAGGTGCTCTACCGCGCGGAAACGCTTGGCGTCGAGGCGATCGTCATCACGGAAAAAGACGCGGTGAAGGTGCCGGGCGACGTGGTTCGCGCAAAGTGGCGCATTCCCATGTATGTCATCTCCGTCGAGGTCACGCTCCAAAAGGGGCGGGAGGAGTTTTTCCAAGAGCTCAAACGCCAGCTCGCGGAAAAACTGCGCGGCGGCAATATGCCGTCGTAAATCCGTAGTTTTATGAAATCAGGTGAAGCATTGTGAAGGTTCTCTGCATCATCCCCGCGCGCTACGCGTCGACGCGTCTCCCGGGAAAGCCCCTGCGCGATATTGCGGGCAAGCCGATGATCGTCCGCGTCTATGAGCGTGCTCTGCGGGCGAGGCTCGTGCAGGACGTCGTTGTCGCCACCGACGACGAACGCATTCGCGCGGCGGTGGAGGCGCACGGCGGGCGCGCCGTCATGACGCGCGCCGACCATGCGACGGGGACGGATCGACTCGCCGAAGTGGCGGCACGGATGACGGACTACGACCTCATCATCAATGTGCAGGGGGACGAGCCGCTCATCGAGCCGTCCGTGATCGACGCGCTCGTCGAGCCGTTCCTCGCGGATGAGACCCTGACGATGGCGACCGCGAAAACCGAAATCATGGACGGTGCGGAGCAGGAGAACCCGAACAACGTCAAGGTGATTACGGACAAAAGCGGAAATGCGCTGTATTTTTCCCGCGCCCGCATCCCGTATGCGCGCGTCCCGGGGGCAAAGGTCTATAAGCACATCGGCATCTACGCCTACCGCCGCGACTTCCTGCTTGCCTATGCGCGGATGGCACAGACGCCGCTCGAGCTGTCCGAGTCCCTCGAACAGCTCCGCGCTCTCGAGAACGGATACCGCATCCGCGTCGTCGAAACGGACGCCGTATTCATCGGCGTCGACACCGAGGAAGACCTCGCCGCGGTCAACGAAGCGTATCGGAGACACGCTGCCGATTGACCGCGGCGCGAGAGTTCTTTATAATAGAACTACATACCGTGCTACTGCTTGTAGATTGAAAGGAGCCATGAAGATGAACAAAGTGAAGCTGGCGAATTTTGAGATCGGCGGCGGTGAGCCGCTTGTTCTGCTCGCAGGGCCGTGTGTCCTCGAGGGGTTGGATCGTTCGCTCATGATCGGTCGCGGCATCAAGGAGATCACTGACCGCCTCGGCATCCCCTATGTGTTCAAGGCGTCCTTTGACAAGGCGAACCGCTCCGCATTCCACAGTTTCCGCGGCCCGGGGCTGAAGGAGGGCCTGAAACTCCTTAAGACCATCAAAAAGGAGCTCGGCGTCCCCGTCGTTACCGACATTCACGAGACGCATCAGGCACGGCCTGCAGCGGAGGTTGTCGACATCCTCCAGATCCCGGCGTTCCTTTCGCGTCAGACGGATCTCCTCCATGCGGCGGCACAGACGAACGCGATCGTCAACGTGAAAAAGGGGCAGTTTCTCTCGCCGAACGATATGCGCAACGTCGTCGACAAAATCCATGAGAGCGGCAGCGAGAAGATTCTCCTCACGGAGCGCGGGGCGAGCTTTGGATACAACAACCTCGTCGTCGATATGCGTTCGTTCCCCATCATGCGCAGCTTCGGCTATCCCGTCATCTTTGACGGAACGCACAGCGTACAGCTGCCGGGCGGTGCGGGGACGAGCTCGTCGGGGCAGCGCGAGTTCGTGGAGTACCTCGTGCGCGCTGCGGTCGGCGCGGGTGTCGACGGGCTTTTCCTCGAGGTGCATGACAACCCGCCCGAAGCCCTTTCGGACGGTGCAAACATGGTCTACCTCGACAAGCTCGAGGATCTGCTGAAGGACGCGCTTGCCATCTATGAAGTCGTGCGTAAAAAATTAGTCTGAGCGGGGGATATGTCTTTGCATACGAGCATGATACAGGAAAAAGCCGTCGAGACGCTTGACCTTGAGGCACAGGCGGTTGCGCGGCTCAAAGAGCGCATCGACGACGAATTTGAGGCGGCGGTACGCGCGATCCTAGAGTGCAAGGCGCGTGTCGTCGTGACAGGCATGGGCAAATCCGGGCACGTGGGGCGCAAGATCGCGGCGACGCTCGCGAGCACGGGGACGCCCGCGTTCTTCATGCACCCAGCCGAGGCGTTTCACGGCGATCTCGGCATGGTGACGACGGACGACATCGTGATTGCCATCTCCAACAGCGGCGAGTCGAATGAGGTCGTCAATATTCTCTCCATCATTCACCGCATCGGCGCGCGCATCATCGCTATGTGCGGACGGCGGCAGTCCCAGCTCGGGCGCAGCGCGGATTTTTACATTGACATCGGTGTGGAACGCGAGGCTTGTCCCCTCGGACTCGCGCCGACGAGCTCGACGACCGCGACGCTCGCGATGGGCGATGCCATCGCGATGGCGCTCATGGCGGCGCGCGACTTTAAGAAGGAAGACTATGCGCTCTTTCATCCGGGCGGCGCGCTCGGGCGCAGGCTTCTCCTCACCGTGGCGAACGTCATGCATACGAGCGACGAGAACCCGGTCGTCTCCTATCATACGAGTGCGAAGGACGCCCTCTTTGTCATGACGGACAAGGGACTCGGCGCAGCGTCCGTCGTCGACGCCAACGGCAAATTCATCGGGCTTGTCACCGACGGCATCATCCGCCGCGCCCTTGCGAAGGACTATACCTTCCTCGACGAAGAGGTGCAGAACATTATGTTCGCCACGCCGCTCACGATTGCACCGGACAAGATGGCGGCGGCTGCTCTGCATGTGATGGAGGCGCATAAGCCGCGCCCCGTCACCGTCCTGCCCGTCGTTGATGCGGCGGGCGTACCCGTCGGTATCGTCCATTTGACGGATCTCCTCAGGCAGGGGGTCGTCTGATGCCGATACGAGAAGATGCCGTTGGGCGGGCGAAAAAAATCAAGCTCGTCATTCTCGATGTGGACGGCGTGCTCACGGACGGGAGCATCTACGTCGCCCCGGATGGGAGCGAACTCTATAAGCCGTTTTTCGCACGTGACGGGCTGATCATCTCGCTTGCACGGAAGATGGGCATCAATACTGCCGTCATCACGGGACGTGCCTCCTCCATCGTTGCGAACCGTGCACAGGAGCTGCATATCGACCGCGTTTATCAAGGAAGTCTCGATAAACGCGCCGCCTATGCGGACATCAAGGAGCGGACGGGGCTGTTGGATGAGGAGATCGCCTATATCGGCGACGATATTGTCGATCTGCCGATCCTGCGCCGCGTCGGGTTGCCGTGCGCCGTGGGCGACGCCGTCCCCGAAATACGCGATGCCGCGCAGATCATCGCCGCCGCCCCGGGTGGGCGCGGTGCGGTGCGCGAAATCTACGAGATCATCCTGAAATCACAGGGACTTTGGGATCGGGTTCTCACAGCGTTCCTAGAGGACGACGATAAAATTGCGCAGTGAGCAATCCGGTCAACCGGTGAATCCGTAACATCGTGTGCGGAACAGTCGATAGATGCGCGCCTCGTAGGGGCACGGCGCCGCCGTGCCCTTGATCGACCGACGCGCGCTTTGGATCATAGGTATAAGGAGGTGCGGTGCACCGTGCTGTATAATACTTTAATGCTGCTCAGCTATATCGCGTGCCGTACGCCGCGCCCCATCCTGCTCGCGGTCGGGTGGGTACTCGGCAACCTCTACTACCTCATCATTGCAAAGATGCGCCGCCGCGCCGTCGCGCAGATGATGCCCGCGCTCGGCATCGGTGAAGCGGAGGCAAAGCGGCTTGTGCGGGCTTCATTCATCAACATGGCGCGCAACGTTCTCGATATCCTTGCCATGCCGATGCTCAATGAGAAAAACCTCGGAGACTATATTGAGATTGATCATATGGAACGCATGGAGGAGGCTCTTGCAGAGGGACGCGGCGTTGTTGTACTTACGGGGCATATCGGATGCTGGGAATGGCTTTCGGCGGCGTTCACACTGAACGGAATGCCCGTCAGCGCGATTGCAAAACCGCAGCCGAACATCCAGTACACGCGCGTGCTTGACGACTTGCGTGCGACCATTCACGTTGAGATCTTCTCGCGCGGCACGAGCGAACTGCTTGCGGCGGCGCGTGCCCTCAAGGGCGGGCGCATCCTCGGCTTTCTCGCCGATCAGGACGGCGGTCCCGGCGGCGCATTCATTGAGTTCCTTGGGCGCACGGCGTCCACACCGCTCGGTCCCGCGGTATTCTCGCGCAAGTTCAAATCGCCTGTGCTGCCTGCCTTTATCCTCCGCCAACCAAACGGCAGGCATCGGGTCGTCATCGGCGAGATTATGCGCTGCCCGAATACGGGGGACAGCGACCGCGACCTGTATGAATTTACCGTGCAGATGACGGCGATCGTCGAGCGCATCATCCGTGAGAACCCGACCCAGTGGATTTGGTTTCAGCACCGGTGGAACACCGCGCCGGAACAGCAGCGCACGGGCAAGCATCACATGTCGGTCGCACAGGAGGAGGGGACGTAACGGTGCAGAAGAAATATCTCTACGGCGGTGCTGCGGCATTCCTGATCCTCCTTATCGTGTGGGCAATATCGACCGCACCGCAGCCGCCAACCTCATCAGAGGTCTCCGATGCGCCGCGCATCATGTCCTACGAGAATAATACGCTCAGCGAGGAACGCGACGGGCGTACAGTATGGACGCTCACCGCGCAGCAGATGACTGTTGACATTGATACACAGGATACGAGTATGCAGGGGATAGAGGGCGCCTTCTACAGCGAGGACGGGCGGACACTCACACTGCACGCGGATGAGGGGCACATGGATCACGAGACACGGGATGTTGTGCTCACGGGCAGTGTGAACGCTGCAACGAGCGACGGTGCGAGCCTCATGGCAAATGAACTCCAATGGAGCTCAACAGAAGGGACTCTTACCGCGACGGGTGATGCACAGGTAGAGCGCGATGATCTGCGCGCGACAGGCGACCGCATCATGAGCATGGATGAATTCCGGCAGTTTCGTATCGAAGGAAACGCGCGGATAGAAAAGGGGGCGTCGAAATGACGAAGAAGAAACTCTATCGTGGGATTCTATTGCTGCTTGCGGCGGGCGCATTCACCGCGATGGCATCTGCGGCGGGCTCGAACGAGCCGACATCGCTCACGGCGGATTCCCTCAGTTATAACACGCAGACGGGACTTGTCACGGCGGAAAACAACGTGCGTATGGAGCAGGGGACGGGGCATATCGAGGGGCAGCGTGCCACCTATAATATCAAAACGCAGGAGGGGACGGTCGAGGGCGGCGTCCATGCCGTGCGCGACGATATGCAGCTCTCCTGCGACCGTCTCTTTGCCGCAGGGCAGGAGCACTGGCAGGCGATCGGCAGCGTACGGATGGTCAAGGCGGATCGTACCTTTACAGGCCCGCAGGCCGATTATTACCCCGGTCAAAACGATCGCATTCTTGCGGCGTCGGGCGGAACGATTACAAGCGCGGACGGCACCTTTTCCGCAGACCACATTGAGGGATGGCTCAAAGAAGAGCATTATATCGGCACGGGGAACGCGCATCTTGTGAGCCCCCCGCGCGATATGGAGGGGGGCGGCGACCGTATGGATTACTACGGCAAGGCGGAAAAGCCCTACGTCGTCCTTGATGGCAGCGCGTGGGTCATGCAGGCGAACAATATCGCGCGCAGCAATCATATGACCGTCTATCTCGCGGACGACGGTACGCCTGTGACGGAGTAGGGAGGGCGGCATCTTGCATCTCGAATCCCGAAACCTCGTCAAGAAATTCGGCAGCCGCACGGTCGTCGACCGCATCTCCGTTCGCGTGGACAAAGGGGAGATCGTCGGGCTCCTGGGACCCAACGGCGCGGGCAAGACGACGACGTTCTATATGATCGTGGGGCTTGAGCAGCCCACGCACGGCGACGTCTATCTCTCCGACATCTGCATCACGGATTATCCCATGTACCGGCGCGCCGCGCTCGGCATCAGCTACCTCACGCAGGAGCCGTCCATCTTTCGCAAGCTCACCGTCACGGAGAACATCGCCGCGATCCTTGAGACGACGAAGCTCTCCAAGGCGGAGCAGAAGCATCGCCTCGACGGACTGCTTGAGGAGTTCCACATCGGACATGTGCGTGATCGGCGCGGCACGGAGCTCTCGGGCGGTGAGCGTCGGCGCGTTGAGATCGCGCGCTGTCTCGCACTCGAGCCGCAGTTCATCCTGCTCGACGAGCCGTTCGCGGGCGTCGATCCGCTCGCCGTCGCCGACATCCAGGAGATTATCGAGTACCTGCGCCAGCGCGGTATGGGCATCCTCATCACCGACCACAACGTCCGTGAGACCCTGCACATCG
>ERZ773003.763-NODE-763-length-22028-cov-8.497565_pt1 | contig 22028 bp, 13 predicted proteins | sample MGYA00580668_ERZ773003 | MGnify/ENA primary metagenome ERZ773003 (study PRJEB29015, sample SAMEA2738002) | human oral metagenome | biome: human oral; feature: human-associated habitat; material: dental | place: China | collected 2126 ... | reverse complement strand
CACGCTCATCCTGCGCGTGCGCGACGCGGCACTCGCCGATGTGTTTGCCGCGCACGAGGACTACTTCTTTGCCCTCGCATCCGCTTCGGAGGTCTCCTTTCTCGCGGCGGATGCCCCCGATCCGGAGAATGTGGTGACGGGGGCACTCGCGGGCGCGGCGGTCTATCTGCCGCTCGCGGGGCTGATTGATGTGGAGAAGGAGACGGCGCGCCTGACGAAGGAGCGTGCGAATCTCGAAAAGGAGATCGCACGCCTGACGGGCAAACTCTCGAATGAGGGATTTACGTCGAAGGCTCCTGCCGCCGTCGTTGCCGCAGAGCGTGAGAAGCTGGCTGGCTATGAGGAGAAGATCGCCCTCATACGGACGCGCCTCACGGATCTCGAGAAGCTCTGAGGTGATTCGATGAACTACGAGGAGTCACTGCATTATCTGGATGAACTGAATACCTTCGGCATTCGCCTCGGGCTCGCGCGCATGGAGGAGCTGTGCGCACGGCTCGGACATCCTGAGCGCAGCTATCGCGTCATTCATATCGCAGGGACAAACGGCAAGGGCTCCGTCACGCAGATGATGGACGCCGTATGCCGCGCGTCCGGCATCCGCTCCGGGCGGTACCTTTCGCCGCATCTCGTCTCCTATACGGAGCGCATGAGCGTCGGCGGAGAGGAGATCGGAGAGGAGCAGTTTGCGGCGCTTCTTACGCGCGTGCGCGCGGCGGCCGATGCCATGACGGCGGAGGGGCATGAACATCCCACGCAGTTTGAGGCACTGACGGCACTCGCCTTCCTCTATTTTGCGGAAGAAAAGGCGGAGGTCGCCGTGGTCGAAACGGGGCTCGGCGGGCTGCTTGACTCGACGAATGTCGTTCTGCCGGAACTGACGATCATCACCAATGTGGCAATGGATCATGCCGACCGCTGCGGCGGTACGCTCGCGGGCATCGCGGAGCATAAGGCAGGCATCATCAAGGAGGGCGTGCCCGTCATTACGGCGGCAGCGGGCGAGCCCCTTTCCATCATTGCGGCACGCGCAGAGGAGCTGGGTGCCGACCTCTTCGTCTATGGGGAGGACTTTTCTGCGCAGATGCTCCGTATGGAGAACGGCGGTCAGTGCGTTTCGTTCCGCTCCGTCGTCTCTCGTGCACCGGAACCCTTTGAAATCGCTCTTGCGGGACCCTATCAGGCGGAGAACGCCGCGCTCGTCATCATGGCGGCGGAGCTTATGGCTCCTGAGGATGAGCGTATCACCGAGGACGCTGTCCGTACGGCTCTGCGTACAGTGCATCATCCCGCACGTTTTGAGATCCTCTCCTGCGGGGGACAGACTGTCGTCGTGGACGGCGCGCATAATCCCGCCGGAATGCAGGCGCTGCGCGCGGGGCTTGACGCCTATTTTCCTGCGCAGCCGCGCGTCTTTCTGCTCGGCATCCTGAAGGACAAGGACATCGACCGCATGCTGGCGATTCTTCTGCGCCCCGGCGATCAGGTCGTGACCGTACGCCCCAACTCGGAGCGCGCTGCGGGCGCGGATCTCGTCGCCGCTGTGGCGGCGGGCATGGGGGCAGTCACACATGCAGCAGGTGATCCTGCGGCGGGCCTCTCAGAGGCGCTTGCGCGCGCACACGCAGCGGATGCGCTGCTCGTCGCGGCAGGATCACTCTACCTCGTGGGCGGCATTCGCGCCATGCTCACGGCAAGGAGGTGAGGCGTATGGCAGAGGATATCCAGGAACGCCGCCGCAGGCACCGCCGGCAGCGTTGGGGGGCGCGTCTGGGACGCTGCATGATGTATGCCGTCATCGCCGAGGCGTTCCTTATCCCGCTCCTGCCGCTTGCGGCTCATGTGGCACTGGGGATTGGCTGTGTTGCGATTCTTCTGCGCCTGTGTATTGAGCGAGATTTCCATCTGTGCCGGATGCCGTACGATGCGCCGGCGCTGCTCTTTCTTGTCATCAGCTTTCTGTCAGTGTTTATTGCGCCGGATGTTTCGTTCAGTCTTTATAATTTCTCCCATCTCGTTCCCATCTATGTCTCAACCTATTTGCTTGTCGGTCAAACGGTACGCACATCCCGTGAGGTGCAGCGCGTTGTGATTGCGATGGCCCTGTCTGCTGCGCTAGTCATTCTCTACGGCTTCTATCAGTTCATCTTCGGCATCGACATCTCGGCGATGAAATGGGTGGACGGCGCGGCATTTCCGGAACTGTCGAAGCGCGTTTTCTCGACGTGGGAGAATCCAAACATCCTCGCGGGCTACCTCGACATCGTCGCCTGCCTGGCACTCGGCCTGGCGGTCGGCCTCTCGGGCTGGCGACGCGGCCTGGCGCTCACGATCCTCGTCCTCGCGCTCGCGTGCCTTGGCATGACCTATGCGCGCGGTGCGTGCCTCGTGATCGGTATCCTCTTGGCGGGGTACGGTGTACTGCGTGACTGGCGCGTGCTCCTCGGCATCGTCGCCATTGGCGCGGGGGTCCTCTTCTTTGACCCCGTACTCTCGGATCGCCTGCTCTCCGTCTTTACGCGGATCGACACCTCCTCGGAGATGCGGCTTGCCTTCTGGGAGAGCACCGTGGCGATGATTATGGATCATCCCTTCCTCGGCATCGGCTGGGGGATGTACTTCATGGTCTACCCAGAGTATGACTTCTATCTGCAGGGAGCACCCGTGCAGATCGTTCACGCGCACAATATGTATCTGAACTATGCGGCGGAGATCGGCATCCCGGGGGCGCTCGCCTTCTTCTGGTTCTTCTTCGGCTCGCTGCTGCTTGCCTTCCGCCTGCCGCGCAAAACCCCGCCGTGGGCGGACGTGCTCGCGGCACACGAACACGAGTGGCACGCCGTCGCCGATGTGCGTGAGGCACTCATGGCATGGCGCAGCAAAAAATTTGTGGAGGGCCTTGCCCTCGGCATCGGGCTCGCCATGCTCTCCGTTGCCCTGAACGGGATCACGGATCATCTTCTCTTTAATATACCGTCCTCTATGCTGCTCTGGATGCTCGCCGCGATGGCTGCGGCCGTGCATACGATGGCGGGGGAGATGAAGGAAGGATAACTATGCAGGAACATCCATCGATATCCAAGGCAACCGTCGATCGCCTGCCGCGCTACTACCGCTGCCTGCGGCAGCTCAGTGACGAAGGCGTCAGCATCGCTTCCTCCGAGGAACTCGGCCGCCGTCTCTCGATCAATCCCGAGCAGATCCGCAAGGATCTCACCACCTTCGGACAGTTCGGAAAAAAGGGCGTCGGTTACTACGTCGCAGAGCTCAAGGAGAGTATCGGCGGCATCCTCGGCCTCGACCAGCACCTCAGCCTCGCCATTGTCGGCATGGGGCATCTGGGCGCGGCGCTCGCGAACTATCAGGGCATTGCTCGCCTCGGCTTCCGCCTTGCCGCGATCTTTGACAGCAACCCCGTCGTCATCGGCACGCGTGTCGGGGAACGGCGCGTGGAGGACATTGCCTATCTCGCAGAGATCATCGCCGAGCGGAATATTCAGATCGGTGTGATTGCTGTTCCCGCTGCACAAGCGCAGAGCGCTGCAGATCAGCTCATCGCGGCGGGCATCCGCGGCATCTGGAATTTTGCTCCCGTGAAGCTGCACGTGCCGCCGTCCGTCCCCTTCGTCAGCGAGGATCTCTCGGTGGGACTGAGCGCGCTCTCCTACTACCTGACGCATCGCGGCACGGAAAATGACGTGTTGTCTGAAAAAAATTATAAGGAATCGCCGATAAAATGAAGTCCGTCAGATTGGCGTAGATTTTTTCGTCCGATTGAGGAGGCAAACCGGACGCATAGCCAAAGCTATGTGGAGGATTTGCAGGCATTGAGCGGGCAAAAAAGATGCGCTAAGATGGCGGTGCTGAGTTTATCAGTGCTTCCTTACAGGACGAATAAATACTTTTCCTCTTTTTTCACAAATTCACAGAAAATGCCGTCAATGCAATCTTGACGGCATTTTTTTTTCGTGATATTCTTAGGAAAGATATAATTGGCGTAGAGAGGTACGATAATCTACAGTTATTTCGGATACCCCATACAGCCCCTATTTACGGGGGATTTACGAGAAAACAGAGGGATTCAAGATTGCTGTCAAAATTATATGCCGACTGCGTCAGGAGAGTATTCATGGGTGACGGCGGTAAGGGAATCATGAAACAAAAATCACAGTCATGAGACATGTGCTGTGATAGTTCGTGTGTTCCGCGTACTGTCCGCTGTATCTGAGGGAGGTTATTCTATGATCGATATTTCCGATCGCGTACCGAAGTCCCTGACGGATCGTATTGTAAGTGCGGAGACGGCAGCGGAGTACTTTGCCGACGGTATGACCATCGGCGCGAGCGGCTTCACTCCGTCCGGCTATCCGAAGGCAGTGCCGCTTGCCATCGCTGAACGCATGAAGAAGAATCCGTTCAAAGTAAATATCTGGACGGGGGCTTCGACGGGCCCTGAGCTCGACGGTGCACTCGCAGAGGCAGAGGGGATCAAACAGCGCCTCCCGTACCAGACGAACACGGCACTGCGCAGCGCCATCAACTCCGGCAAGATCAACTATATCGACATGCACCTCTCCGAGGTGGCACAGCAGTCGCGCGAAGGCTTCCTCGGCAAGATCGATGTTGCCCTCGTGGAGGCGGTCGCCATCACAGACGAGGGCATCATCCCTTCCACCTCGGTCGGCAATACCCCGTCGTTCGTTCAGAGTGCAGAAGTGGTCATCGTCGAGGTGAACACGAGCCAGCCGATGGAACTCGTCGGAATGCATGACATCTATATCCCGCTCGATCCGCCGAATCGTCTGCCCATCCCCATCACAAAGGCGGGCGACCGCATCGGCACGACGTTCATTCCATGTCCGCATGAGAAAATCAAATACATCGTCCCCTGTGACATCACGGACAAGACCCGCGCTCTTGCACCGGTCGATGATATTGCACGCAAAATGGGTGCGTTCACGGTCGACTTTCTCAAGAAGGAAATCGCCGAGGGGCGTATGCCCAAGGGGCTGCTTCCGCTGCAGTCGGGCGTCGGCAACGTGGCGAACGCCGTTATCGCGGGCTTTGTGAACTCCGATTTCACGGATCTTGAGGTCTACACTGAGGTCATCCAGGACGGCATGTTCGACCTCGCCGATGCGGGCAAGCTGAAATTTGCGTCCGGCACGGCATTCTCGCCGTCGCCTGAGGGTCTCCAGCGCTTCTACAAGGACATCGACAAGTACAAGAAGATCATGATGCTCCGTCCGCAGGAGATCTCGAACAACCCAGAGGTCGTCCGCCGTCTCGGCGTCATTGCGATGAACACGGCGATCGAGGTCGACATCTACGGCAACGTCAACTCCACGCACGTCACGGGCTCAAAGATGATGAACGGCATCGGCGGCAGCGGCGACTTCGCACGCAACGCCTACCTCACGATCTTCTATACGCAGTCCGAGGCAAAGGGCGGCAAGATCTCGTCCATCGTTCCGTTCTGTTCGCACGTCGACCACGGCGCACACGACGTGGACGTCGTCATCACGGAGCAGGGCGTTGCCGACCTGCGCGGCAAGTGCCCGCGTGAGCGTGCCCTCGAGATCATCAACCACTGCGCACACCCGGACTTCCGTCCGCTCCTGCTCGACTACTACGAGCGCGCCCTTGCCGCAACGAAGGGCGCACAGACACCGCATCTGCTGGACGAGGCGCTGTCCTTCCATCAGCGCTTCCTCGCAACGGGCTCGATGCAGAAGTAATCCGACGTATCCATCGGTGCTTTCGGGAGCGCGGCATCTGCGCTCCCGTCCACAGTATATATTATATAACCCAATGAGAACTGTAAAAGGTAAAGGAGAAGACTTTCATGAGCAATGAAAAGATCCAGGCGGAGCTTGACAAGTACAATGCTGCCGTAGAAAAAGCCACGGCAAAGTTCCCGGCACGTCCGCACATCCCCGAGCAGGGCCTCTACACCCCGCTCGATATCCAGGAGACGGACTATGCAGAGGACATCAGTTTCCCCGGCGTCTATCCTTACACGCGCGGCGTGCAGCCGACGATGTACCGCGGACGCTTCTGGACGATGCGCATGTACGCAGGATTCTCCACGGCGGAGGAGTCCAACAAGCGCTATCGTTACCTCATCGAGAGCGGTGCGACGGGACTTTCCTGTGCATTTGACCTCCCGACGCAGATCGGCTACGACTCCACGGATCCGATCTCCGAGGGCGAGGTTGGCAAGGTTGGCGTCGCGATCGACTCCCTTGCCGATATGGAGATCCTCTTTGACCAGATCGATCTCGGCAAGGTCTCCACGTCTATGACGATCAACGCTCCTGCATCTGTCCTGCTCGCAATGTATATTGCTGTGGCAGAGAAGCAGGGTGTGTCGGCGGACAAGCTTAAGGGCACCATCCAGAATGACATTCTGAAGGAGTATGCGGCACGCGGTACGTACATCTTCCCGCCGCGCCCGTCCATGCGCCTCATCACGAACATCTTTGAATATTGCTCCAAGAACGTCCCGAACTGGAACACCATCTCCATCTCGGGCTACCACATCCGCGAGGCCGGTTCCACGGCATCGCAGGAGATTGCATTCACCATCGCGGACGGCATTGCCTACGTTGAGGCTGCGATCAAGGCAGGCCTCAGCGTCGATGCGTTTGCCGGACGCCTCTCCTTCTTCTGGAACGCACACAACAACGTTCTCGAGGAGGTCGCGAAGTTCCGCGCCTCCCGCCGTATCTGGGCGAAGGTCATGAAGGAGCGCTTCCATGCAGAGAAGCCGAAATCCATGATGCTCCGCGTCCATACGCAGACGGCAGGCTCTATGCTCACCGCACAGCAGCCGAACAACAACATCGTCCGCGTCGCGCTCCAGACCGCAGCGGCGGTCATGGGCGGCACGCAGTCGCTCCATACGAATTCCCGTGACGAGGCGCTCGCGCTTCCGACGGAGGAGTCGGTCATGGTTGCCCTCCGTACGCAGCAGATCGTGGCGTACGAGAGCGGACTTGCCGATGTGGTTGATCCGCTCGCCGGCTCTTACTACGTCGAGGCGATGACGAACCGCATCGAGAAAGAGGCGTGGGAGTACATCAAGAAGATCGACGATCTCGGCGGCGCGGTTGCGGCGATTGAGAAGGGCTACATCCAGAAAGAGATCCAGGACAGCGCGTACAAGTGGCAGATGGACGTTGAGTCCGGTGCACGCGTCATCGTCGGCGTCAACAAGTTCCAAGTGGAGGAGGAAGCTCCGAAGAACCTCCTCAAGGTGGACGCTTCCGTCGGCGAGAAGCAGAAGGCAAAGGTCGAGGCCATGAAGGCAAAGCGCGACAACGCCGCCGTTCAGGCAGCCCTTGCCGCGCTCAAGAAGGCCTGCGCCGACGAGCACGAGAACCTCATGCCGCATATCCTCGCAGCGGTCAAGACCTACGCGACACTCGGCGAAATCTGCGGTGTCATGCGTGAGGTGTTCGGCGAGTACGAGGCACACGTCAATCTCTAAGCGGTACGCGCGAACGGCTGTTGGATGAATGCACAGGGGACGCCGTACGAGGAGTGCGGCGGCTCCGTTCAGGAGGAATAGAAAAATGGCAGAAAAAATCAGAGTGCTCGTTGCAAAACCGGGTCTGGATGGTCATGATCGCGGCGCGAAGGTCGTCGCACGCGCCCTGCGCGATGCCGGCTTTGAGGTCGTCTACACGGGACTTCGCCAGACGCCGGAGGAGATCGCCGAGGCTGCTCTGCAGGAAGACGTCAACGTCGTTGCGCTGAGCATCCTCTCGGGTGCGCATCCGCATCTTTTCCCGAAGGTTGTCGAGCTCATCCGCGGCAAGGGGATGGACGACGTCCTCGTCATCGGCGGCGGCGTCATCCCCGAGGGCGACATCCCTGCACTGAAGGCAGCGGGCATTGCCGAGGTCTTCACGCCGGGCACACCGACGAGCGACGTTGTGAATTTCATCAAGGAACATGTGAAGGCATAAGCGCCTGATTTGCTTGGAGACACTGCCTCGTGCGGTGCTTTCCTGAAAGGATGGATGACAGGCAATCCGATTGTCCGGTCATCCATTCCCTATGTTCTTATGAAATCACAGCGCGAAGGAGGTGGGCGTATGGATATTGCAGCCGAGGTGCTGAAGGGCAGCCGCCTTGCACTCTCGCGCGCCATCACGGCGATCGAGAATGAGCGGGCGGATGCCACCGACATCATGAAGGCGCTCTATCCGCATACTGGTCATGCCTACGTCCTTGGCATCACAGGTCCGCCGGGTGCCGGCAAGAGCACGATGACGGATAAGCTTGCCAAGGAGTACAGAAAGCGCGGAAAGACCGTCGGCATCATTGCCGTCGACCCCACAAGCCCCTTTTCCGGCGGCGCCATACTGGGCGACCGCATCCGTATGAATGACCTGACGCTCGACGAGGGCGTCTTCATCCGCAGCATGGGCACACGCGGCAGCCTCGGCGGCCTCTCCCATAAGACGGCAGATGCGGTCAAGGCGATGGATGCGTTCGGCAAAGATGTCATCTTTGTCGAGACCGTCGGCGTCGGGCAGTCCGAGGTGGATATTGTGCGGGCGGCGGACACGACGATGGTTGTGCTGATTCCGGGCATGGGCGATGACATTCAGGCGATCAAGGCGGGCATTTTGGAGATCGGCGACGTGTTCGCGATCAACAAGTCCGATCTCGACGGGGCAGACAAGCTCGTCCGCGAGATCAACATGATGCTCGATCTGGACGATCACATGTCTGACTGGCGTCCGCCCATCCGCAAGGTCGTCGCGAACCGCGGCGAAGGCATCACGGAGCTCGTCGACACAATCGAGGAGCACCGCAGCCACATCGAGGAGAACGGCGTGCTTGCCGAGCGGCGCACCCGCCGCACGCGCGATGAGATGCTCGACATCCTCCATGCGGGCGTACGGCGGAGCATCGAGAGCCGCATCGTCGATACGGGACGACTGGACGACTATGTGGCGCGAATCAAGGCACATGAGACCGACCCTTACACCGTAGTGGGCGGGGTCATGAGCGAAATGTTAACGAAGTGAGTGAGTGCGCAGAGACGCACTTCTCCAAGGAGGAAGTTTGACATGTTCAAAATTCTTGGTGTAGATCACATCGGCATTGCCGTACAGGATCTCGAAGAAGGAAAGAAACTCTGGTCGGACATCATCGGTATTCCCTGCACGAATCAGGAGACCGTCGCAGAGCAGAAGGTCACGACGACCTTTCATCCGACGCCGAACGGCAGTGAGATTGAGCTGCTGATCGGCACGGCGCCTGACAGCCCGATCACAAAATACATCGAGAAGAAGGGCGAGGGCATCCAGCACGTTGCCCTGCGCGTCGACAACATCGAGAACGCCATTGCTGACCTCATGGCGAAGGGCGTCCGCATGATCGACGAGAAGCCGCGCATCGGTGCGGGCGGCGCAAAGATCGCCTTCCTTCATCCGAAGGCGACGAAGGGCGTTCTCCTCGAAATCTGTGAGCATCCGGATCGCTGAGCAGCGTACTGCCGCAGTTGATCTCCTCGGGCATCCCGAGGATTTGACAGAGATACAGGAGGGATAGAATGTCCACAGTCCAGGAAAAAATTGAGCTGATGCTGGCGAAAAAAGAGCATCTCATGCAGGGCGGTGGTGAAAAGAGCATCGCAAAGCAGCACAGCAAGGGCAAACTCACCGCGCGTGAGCGCCTGAACCTGCTGTTCGATGAGGACACCTTCGTCGAGCTCGACATGTTCGTGCGCCATCGCTGCACCAATTTTGGACAGGAGAAAAAGGAACTGCCCGGCGAGGGCGTTGTGACGGGCTACGGCACGATTGACGGCCGACTCGTCTACGCATTTGCACAGGACTTCACGGTCGAAGGCGGCTCGCTCGGCGAAAAGCACGCACATAAGATCTGGAAGGTCATGGACCTCGCCATGAAGATGGGCGCACCCTGCATCGGCATTAACGATTCGGGCGGCGCACGCATCCAGGAGGCGGTCGATGCGCTCTCGGGCTACGGCGGCATCTTCTACCGCAACACGAAGGCATCGGGCGTCATTCCGCAGATCTCCGTCATCATGGGCCCCTGCGCAGGCGGCGCGGTCTACAGCCCGGCGCTCACGGACTTCATCTTCATGGTGAAGAACACGAGCCAGATGTTCATCACCGGGCCTGCCGTCATCAAATCCGTCACGGCGGAGGAGGTCACGGCGGAGGAGCTTGGCGGTGCGATGACGCACAACTCCCGCTCCGGCGTCGCACACTTTGCGGCGGAGAACGATGAGGACTGCATCGAGCAGATCCGCTACCTGCTCTCCTTCCTCCCGAGCAACAACATGGAGGAAACGCCGCGCGTGGAGACGGGCGACGATCCGAACCGTCAGGATGAGAGCCTCAACACGGTCGTACCGGACAACCCGAACGCACCGTACGACATGAAGGATGTCATCCGCAGCCTCGTCGACAACGGCGAGTTCTACGAGGTACATCAGCACTTCGCAACGAACATCATCTGCTGCTTTGCGCGCTTTGACGGACGTACCGTCGGCATCATTGCGAACGAGCCGAACGTCATGGCAGGCTGCCTCGATGTCGACGCGTCGAACAAGTCCTCGCGCTTCATCCGCTTCTGCGATGCGTTCAACATCCCGCTCGTCAACCTCGTCGACGTACCGGGCTTCCTGCCGGGCGTCGATCAGGAGTACAGCGGCATCATCCGCCACGGCGCGAAGATGCTCTATGCATACAGCGAAGCAACCGTACCCAAGATCACGGTCATCACGCGCAAGGCGTACGGCGGTTCCTACATCGCCATGTGCAACCGCGAGCTGGGTGCCGATCAGGTCATGGCATGGCCGACCTCTGAGATCGCCGTCATGGGACCTGCGGGTGCGGCAAACATCATCTTCCGCAAGGATCCCGACAAGGAAGCACGTACGGCAGAGTACATCGAGGAGTTCGCAACCCCGTACAAGGCGGCAGAGCGCGGCTACATCGACATGGTCATCACGCCGAGCGAGACGCGCCCCTACATCATCACGGCACTCAACGCTCTTTCGAGCAAGCGTGAGGACAACCCCGCGAAGAAGCACGGGAACATTCCGCTTTAATTCAGCAGGAGGGATAGAATGGCTGCAAACAATGTGGCGCCCGAAGTCATCGCCGCCATTACCGCCGCCGTCCAGGCGACGACGGGCAACAAGGTCGTTGCTGTGAGCGTCAAACCCGCCGAGGTCTGGACGCTTGCCAACCGCAGCAGGCGCTGAGCGTCCTGCGGGATAAGAGTATTGTCAATTTTAGCGTTGGAGGAATCACACATGAAAAAGTTCAACATCACGGTCAACGGCACTGCTTATGAAGTTGAGGTTGAGGAAGTACGCGCTGCGGGTGCTGCTGCCCCTGCTGCACCGAAGGCCGCTGCTCCGGCTGCTGCGCCGAAGGCTGCTGCTCCGGCTGCTCCCGCTGCCGCACCGAAGGCTGCTGCTGCCGGTGAGCGCTCGGTGGACGCACCGATGCCGGGCAAGATTGTTGAGGTCAAGGTCTCGGTCGGTCAGTCGGTCAAGGCAGGCGACACGCTCCTTATCCTCGAGGCGATGAAGATGCAGAACGAGATTGCTGCAGATGCTGACGGCACGGTTAAGGCGATCAACGTCACGGCGGGCCAGTCGGTCAAGGTGCGTGACTCGCTCGTCATCCTCGGCTAAGCTCTTTTATCAAAAACATTGGGAGTCCCGCAAGGGGCTCCTTTTTTGATGCTTATGTTGACCGGAGGGAAGGGATTATCTATAATGAGAGCAGAAGATACAAGCCAATTGTGAAATTCGTTGATGGACAGAAGGCACAGAGCGAACTCGCACAGGAAATGGAGCAGGAAGTTGAACGTGTCAAACGACAGGACGAAATGAGGCGGGAATACATGACACTCTATATGGAATACCAGAAACAACACCGTGCTGGCATCGAAGAGGGAATGCGGCGCGGGCGAGCCGAGGGGCGAGCCGAGGGGCGTCAGGCTGGCACGCTTCATACCGCATTGCGCTTTATGCGGGCAGGCACACCACTCCATACAGCAGCTCAGATCGCAGAGGTGCCGGAGGATGAACTGCGCGCGTTTGCCCAGGAAAACGGCATGGTTTTCTCCTGATGATCAGGACAAAATCAGATGAGTCGCGTGATGCCCTGTGTATCGTGTCGTACGGAAGAAAGAATGAAAATAAAATAATAGCACATTCTTAAGTTGTCCCTTCCTTTCGTCGATAAAAATATTAGGACGGCGGATTCCGTCTATTTATGCAATCATAGAATGGCATGGACGAACCATAGATAACAGTCAGGGAGGCAGTCTTTATGGCGATGGTGGTCAAAAACAATATGTCGGCGGTGAATACGCTCAACACGTTGAACAAGAATCAGAGCGCGCTGTCACAGAGCCTGCAAAAGGTTTCTTCGGGCATGAAGATCAACAGCGCCGGCGACGATGCCTCGGGGATGGCGATCTCCGAGCGGATGCGCGTGCAGGTGCGCTCCCTCGATCAGGATGATAAAAATACAAAGAACGGTGCCGCACTTCTGCGTACGGCAGAGGGAGCCGTGCAGTCCACCATCGAGGTCCTCAAGACACTGAAGGAAAAGGCGATCAACGCCGCCAACGATACGAACACAGATGGCGACCGTCGCCTCATCCAGATCGAGGTCGACAAGATGATCGACCAGATCGACGAGAACGCGCTGACGACATACAACGGCAAGTATCTGGTTGATGGAACACGGAACGGTCTTGTCGTTGGTGATGGTGGACAGGGAACATTTTCGAGTTATACTAATTTTAGTTTATCAACGTCGACGAGTCCGTTGACTCGTTTGGTTAATTTAAAACGACGAGATGGGAATGATGTCGGTATACATTCTTCCGATACACTAACAGCATCTTGGACACGCAAGGGTATAACCTATACAAAGTCAATCTCTCCAATCGAGAATAGCAACATAACAAGCATGATCGGTCTTATTACCGCTAGCGACGCAGGGTATTATAGTCAGAATGAGCGTGTGGGAAAGGACGAGTATGGTCGTGATGTTTTTACACCAGATAATCAGCGTGCACTAACAATTCGGGCGACGAAACCTGGTGTCGATGGACAGATTGCCGGTATTACTTTCTGTGTGACGGATAGCGAAGGAAAGATGCGCAATGAAGTAAACGCAGTTCTTGATGCGTTTAAGGAGACAGTGCGCGCACAGAATCCGTCCCCGGATAATGCGCTCGTCCTCCAGACGGGAACGCGGGCGAATCAGGAGATCAAGGTCGGCTTTACCGATATGCGTTCTGCAGCTCTCGGACTTCAATCACAGGATGGCGCAGGGTGGGATCATGGTCCTCTTCCTGCTGGCCCAACGGCTCCTAATATTGGACCCATTCAGGTTGTCGGTGCGGGTCCAAAGATCCAGGTCACGACGCGTGAGGCGGCAAATGCGGCCATCAACGTATTCGAAAATGCGCTGATTAAGGCAACGGATGAGGCGGCCAATATTGGCGCGGTGCAGAACCGCCTCAAATATACGAGCAACAATCTCGTCGTTGCATCGGAGAACGTGCAGGCGTCGGAGTCAACCATTCGCGATGCGGATATGGCGAAGGAAATGACGGCGTACACGAAGAACAACGTCCTCACGCAGGCGGCACAGGCGATGCTTGCGCAGGCAAACCAGAACTCGAGCACAGTGCTCAGCCTGTTAAAGTAAAAATATTATGGACTTGTGCCCATTACCGCTGAGGCGGTTCACCTCCCCTGCAAAAGTGGGGGAGGTTTTTGATGTTTGATATACTAAGTTCCGCTGCCAATTGAAACGGGGAATATTATCTTCCCCCGCCACAGCGGGGGAAGTGGCTAGCATAGCGAGCCGATAGGGGCGCCAGTAACAATGAAAGAGAATGATCCGATTGGAGTGTTCCATTACAGCCAATGCAATAACGTATTCTTTAGCAAAAGCGATATTTTGATGAGTATATAACAGACCAATCCCGTCGAATTGTCCTAGGACTATTCGACGGGATTTCTTGTCTTCTTCACGCATCTATGCTATTATGAAATGAGCCATAACTCTCGATAAATATAGATAAGAAATATTGTACCAGATGGGAGATCGGAATCATGGGAAAGTATCGGACACGGGAATTGACACAGCGTGTGCGTTATGCACTGCTCGCAGGCGTCGCGGGCGCTTTTCTGATTCCGCAGGTTGCCGCCGCCGCGCCGACGGGCGAGCATGACTATACGGCGGGTGTCACTGTCGGACGCACGACGACAGCGGCGGGGACGGATACAAATATCACGGCAACTGCCCAGAATAACGTGATCAAGTGGGCAGACTACTCTGTCAAGCAGGGCGAGACGGTCAACTACAATGGAAAGAACTATCTGAACATCGTGACGGGCGGGAATACGTCTGCCATCAATGGCACAATCAACAATGCGGGCGGTGACATCTACCTCGTCAACCCGAACGGCGTAATTTTTGGCAAGACAGCATCCGTGAACGTAGGGAATCTCTATGTCTCTACACAGGAAGAATCGACCCTGAACACGCCAGCGTTCAAGGTCGGCGGGGCATCTCCACTCAGCACCTCGGCAGGAGATGTCGGCAAAGCCGATGTCGTCAATATGGGCTCGATCACGGCGAATAAGGTTGAAGTCTACGGCAGGAGTATCCGCATCCTCGATGCGGCAAATGTTCATGATGCGACGACTAGTCCCGTGGTCCTCCATACGGATACTGCGGCGAATGGCGGCTATGCGCATATCGGGTATAAGAGTGGAGCAGAACCTGCTGCGACGGCATACAAGGTCAATGGCGCCAATGCGGTGGCGGCAGATAACTACTACCAGCTGGTCAGCACGCCGACACAGTTCCAAAATATCAATAACGACCTTACGAAAAACTATATGCTCGCGAATGATATTGACTTTTATGATTCAGGGACAGGGACGAAAAAATCGATCACGCCAATTGGTGGGAATAGTTCATCAGCATTTACAGGTAAATTTGATGGTAATTTTTATAAGATAAAGAACTTCTCTGTTGGCGGAGCTGGGATGGTTGACGCCGCTCTTTTTGGAAGAACAAATGCGGCTCGTATTGACAACGTTGGTGTTACTGATGCGGTAGTAACAGGCGAAGTTACGGGGTTACAAGATCGCTTTGCCGGTGGTATCGTAGCTCATGCAACGGGAACGACACTTAATAATGTCTATGTCACTAATACTAAGGTCGTAGGTGAAGATGGCTACCATGGTGGAATCGTTGGCTATACAAAGAACACCCATATCGGCAGCTCATACAGTAAAGCGACAGTCGGAGATGGTGGCGGCGTTATAGGGTTTTCTGATATCGGAACTGTAGTAGAAGATACGTATAGTGATACCAAAAAGGTATCTGGTTCTTTGGGAACAGAGTTCATCTATATCATTGATCCATCTGGTGGAACGATAGTGAAGAATTCTTACTCAGTTGGTACGTATTTTACTACAAATGAAACTGCACTGACGACAGAAGCCGTTAATACCTATAAAATTGATCCAGGAACGGGTAAGGCATCTCTTGTGGGACCTACACCTAACCCGTCAGTTGAAGCACATACAATTGATACCTATGCTGCATGGGGCAATACCATCAACAACACCGGTGCGCCCGGGGCGAAGTGGCGCATCTATGAGGGGCGGACACTGCCGCTCCTGACAGCGTTTATGGATGGTACGGCGACGGCGACGTATGACACGCGTTACTTTAACGCAAACGGGACGCTGAATACGGATCCCGCGAATACGGCGAAATCCAATAAGGGCGCGGATATCGAGACGACCTACAACAGCCAGTACGTCAAGATCGTGGGCAAGAATACGGCGGGCGATACCGTCGTGGGCGGCAAGTCGAATGTGGTTACCTACGCAGGAGCGATGCAGTACAACGCTAACGGCACGCCGAACCTCGACCATATCTATGACTATGTGAACACGGGAACGAACGATTTCGACAAGACGAACGGCATCCGCAACGCGGGGACGAAGGCGATCCTCTGGTCGGATCAGGATGGCCCAAACCTGCGCGGTGTCAATGTCACGGTCAAACAGCGCGAGGTAAAGCTTAACGACGGTACGATTAAACCCGAACGCATGTATAACGGCAAGAGCGACGTTACGGATGCGTTTATTCGTGCACTCACGAGCGGAAATATCCACTCCTCGGGCTTCACCACGGAAGATATTGAGGCGCACTCCGTTAATCTTGACTTCACTACGGGTAATTTCAAGGCGCGGGCGTACAACCTTGCCTATGTGGATGCCGGCGGGACGCCAGTTGCTGCGGGGACGCATGCAGACAAGAACGTCGGTGTCGATAAACCCGTCAAGTTCACAGGCAGCATCAGCTTTTCTGGTGATGATGCGGCGAACTACTACTTCAATAATGCATCGCTTAGCAACATCACGGGTAAAGCGACCATCACCAAGGCACCACTCTATCTAAAAATCAATAAGACTAGGGCTGACGCTAAAATCTACGACGGTACGGATGCGGTGCTCGACCTCGCGATGAAGCAGACGGGGACGACGACGCCGAACATAACGCTGAACAAGGACAACTATGCGCCTGCCTCCACAGTGGCTTCTCCTACACACCATAAGGGTGAAATCATGCTGGACGACGGCGACAACCCCGATGACGTTGACCTGACGCAGGTTACTGACCCGACGTACACCGATACGACAGGGGCTAAGCAGATTCATGTCGGCGACCATAATCTGCAGTATAAGAACGTCGGACTGCGCGGCGCGGATGCGGGGAACTATGATCTCTACCTGCCGCCCATCCCTGCTGTGGGAAATGGAAATAAGGTGGTCGGAAACACAGTCTACCTCGCTGGCGAGATTATCCGACGCGAGATCACGCGCGACAGTTTCAAAGTTTATGACAGTGCGACGAATGCAGAGGGCACAGCGGAGAAGGTCTACGACGGAAACGCGACCTATACGCCGGGAGGGAGTGTCTATCTTTCGACGAATGCGCCGGCAAGTGGAAATGTCGGCATCGTCACGCGCGATCAGGGACATATCAAATTTGCTCTGACGGGCGGCACGGGGACGTTCAAGGATGCTGCGGGAGCAAATAGTACAAAGAACGTCGCTGAGGCGCGCAAGATTGCCTATAATGTCACGGGCGTGGCAGATACCCATACGGATTCAGACGGTATCGGGCATAAGCTGGATGACTATTACGTCCTCGATGCAGATGGTGTGACGAAGCACTCGCTCAGCAGCGCGTTTGACGCGACGGGACAAGGGCGCATCACCCCGAAGGCACTCACGGCGACGGTCGTCAACAATCATATCACGAAGGTCTACGACGCAAAGCAGAACCAGACGGACGGCAACCGCAACGACATCATCGGTGATGCTCTCGTCACGCTCTCAGGCTTTGTCTCGGGTGAGACACGCACGAACACCTCGACGGCGATGTACGCATCGCCGAATGTCGCATGGAATAATGCGGCGAATGCTCCCACGTCGCAGGCGGTGACGTACACGGCGAAGTTTGACCGCGGCACGGGTGCCGAAGCGGATAACTATACACTCGACCCCACGGCGCACACGACAACGGTCACCAATAGTGCGAGTGTGTCAGGAAGCTATACGGGGACGATTACACCGCGTGACCTAAAGCTCACCTTCGGCGATGTGACGAAGGTCTATGACGGCACAGCGGACAACGAAACGAAGAATGTGACAGCACTCGACGATGGCCTGTCGGGGGCGGTCACGACGGCAGATGGTACGACGGCAGCGGGCATTAGTGCGGCTGCTCTTTCGAGTGCGACGAGCAGCTATGGCGATTTCTCGGGGACAACGTTCAATGCGAACCGTAACGCAGGCAGCCGTGTTGTAGAGTACGTCGGACTCGCCGGTGCACTCGGCACGAATCATAACTATGCGATTGCAGACAAGCAGTACGGGAAGGGCGAGATCACGCGCCGCCGCATCGACCCCTCGGGTTTCCAAGTGCGAAAGGCGGACGGGACAATCGCCAATGCGTCGAAGGTCTACGATGGAACGGATCGCTCCGACCTTCCATCGGGGGCGTCGCTTGTCACGCCCACGGCGACGAGCGGCAATACAGGCATCGTTGCCCATGACGCGGGCAAGATTACCTTTAAGCTGAAGGGTGGCTCACATGGCTATTTCTCCAGCGATAGGGACGGAAACAACCGTACCTCCCATGTCTCAGAGGCACATTATGTTGCCTATGACATCGTCGCGCATACGGATGATGAGACGAATAATCCACTGTCGAACTATACGTTCGGCTCGGCGACAGCGACAACGCTAAAAAATCTCGAAGATGTCAACAACACAAACCCCGCCCATGTTACAGCAGACGGGTCTATTACCCCTGCCGCGCTTCATGCGCAGACGCACAGCATCGAGAAGGTCTACGACGGGCTTGCGGCACATACGGACGGCAACCGTGCCGCTGTGGCGGACAAGGACACGATCATCACCTTTACCGGCTGGGTGACACATAACGGCATCACGGAGAAGCGCACGAACAACTCCTCGGCAGTGTATCTGGGCTTTGGCGGCGGTCAGGGCAAAGACGTTGCCTACGATGCGATTTCGGGCGATGTAACGACGAAGAATGTCACCTATACGGCAGCGCTCACAGGGAATTATGTGGACGACTATAAGATCGTTGACATCACGGGCGCGGGCGCAGCGACGGCGACAGCGGGCGTGACGACGACCGTTGCCGACGCGGGCAAGATCACACCGCGTGCACTGAAGATCGTCATGAACGATGTGAGCAAGACCTACGACGGCAACGCAAAGAACACGACGGTATCTGTTAAGGAGATTACGGATACGATAGGCAGCGCGGTCATCGACGACATCCTGAGTGATGATAATGTGACGGCACTCGATCTCACGAATCAATATCTAGCGAAGATGGCGGCGGCACCTGCCAACTACAAGAGTACCTACGGGCGCGGCAATACCGATGCGACGTTTGCCGAGAATGTCAACGCCAGCAATGGCACGCCGCACGATGTGCAGTATACGAATATGCGAGAGGCATTCCGCACGAAGTTTGGCTCGCCTTCGGCGGGAAACTATTCCGTTGAGAAGAATGTCTACGGCAAGGGGACAATCAACCGCCGCAACATTGCCCCGAATAACTTCGACGTGGTGGACGATCACAACGTGACGTCTCATGCGACGAAGGAGTACGACGGAACAACGACGTACAACGTCCCCACAGGCTGGAAGCTCTCCCCCTCATCAGGACCCTCGACGGGGGTGATTGCAGGAGATGATGTGACGTTCCATCTGACGGCGGATGGAGCGCAGTTCACCACCGCTGCACATAACCCGACACCGAACGCCTACGATGCGGACAAGGTCATGTATAACGTCGTCGCGAGTGGTGATCGGGAGAAAATCAAGAACTACACACTCGGCGGACGCAAACTCGAGGACGGCAAGGCAAAGGTCTACGGCGAGGGCAAGATTACGCGCCGTGTGCTCAGTCTCGCGCTCGTGAACAATACGGACATCAACAAGGTATACGACGGGCAGACAGGTGTTGTTGATACCGATGCAAAGCACTGGAAAGCGCTCACGAAGACCGATGCAAAGGGCAACGTGGCGTATACCACAGGCTCAAAGGAGCTCGTGAACGACGGCTCGTCCTTCCACATCGAGGCGAACTACCGCAACAGCGCGAACACGGCGAACGACAAGAACGTCGCGCATGACGCTGCGACCCCGCGCAATATCATTGACAAAGCAATCGAATATAACATCTACATTACGGGTGGCGACGCGCGCAACTATGCGTTTGCCAACGGCACACCTACACCGACGAATGCGGAGAACGGACTTGCTCTTTCGGCGACGGGCAAGATCACGCCGAAGGATCTTTCGGGTGCATTCAAAAAGATCACGAAGGTCTATGACGGTACGAAGACTGTCGACCCGACAAAGGTCGAATTCAAGACGGGCACGGACGGTGTCCTCTCAGGCGATATCGTCAATCTCGCCACGCATACGGAATCGTTCCAGAGTGAGAACGTCAACGGTGACGGCACGACGCAGGTGATTGACGGCACCCCACAGAAGAACTGGATCAACTACTCCGGACTCTCGCTTGGCGGCACGTCTGCGGATAACTATACCATCAATGCGACGGCCGTGGGACTGGGTGAGATCACGCCGCTGGAGCTCACACCCTCGAACGTCACGCTGACGACGACACCAGCGACGAAGGAATACGACGGCGGGGTGAAGGTCAAGAAGGATGGCTCGGATGCCATCAGCGCGATCAAGAACTACATCACGGGCGCGACGGTGACCGTCGGGGGCAGTACGGTGAGCGTCCTCCCCGAGCTCGAACTGCAGTCGGCAGAGTATGATACGAAAAACGTCGTGGGCGGTACGCAGCCGCGCGTGACATACCACATGAAATACAAGGGCACAAGCGGCAACTTTACCCTCGCGCCCGGGGCGGCGACCTTTGACGGTAAGGGCAACGGCGTCATTACACCGAAGGATGTCACGGCGACCATCAAGGGACCCTTGACGAAGGTCTATGATGCGACGGCGGATACGATCGGTGCGGCAAAGAACGCGATGACGGGCGCAGCGGTTGTGACGGCAGACGATCTCGTGAAATTCGTGGGGCTTGTCGCAGGTGACGGCGCGACGAACGCCACGACGGCGACGTTTGATAATAAGAACGTGGGGACGAATAAGAATGTCACCTACGATATCAAGCTGGATACCGCAAGTGCGGGCAACTACAATCTGAAGTACAACGGCGTGATTACGTCGTCGATCTCAACGAATAACAATACGATCACGAAGCGCAAGGTGGATGTCACCTTTGCACCTGTGACGAAGAGCTATGACGGTACACCGACGAATACGTCGATCACACCGTCTGTTTCGGCTGCCGATGCGTCGGTGCTCTCACAGGATAATGCTGCTCGTGTCAGCGGCACAACGATCACGGGGCTGACGGGTGTGACGAGTCAGTATGGCACGGGCACGACAGATGCGACCTTTGCCGCCAACCCGAACGCGGGCACGAACAAATCCGTGCAGTACGCGGGCATCGGCACGGCGATGGGCACGGTGTTCGGTGCCAACAACTATGACTTTGCGACGAACGGCTACGGCACGGGCACGATCACGAAGGCAAATATCAATGCGGGTGATGTCAACTTTGTTGCAATCAATGCGACAAAGACCTATGACGGAACAGCTCGGGTGAAGTTTGGCGGCTCTGGTGCATCGAACGATGTGCGGAACTACATCACGACGGCACGCGTTCAGCTCAATGGGAATTGGGTTGATCTGAAAAATGATCTCGTGATGGATATGGATGGGACGAAGTACGACAGTGCCAATGCGGGCACCGGAATCGGTGTGACGTATAAATTCCATCTGAACAACGACAACATCAATATCTCGGGGGACAATAACTTTACCAAGACGGCACAGGGGACGATTGACCGCCGTGTGCTGACGCTTGACCTTGCTCAGAAAACGGGCATCGACAAGATCTACGATGCCAATGCGAATCTCGTGGATACGGATACGCGGCACTACGACAAGTTCATTGACGACGATGCAAAGGGCAATGTTACCTATGCGACGGGAACGACAAGCGACAACAAGCTCGTCCGCACATCGAACGGCGCGGCGGTGAACGACGGCGCGAAGATGACGATCACAGCGAACTACGTCGATAATCTCACGAACCGCGCGGCGGACAAGAACGTTGCCCGTGACACGAGCGATGCCGTGACGGCGAAGGGGATTGCCTATAACGTCAGGATCGACGCCGCGAATGGCGGGAAGAACTATACCCTTGACCATAACGGGACGACGGCCAATGCCGAGGACGGGCTCAAGATGAACGCCTCGGGCACGATCTCCCCGCGCAAGATCACACTCGGGTTTGCCAATGTGTCGAAGCCGTATG
>ERZ773003.762-NODE-762-length-22030-cov-7.143982_pt1 | contig 22030 bp, 20 predicted proteins | sample MGYA00580668_ERZ773003 | MGnify/ENA primary metagenome ERZ773003 (study PRJEB29015, sample SAMEA2738002) | human oral metagenome | biome: human oral; feature: human-associated habitat; material: dental | place: China | collected 2126 ... | reverse complement strand
CTCCTGCGCCAAATCGTATAGAAGATGACGGCAAGGACGAGGACGGCAGGGCAGAGGAGGCCGTAGAGCGCCGCATAGCCGAAGCGGGCGGCGACGAGTCCCAAGGTCGCGGCAGCAAGGCCGACGCTGATGTCGAGCGCCCAGAAGTAGGTCGCCGTCGCAAGTCCCGCACGCTCGGGCGCGACGCTCGCAACAGCGAGCGTCTGCAAGGCGGGGCTTGCAGCGCCGAAGCCCGCGCCTAGAATCGCGGCGGAGGCGAGAAAGGCCGCGGGCGATCCGGCTGCGGCAAAGCACAAGAAGCCGAGGAAAAAGAGGAGAAGCCCCGGATAAACCGTATAGTCGGCGCCGCGCTGATCGAAGATGCGGCCGATGAAGGGGCGCGTCACGACGATGATGAGCGCGAATATGGCAAAGAAGGCGCTGACGTTCTCTTCCATGCCGAGCGTTCGCGCATAGAGCGGGATGAAGGTCAGGACGCCGCCGTAAGCGAAGAACATGAGTCCGCCAATGAGAGCCGCAGGAAGCGCCTGCCGCTCTACAAGGGAAAATCCCCGGCCTTTTTTCTCTTTTGGCACAACGATCTCATCGGGGAGCTTCCTGCGGTTTGCGAGCCAAAGTGTGAAAAGGGCGCTCGCCGTAAGAAAGACGAAGAGTGCCATCATGCCGAAGGAGCGTATGATAAGGAGGCCCGTAAGAGGCCCAACAACCATCGCGAGATTCGTCGAGAGCGCGAAGTAGCCGATGCCCGTTCCCTTCTTCGCCGCAGGCAGGACGAGCGCCGCCAAAGTCGCCGCCGCCGTCGTGCCGAGCGCAAATTCGATGCCCTGCAGAAGGCGCAGCGTGTAGAGCGCTTCTTCCGTATGCGCGAAGCAGAAGGCGAGCATAATGGCGAAGAAGGTGAGCGTCGCGCCAAGGAGCAGCCTGCCCTTGTGCAGGCTGTCGATGAGCCGGCCGGCAAACGGGCGCGAGGAGACGGCGCCGATCTGGAAGAAGGTCATGGCAAGCCCCGCTTCCAGATCGCCGCCCTTCATCTCGTTCATGATGTAGATGGGCAGTCCGACGATGAGGATGTACTGTGCCATGAGGTGAAAAAAATTCGTGGCGCTCATGCCGATGAATTCCGCCGTCCAGAGCTTTTCCACATTCCTTGCTTTTTCTTCGTTCAATGTCTTGCCTTCTTCATTGTTTCAAGGTGTTTAGAAAACACGAATACACCCGGCAGCGCCGTCTGCCCAATGTACTTTTTCTTACAAATAGCTCCACGCGAGCACTATGAGCACGCCGGGGACGCCGAAGATTCCTGCAACGAGCGACGTAAAGATGTTGATCGTCACATGAAAGCCCAGAAGCTTGACGATAGAGAGCAGCACCGCACCGATAACGCTGTTTACGATGAATTTCGTCAAAAGGCGCAAGGGCAGGGCGAGGAGCTTCGCTACGATGCAAAGAAGCAGAATGCTGACGGCGAGCGACGCGATGATTTCGAGCATATTAGATTTCCTTTCTGTTTTCGAGAGCCTTGGCGAGCGTGACTTCATCGGCGTATTCGAGATCGCCGCCGATGGGCAGGCCGTGCGCGATGCGCGTGACCTTGAGCCCTGCGGGCTTCAAGAGCCGCGCGAGGTACATCGCCGTAGCCTCGCCCTCGACCGTGGGATTCGTCGCCATGATGATCTCCTGCACCTCAGCGCCCGCTTTTCCTTCCAGCCGATGCAGAAGCTCCTTCACGCGAAGGTTCTCAGGGCCTACGCCCGAGAGCGGCGAAAGCGAGCCGTGCAGCACATGATAAAGACCCTTGTAGTCCTTCATGCGCTCGACGGCGGCGACATCCTGCGGCTGCTCGACGACGCAGATCTTCGAGCGGTCGCGCTTTTCCGACCTGCATATCGCGCATGGATCTTGGTCTGAGAGGTTGCAGCAGACGCTGCAAAAGCCGATCTTCTCCCGCGCTTCGACGATCGCCTCAGCGAGAGCCCGCGCCTTCACTGCATCCATGTCGAGGACGTGATAAGCAAGACGCACTGCCGTCTTGGAGCCAATGCCCGGCAGTGCGCGAAAGTGTTCAATGAGTTTTGCCAGCGGTGCGATGTACTGCATCTCAGAACATGCCCGGAGGAAGACCGAGGCCGCCCGTGAGCTTGCCCATCTCGCCCGCCATCATGTCGTCGACCTTCTTGACCGACTCGTTGAAGGCGGCCGAGAGAAGATCCTGCAGCATCTCGACATCCTCGGGATCTACGGCGGCGGGATCGATATGAAGCGACTGCACTTCCTTCTCGCCGTTCATGACGATCTTGACGGCGCCGCCGCCCGCCGACACCTCGACGGTCTTCTTCTTCAGCTCCTCCTGCATCTTCTTCATGTCATTTTGAAGCTTCTGCACCTTCTTCATCATGCCCTGCATATTACCCATGTTTCCCATTCCACCAAACATTGCGTTTCTCCTTTCAAAAGCAGGCGCTTCGCCTGCGCTTTTCCTTCGATTATAGCCGCAAAGCGGCTCTTAGGTCAACTGTTTTCCTCCGGCGGCGGTGCGTCTCCATCATCCGGCGGCGGCACGTCATCGGACACTGGCGCATCATCGGGCAGCATAGTGTCATCAGACATCGGCGCATCATCGAGCGGCGGCGCGTCCTTGCCTTCTGCCGTCTCGGTCACGGACTTGGCGACTGCCTTGCCGCTCGCGGCGAGGGCGGCGATGCGCTGCTCTTCGGGCAGGTCGACGAGATGTCCGCCGAGGAGCGAAACGGCATTTTGCAGACGACTTCGCTCTTCGGGCGAAAGCTCGTTCTCGTCAATTTCCAGCGGCTTCGGCGAAAGCCCTCGCGGCTCGATCTCGTCGAGCGCCGCCAAAGGCGGCTTCTTCTTCGGCGCAGCAGGCGGCGTGGCAGGCGGCGCTTTTTGCGCTTCGCACACGAGGGAAAGCGGCTCGCCTGCGATCTCGGCGAGCAATTCCTCGATGATTTTCCGATAGTCGTCGCGCATCGTGCGCTGCGCGAGCAGGGGACTTGCAAAATGCAGGCGGAACGTTCCTGCGCCGCTTGCCGAGAACGAAGCGCTCTTGAGGCACGCGAGCACGGAGATGCGCTGCTTCTCCTGCAGGCGGGAGAGAAGTGCGGCGTAGATGTTCTCGCCCTCGGGATTCGGCTCGGCCTGCGCGGCAGGAGCGAAAGAGGCAAGCGGTGCGCTATTGCGTGCCGGCGTGCCGGAAGAAGCCGCTTCGTTCGTGCGACTTGCCGCCCGTCTTCTCGCGGTTGGAAGAGGAGATGCTGCAGGCGCGGCTGCTCTCGCAGGCTGCGCCGAAAGCTGCGCCTTGAGGGCGGCAAGCTCCGCCTCAAGGCGGGCGACGCGCGCCGCTTCAGCAGGGGAGGACACTGCGGGGCGGGTTGGTGCTGGTGCACCTTCTGCACCATCTTCCACATTCTCACGACAGAGCGAAAGCAGCGCGACCTCAAGCGTGATGCGCGGCTGCGGCGTCCAGCGAAGCTCCGCCATCGCCTCGTGCAGACGCGCGATCATCGCCATGATCTGCGCCTGCGTGAAAAGCGCTTTCTGCTCTTCGAGCGCAGCTCCGGTGTCGTCCGCGAGATTGAGCGCCGCAATAGCGCCCGCCGCCTCGTAGATCATGAGGCTTCGCAGATGAAGCATCAATTCCGCCAAGAGCTGCATCGGATCTTTGCCGAGCGCGAGAAGCTCTGCGATCGTTTCCAAGACCTCACCCTTCGCGCGCTCGCCGATCGCCTTCGTCAGGCGATAGATCGGCTCATGTCCGATGAGACCGAGATTCTCCTCGACGCATGCCGCCGTCAATGTATCGCCGTCCAAGCTCGCGCACTGGTCAAGCAGAGACAGCGCGTCCCTCATGCCGCCATCCGCCTGCCGCGCGATGAGACGAAGCGCTTCCTTCTCGCACGGAATCTTCATCTCCTGTGCCACATAGGCGAGTCTCGCTTCGATCTCCTCGACCGTGATGCGCCGAAAGTCGAAGCGCTGGCAGCGCGACTGGATCGTTGCCGGCACCTTGTGAGGCTCTGTCGTCGCGAGGATGAAGACAACATGGGCGGGCGGCTCTTCGAGCGTCTTCAAAAGCGCATTGAATGCCTCCGTCGTCAGCATGTGCACTTCGTCGATGATGTAGACCTTGTAGCGCCCTTCGGCGGGCGTGAACTTCACCTTCTCGCGCAAGTCCCGCATCTCGTCGATGCCGCGGTTCGACGCCGCGTCGATCTCAAAGACGTCGAGCGCCGTGCCGTCGGCGATCTTCGTGCAATTTTTGCAGACGCCGCAAGGCTCGGGCGTCGGCCCCTTCTCACAGTTCAGCGACTTCGCGAGGATCTTCGCCGTGCTCGTCTTGCCCGTACCGCGCGGGCCGGAAAAGAGATAGGCATGGGCGATGCGTCCTGCGGAAATCGCATGGGAAAGCGTCCTCGATACGGCCGTCTGCCCCACGAGATCCTTGAAGCTCCCCGGCCGCCATTGGCGGTAGAGCGCGATGTACGCCATATCGTCCCTCCTTGAACGCATAGAAAATTGCAAACGAATCCATAGAAAAAAGCTGCCGCACCAAGCCGAAACTCCGTACAGCAGCAAATACTCCTTTTCCACTTCGGGGCGCGACCCCCAGGCGCCCTCGCGGCACATGAAGCGATTCGCTTACCGCTGCTTCCTTCCGGACCTGACGGGGTTCACGAGACTCCATTGCGCAAGACCAAGGCGCCGCGCTCCGAACTGGAAAAGGCTTCTCAAAAGAGCAGCATAGAAAACGCCCATTGCGTTCTTTGATTGTAGCATAGACAGGCAGAAGCCGTCAACCGCTGTTCATATCCGATTGTCCCTGCGCCCTTACACAAACCTAGCCAATCGGTCTGCTCCCTTCGGGCTTGACCTATCTTGTCACACAAGGTCTGCTCATAATATTGCTGCAAATCTGTCATGCCGCTTTGATCCTCCCCATAAAGAAAAATAGAGAGAACTGCCGAAACAATTCTCTCTACTTCCGAGCAGCGGCGAGTTTCCCTACCCTCGCCGACGGTCAACTCCGCTGTATCTTTATTGTCCCCAAACGGAAGGGATGGCCATAGCCGCTCGTAACAGCCATATATTCTTGTAACTTAAAAGGTAAATTGATAGCATCTTCTCTGTCAAGAACTCTCTTGGGGGAGAACGATTTTGAGTGATGCTTCACTATTGTCAAAAAATATGGTAATATCGATAGCCACACCAAAACGTAATCAAGGATTCCTCTAAAATACAGAATGTATGTGTTTTTTTACAATTTGTAGGAGGAATCTGCATGAGCAATATCTATGGTTACATTCGTGTATCTACCATTACGCAGAGGGACGACCGTCAGTGGTTGGCAATGGAGAACTTCGGCATTCCGAAGGAATGTATTTTCGTGGATAAACAGAGTGGAAAAGACTTTGACCGCCCTGCATATCGTGAAATGATGGCTACTGTCAAACCTGGCGATACGGTTGTGGTTAAGAGTCTCGATCGCCTTGGACGCAATTACGACGAGATGATTAGACAGCTTGATATTATTACCAAGAAGAAGGAAGCCGCTATCGTAGTCATCGATCTGCCGCTTTTAGATACACGGAACAAATACGGTGATGAACTGACAGCAAAACTCATTTCGAATCTTGTCATCCAAATGTTCTCCTACGTTGCTGAAACAGAGCGCAACATGAATCATCAGCGAACGATGGAAGGTCTGGCAGCGGCGCGGGCAAGAGGTGTGAAGTTTGGCAGAAAGCCGATAGAGAAGCCAGATAGCTACGAAGCCTTTCGCGAGCAATGGAAGAACAAAGAAATATCTGCCCGCAAGGCCGCCGTTGCTTTGGGGGTGTCCACGCCAACTTTTCTTAAGTGGGTTAAGGAGTCAGTCAATGAATAGCTGTAAAAAATGCCATGGTTTGGCTAACATTTAAGAATTTTTATTTTTTAGCAGGAAATAGGAAACTCATGTCGAAAATAACTAGAAAAATAGATTCAAGTTGGGCGCAAATCAAGGATTCTTCGCGCGTAAATGATACGATGGTATTATTTACGCCCAGTCTAGAGCAGTGCTCAGTCAAGAATGTGGTAATGGTAAAGAGTTGAGTTATAAAGGAAGAGTGATGTATCATGATTCGTTCGTTGTATACGGGAGCTTCTGGATTAAAAAGTCACCAGAGTAAAATGGATGTTGTTGGCAATAACATTGCCAATGTCAATACAGCAGGCTACAAATCAAGCCGCGCAACTTTTTCTGACTTTCTTTCTCAAAAAATTAAAGGTGCGTCTGCTGCAAGAGGAGAAGTCGGCAGTACTAATCCCAAGCAGATTGGCTTGGGCAGTAGCGTGGCAAGCATAGATACTATTTTCAAAGATGGTGCGCCTATGGCTACTGGAAAAAATACTGATCTCTGCCTTTCCGGAGACGGTCTGTTTATGGTAAGGCGTGGAAAAGAAACTTACTACACCCGTGATGGTGCTTTTGAATTCGATGCAGCAGGTAACTATGTCCTGCCCGGCAGCGGACATTTCGTACAAGGGTGGACAGCAACGGACGGAATTATTGATACCACGGGTGCAGTCGGCGATATTAAAGTAGCCTTGGGGAAAAAATTGATTAAGGCTACAGACCTTGTGACTTATGTTGATAACTTGAATGCGAATGTGCCAACGGTAACAAAGATTAATGTCACAACATATAAGCCATTAGATGTTGAAGCTGACGGAAGGCGTTTTACCATAAGTGGCATTCCTAGCGATGGAACAACATGGAGATTTCAAGATGATGTGCCACTTGGCGCAACTACTGCAACAATCATTAACGATAAGGGCAATACTAGAACAATTCGATTCTCCCCAGCAGCCTTGTGGGAACTATTCAAAGGAGAAGACGCAAGTCGTGATACAGGTATTATCAGCAAGGGAAGCGTAACCGCTCAATATCCTCTCACTCTACGCATTGATGGGAAAGCCTATACAGCTATTGGCATGAACAATAGCTACTCGTATTTTTCTAAGTGGACTCTGAAAGAAGGGGGAGCGCTAGCTGGCAGTAATACGCTTACCGTAACAAACGGAACGGAGGATATTACATTTACTCTTAAATCGCCACTGACTGAAAATATCGGTCAGACACAGACTCAAGCAACAACCGCCGTTGCCAGTAAGTTAAATCCCGTAACCCTTACCTATAGCGATGGCACAACTGCCGTAAAAACTAATGGCTCTTATAGTGTTGGAGCTGCACCTCCCATAGCTACGACTACAACCGTATACGACAGTTCGGGAACAGCATATACCGTTCCATTGTACTTTATTCGTAAGGGCGGCGAAAATTCCAGCGGCAAATGGTTGGTGTCATTGTCTCCTGATGCTTCCGTAACCAAGGGACAGACTGTTACATCAAAGATTACCGATACCAATGGAAATATAGCGACGGTATCCTTTACTGTAGCGGAACTTCAGTTTGATGAGTCAGGGAAGTTGATTACAAGTTCTGATAGCGACGTCACGGGGATGTTGACATTGGGTGGACAAAAGGTTACCGTTGATTTTGCCAAAGTGACACAACATCCCGATGAAACTACTGTGAAATCTACAAACCGCGGGGGTATTGAAGGTACGCTCAAAGACGTTCAGATTGACTCATCAGGTATAGTAACAGGCATATACACGAATGGCGAGCGTCGTGTCGAGGCACAGGTGGCGTTGGCACACTTTAGCAATTCGGCAGGGCTTTTAAAGACGGGCACAAGTCTCTATCAAACGAGTGCTAACTCCGGTAATCCAATGACCATCAAGGCAGGAGATTTCGGAACGACCATAACTTCAGGAGCACTTGAGATGTCGAATGTCGATGTGGCAAATGAATTTGCAGATATGATTATAACCCAACGTGGTTTTCAATCTAATGCTAAAATAGTAACTGTTGGCGATGAAATGACTGAAACAGCTATAAATATGAAACGGTAAAAATTGCTTGGCGTATTTTCCCGTTGACATTCATAGCAAATAAACATTTTTAACATGTTCATGACTATTCGTCTTTCTTTCCAACCTTCTCCATTCGCTTACAATTTCTAAAATCCAGCTGATTCTTGGCATTTCGCTCTTTCTAGCATTTGTCCCTGTTGCGGTATTCATGTCGATTATTCTGGCGGGAATGACTTCTCTTTTGAGAGGTCATTTTTTTTTACCAGATTGCACAAGCTGTAGGCATAGCTGGTTTTACGGACTGGCTATACCATATTTTTTTTTACTGAAAGCGGTATCCATAAAGGAATTTATCCAGCGTCCACCTCGTGGACAAAAGTGCGCTGCCCGTACAGAAACCTAACCAATCGGTCTGCACCCTTTGGGCTTGACCTCTTGGGGTTTCGTGGTAAACTTTCAGGACATATGTTCAGCCGCTACGCATAGCGGCATGAATTGCTTTTTCACCAGTTGCCTGCGATGGCGTCATCCAAGAGACATGCTGTACATATGTCCTAACGCCTTACAGAAACCTAGCCAATCGGTCTGTGCCCTTTGGGCTTGACCTCTTGGGGTTTCACGAGTAGAATATGAAGTATAAAGGTGGCTGGTCAAAATGAATAAAGCGGATTTTGATGAGATGGATCCGGAGACTCAGGAAATCCTCGACAGGCTCTCCCCTGCGCCCGAAAAGCTGCAGGAAGAGGGCTGGGATAGTCGTGCCCAACAACAGATGATGTTGGAAGAAAACGGACACGATGCATGAGTCTGACGGATGAGACGCGGCAAAAACTGCAGAAGCAGATCGACGCCCTCAAGAAGCGCATGCTCTACGATGCGAACGATCTCGACTATGAGACGCATCTTTTTCTGGTTCGTACCCTGCAAAAGGTGCTTGACCGGAAAAAATTCAAGCCTTGAGGCTCTCTTGAAGTCTGTCTTTTGCGGTTTTTGCTTATGCAAGGGATGCGCATTGATATTTCAGCGCTCCCTAGAAAAGAAGAGAGAATCATGAATTTTATTCCTTCCCGAAAAAAAATCATTGCTGCACTCATGATGGGAGCTTTTGCCGGCGGCATGGCTCCTATCTTTGTTGCGGGCGCAAACACAGCATGTATTTCCACGGTCTCCGTCGCACACGCAGCATCGTGCCCTACGCCGACGAAGCGCTATCAGGAGGCGGCACGAGACGACAGTGAGGACAAGGCGGCAGACGCGACAGAAAGCGTGAGCGACAATATCTTCAAGGCAGCTTGGAGAATCGCCCTGCTCGTCGCCGCCGTTTTCCTTGCACGAATCGGCTGGAAGCATTTCCACAAGAAGAAAAACGCATAGAGAAGGGGGATAAATATGGCCAAAGAAACGACACTTGCCACGCTCGACCATCTGATCGAGCGCTATCCTGTGCTCGCTCCCATGGAAGAGCCGCTGAAAGCCGCTGTCGAAACGATTGTCAACTGCTACAGAAAAGGCGGCAAACTGCTCATCTGCGGCAACGGCGGCAGCGCAGCCGACGCCGAGCACATCACGGGAGAGCTGATGAAGGGCTTCCTTCTGCCGCGCCGCTTAGGCGAGGACAAGAGGCAGAAGCTCATGGACGCCTGCCCCGAAGATGCGGCGTACCTCATCGAGAACCTGCAGGAAGCCCTGCCCGCTCTTTCCCTCGTCAACCAAATTGCCCTCGGCACGGCATTTGCCAACGACCAGGCGCCCGACCTCGTTTTCGCCCAGCAAGTATTCGGTCTTGGTAGGGAAGGTGACGTCCTTCTCGCCATCAGCACGTCAGGCAATTCGCAGAATGTTCTCTATGCCGCACAGGTCGCACGCGCTTTCGGCATCTCCGTCATCTCTCTGACGGGCATGGGCGGCGGCAAACTGCGTGCTCTGACCGACATTCTCCTCGCCGTTCCCGACAAGGAAACATACCGCATACAGGAACTTCACCTGCCGATTTATCATGCTCTGTGCATAGCGGCTGAAGAAGAATTTTTTGGTACGAATGATAAATGACAGACTAAAAAACGCAAATTATTCTAAAAATATGGTATAATATACCCTGAAGAAAATGGATTGCACCATGGGGGGATTGCCATGATTGCGGAAAAACAATGGATGAAATTGCAGAACGGCAGCGACGTGCGCGGCGTTGCCGTATCCGGCGTCGCCGACGAGCCCGTCAATCTGACGGAAGAGGCCGCAGGCCGCATCGCGAACGGCTTCGTAGATTTCCTTGAAGAGAAGATCGGCAGGAAAGCGCAGGACATGACGATCGCCGTCGGACACGACTCGCGCATTTCCGCTCCCTGCCTGAAGCGTGCCATACTCGCCGCTCTTCTTTCTCGCGGCGTCCGAGCGCTCGACTGCGGCCTTTCTTCCACGCCCGCGATGTTCATGTCCATCCTCTTCGATGAGACAAGGGCCGACGGCTCCATCATGATCACGGCGAGCCATCTGCCCTACAACCGAAACGGCATGAAGTTCTTCACAAAAAATGGCGGACTCGAAGCGAGTGACATCAAGCAGGTTCTTTCCTACGCCTCGAAGAATCCCTTGGTTCAAGGAGACGAAAAAGAAGCTGAGAAGTTTGACCTCATCTCCGTCTATGCCGCTCATCTGCAGAAGAAGATTCGTGAGGGGCTTTCCGCTGCGCCCGAGGAGAAGCCTCTTGCCGGAATGCGCATCGCAGTCGACGCCGGCAACGGCAGCGGCGGCTTCTTTGCCACGAAGGTACTCGCCCCGCTGGGAGCAGACACTACGGGAAGCCGCTACTTAGAGCCGGACGGCATGTTCCCGAACCATATTCCGAACCCCGAAAACCGCGAAGCGATGGCCGCTATCAAGGAAGCCGTCCTCGAAAACCATGCCGATCTCGGCTTGATCTTTGATACCGATGTCGACCGCATGAGCGCCGTCCTGCCCACGGGCGAAGAAATCAACCGCAATGCGCTCATCGCCATGATGGCAGCCATCCTAGCGCCCGACTATCCAAAGTCGACGATCGTCACGGACTCGATCACTTCCGACGAGCTGACCGACTTTTTGGAAAACGAACTCCACCTCCATCACCATCGCTTCAAGCGCGGCTACAAGAACGTCATCAACGAATGCATGCGCCTCAATGAAGAAGGAACGGTATCACCGCTTGCCATCGAGACCTCGGGGCATGGCGCACTTTCCGAGAACTACTATCTCGACGACGGCGCGTACCTCGCCGTGAAACTCCTTATCGCAGCGGCCAAAGCGAAGAGGGAAGGGCGCACGCTTCACTCGCTCATTGAAAAGCTCGCACACCCGTTGGAAGCGCGCGAATATCGCTTGAAGATCATAGGAGTCGAAGATGCCCGCAGCTATGCGGCGGATGTGCTTGAGGCCGTCACACAACGTGCCAAGGAGAACGGCATCAAGATGGCCGAACCATCCTACGAAGGCGTGCGTCTCGTATTCCCCGACGGCTGGGCGCTCCTGCGCATGTCGCTGCACGACCCGAACATGCCGCTGAACATCGAGAGCCGAAAAAAGGGTGGCGTTCTCACCATCGCCGAGAAGGTCAGAAAACTGCTTGAAGGCTTTGATTCACTCGATTACAGTGCGTTTCAAAGATGATCGATACGAACCCATATCGGCTTCGCAATATAGGATGACAAGAGAGAAAGGCGGTACATCGATGAAAAAGCTCATCAACAAGGTGGATGATGTCGAGCGCGAGATGATTGAAGGCCTCGCCAAGGCAGCACCGAAAAAGCTCCGGAAGCTCGACGAAGGAAACATCATCGTGCGCACTCCGAAAAAGGAAGGCAAGGTCGCGCTCGTCTCCGGCGGCGGCAGCGGTCATGAGCCGGCGCATGGCGGCTACGTCGGCAGCGGTATGCTCGACTGCGCGGTGGCAGGATCCGTATTCACCTCGCCGACACCCGACCAGATTTATGAAGGAATCAAGGCCGTCGCCACGGAGGCGGGAGTCCTCGCAATCGTCAAGAATTATACGGGCGATGTCCTGAACTTCGAAATGGCGATTGACATGGCGAAGGATGAAGGCGTCAACGCCGACTACGTCATCGTCAACGACGATGTCGCCGTCAAGGACAGCCTCTATACGACGGGCAGGCGTGGCGTCGCTGGAACGATCTTTGTCCATAAGATTGCAGGAGCGCGTGCCGAAGAGGGCGCCTCCCTCGCCGAAGTCAAAGCGTGTGCCGAAGATGTCATCCGGAACGTCCGCTCGATGGGCATGGCGATCGCCCCGTGCACTGTTCCAGCTGCTGGAAAGCACGGTTTCACGCTCGCAGAAGACGAAGTAGAAATCGGCATTGGCATCCATGGCGAGCCGGGCACAAGCCGTGAGAAAATGCTCTCGGCCAATGAAGCAGCGAAGAGGCTTCTTGATCCCATTCTTGCCGACCTCGACTACTCCGGCAAGGAGGTCATCGTCCTCGTCAACGGTATGGGTGCAACCCCCTTGATGGAACTTTACATCATCAACAACTTCGTGCAGGATTACTTGAAGGAAAAGGGCGTCAAGGTATACGACACGATGGTCGGCAACTATATGACAGCCATTGAGATGGCGGGATTCTCCCTGACGCTCCTGCGTCTTGACGAGGACATGAAGCGCCTCTACGACGCCAAAGCCGATACGCTTGCCTGGAAAAAATAAACTGGAAACAACTCTTTGAAACGGAACAAAGAATGAAGGGGCAATGTATGGATACGAAAAAGCTGCTGGAAATCATGAAAGCGATCTCCGAAAAAATCGAAGCGGAAAAGGATGTCCTGACCGAGCTCGACAGCGCCATCGGCGATGGAGATCACGGCATCAATATGGCGCGCGGCGCAAAAACCGTGATGGAAAAACTTCCTTCGCTCATCGGAAAGGACAGCGGCGCCATATTCAAGGGCATCGGCATAGCCATCGTATCGAGTGTCGGCGGAGCTTCAGGCCCCCTCTACGGCACGGCTTTCATGAAGGCGGGCGATGTGCTCAAGGGAAAGATGGATCTTTCCGCCGAAGACTTTCTCGCAGCATTTTCCGCCTCCATCGAGGGCATAAAGATGCGCGGCAAATCGACTATCGGGGAAAAGACTATGCTCGATGCCCTTTGCCCTGCCGAACGTGCCATGCGTGAAGCCATAGAAGCAAAAAAGACACTCAAGGAAGCCTTGGAAGCCGCCGCTGTCGCCGCCGAAAAGGGGGCGGAGCGCACGAAGGATCTCGTCGCCACCAAGGGACGCGCGAGTTATCTCGGCGAGCGCAGCCTCGGCCACAGAGATCCGGGTGCTGTATCCTCTTCTTTCATGCTGCGTGCCATGGCAGATGCCATGTAAGGGGGCGAGCATCATGTTCAGCATCGTCGTTGTTTCCCACAGCAAAAAACTTGCGGAAGGCGTCGTCGAAGTCGCCAAAATGATGGCACGCGATGTAACGATTATCGCTGCCGGCGGTACGGAGGAAGACGTTCTCGGCACAAGTTACGAGAAGATAGCCGCCGCCATTGACAAGGCATATACAGACGACGGCGTCGCCCTCTTCATGGATATGGGCAGCGCCGTCATGACGGCAGAAATGGTCCTCGAATCCATGGCAGATCGCCGCCTCAAACTCATCGATGCCCCGCTCGTCGAGGGCGTCGTCCTCGCCGCCGTCGAAGCTGTTTCAGGAACCGCGCTCGAAGACCTGGCGGGAAAGATGCAGCAAGCGCGTGATATGCACAAAATCGAGATATAGGGAAGAGTTGTCCAGCAAATAGGGCTGTGCCAACGTCGTGGAGATGTCGGCACAGCCCTATTTCATTCCTCTTCCAATAACCAGCGCAGGACATTCCTCTTCTTTATGCCGTCGTAATCTGCCGTCGCATTCACTTCATCCAAGGTCAGAAGATATTTCGGGTAATTATCCTTGATCGATCGCAAGGATTTCAGCTCACGTTCCAGAACCTCCGGCCGCTGGGTCGATTCTGCCACTTGGATGTAGACATGACCTCTTTCATTCTGCGCTACGAAGTCTACTTCGCCGCTCGGCAGAGCACCGACGTAGACGCGATAACCACGCCGCAGAAGCTCCAAATAAACGATATTTTCCAGTACATGCCCCGTATCCTGCCCCTTCCTGCCGATGAGGAAAAAGCGCATGGCAGCGTCTACCACATAGTATTTTGAATTGATACGCAGCACTTCCTTGCCGACAAGGTTGAAACGATCGGCCTGATAGACGAGAAGTCCGTCCTGCAAACCCTGCAAATATCGCTCCACCGTCTTAGCGTCGATCTTTCTTCCCGCACTCGTCATGGAATCCGCTATCTTCTTGGGAGAAAGCAGGCTTCCTACGTGAAGGAAGAGATACTTCGTAACGCTTTCGAGCATCTTGGCGTCAGCAATGCGCAGACGCGCCACGATATCTTTCAAAAGAATCGTGCTGTATATCCCTTGCATGTACTCGTTGATGTCCTTCTCTCGTCCGTCAAGCTGCATGGCATAGGGAAAGGAACTTTCTCTCGTATACTTTTCGTACAGCTCCTGCAGACTGAACGCTTCTTGCAGCCTCTCACGACTGCAGAATTCACGAAAGGACAAAGGAAGCATACGAAGCTCCACATAGCGGCCGGAAAGCAAGGTTGCCAGATCGCTCGACATGAAATAAGCATTCGACCCCGTGATATAGATGTCCACTTTTTCCTTGATAAAGAGGCTATCCACAGCCTTTTCAAACTGAGGCACATGTTGGATTTCATCGAGAAAGACGTAATTCCACTTTCCTGGCACGAGCCTTTCGCATACATAGCGATACAGAGCATGATACTCTTGCAGGTCTTCAAATTCCAGATTCTCGAAGTTGATGACATGAATCTGCTCTTCTGTCACGCCGTCTTGCAGCAAATGATGCTGGTAGAGGGAAAACAACGTGGATTTACCGCAGCGGCGCACGCCCGATACCACCTTGATGATAGGACGCTCACGATTGCGCTGCAGGAAATCCATATAAGATGCACGCTCGATCAGTTTCATGATATTCTCCTTGTGATAATAAAAAATGGAATCTATTCCTTCTTCATCATTATATCATGATTTCAGAGGAATAGATTCCGTTTTTTATTAAATATCGAGATTTCTCACATGCTTGGCGTGCTCTTCGATGAACTGGCGGCGCGGCTCCACCTTGTCGCCCATGAGGATCGTGAAAAGCTCGTCAGCTTCTTCAGCGTCCTCCATGCGTACTTGGAGCATCGTCCTGCCTTCGGGATCCATCGTCGTTTCCCAAAGCTGCTCGGGATTCATCTCGCCGAGGCCCTTGTAGCGCTGCACGGTCGCGTTGTCCCTGCCGACTTCGTTGAGCTTCTGCGCCAGCTCGTCGTCGCTGTAGGTGTACCAGTGCTTCTTGCCCTTGCGAATCTGGTAGAGCGGCGGCTGCGCGATGTAGACGTGGCCGCGCTCAATGAGCGGCTTCATGTAGCGATAGAAGAAGGTCAGAAGGAGCGTGCGGATATGCGAACCATCGACGTCGGCATCGGTCATGATGATGATCTTGCCGTAGCGGCGCTTCGCGATGTCAAAGTCCTCGCTGATGCCCGTGCCAAACGCCGTGATCATCGTGCGGATCTCAGCGTTGGCAAAGATCTTGTCGAGACGCGCTTTCTCGACGTTCAGAATCTTACCGCGCAAGGGCAGGATTGCTTGGAAGCGGCGGTCGCGCCCCTGCTTCGCCGAGCCGCCGGCGCTGTCTCCCTCGACGAGGTAGATTTCCGCTTGCTCGGGATCTTTGATCGAGCAGTCCGCAAGCTTTCCGGGCAAGCTCGACACTTCGAGCGCATTCTTGCGCCGTGTCAGCTCACGCGCCTTTCGCGCGGCTTCCCTCGCACGAGACGCCATGATCGCCTTCTCGATGACTTTCTTCGTGATGGCGGGATTTTCCTCGAAATACTCGGTCAGTCCCTCGGTCACGATGGAATCGACAATGCCGCGCACCTCGGAATTGCCGAGCTTCGTCTTCGTCTGCCCCTCGAACTGCGGCTCATGAATCTTGAGACTGATGACGCAGGTCAAGCCCTCTCTGACGTCCTCGCCCGAGAGATTGCCGTCCTTGTCCTTCAATATGCCCTGCTTTCGCGCGAAGTCGTTCGCCGCCCGCGTCAGAGCGATCTTGAAGCCCGCGAGATGCGTGCCTCCCTCTTCGGTGTTAATATTGTTGACAAAGCTGTAGATATTTTCCATGTAGCTGTCGTTGTACTGCATGGCAATTTCCACAACGGTATCATCCTTAATACCATTGAAGTAGATCGGTGTCGGATGAATGACTTCCTTCTTGCGGTTCAGATGCTCAACGAAGGAGCGGATGCCGCCCTCATAAAAGTACGACTCCTCGCGCCCCTCACCGCGCTTATCCATGAGGCGGATCGTGATGCCCTGATTCAGAAAAGCCAGCTCGCGCAGACGATGCTTCAAGGTATCGAAACTGTACTGCGTCACCGTGAAGATCTCAGGATCGGGGACGAAGTGAACCTTCGTTCCCGTCTTTTCCGTCTCGCCGATGACCGTCAAAGGAGCGGCTGTCACACCCTGCTCGAAACGTATGCTGTGGATCTTGCCGTCGCGCTTAACTTCGACGTCCATCGACGTGGAGAGCGCATTGACGACGGAGACACCGACACCGTGCAGGCCGCCCGACACCTTGTAGCCCTCGCCGCCGAACTTGCCGCCCGCGTGCAGGACGGTCAGGACCACCTCAACCGCAGGCTTGCCGCTCTCATGCATATCGACGGGGATACCTCGCCCATTGTCGACGACAGTGATGCTGTTATCCCTTTCGATCGTCACATCAATATGGTCACAATAGCCAGCCAGAGCCTCATCGATCGAGTTGTCAACCACCTCGTAGACGAGATGGTGCAGGCCGCGCTCCGACGTGCTGCCGATGTACATGCCCGGGCGCTTTCTTACAGCTTCCAGGCCTTCCAAAATCTGAATCTGATTGGCGCCGTAGTCGCCGTCAACCGCCGTGACGTCGGCGCTGTCCATATCCTTGTGGATTTCGACGTTTTCCAAATCAAGGTCATCGTCGCGCACTTCCTCGGCAAACTTCGCCGCTTCCTCTTCGCGCAGCTTCTCCTCAGCCGCATCCTGCTCGGCGCGGTCGAGCGCTTTTTGGAGCGCATCCTTCTTTTTTTCCATCTCTATATTGTCCCTCCATCATTCCTCAAAAATCTATGCCTGCACTGCAAAATCATGCAGGTTCACTCCATAAGCGGGCGATTGTATGCGCTTTTTCAAAGACTGCGCGGAAATCACCGAGAAATAAAGCCCTTCATCCGTAACGATGACGGAACGCGGCTCTTTTCTCATCGCGGCACTCTTCGCAATATCCTTCTTCCAGAGAGCATTTCCGGACGCCTCTTGATATACCTCTATGTCAAGAATCGCCAATATGCTGGAAACGGCAACCAAGCTGTCATCGCCTAGGTGCAGATACATGGAATCCCTCCCCGCTCTTCGCTCCCCGTTTTGCCGCCTTTTTCATGACCTCCGAGCGCTTTGGGAAGGGACGGAACACCGTTCCTTCCGCCATCTCGCGGCGAAGATCGTAAAGCGTGCGGCGCACGATGTCCTCAGTGAGCTGTTCTGGCCGCAGAGAGCGGTAGAGCATGACGAGCGTCTTCGCCTCCAGACTCTCCCAATCGCCGAATTCGATGCGGCGGGCGAGCTCCTGCACAAGACGCGTGCGCTCGGAAGCGACCATGGCGGGCGTGCAGCGAAAATGATCTTTGATGTCCGCATAGCGCGCCCACGGAAGATCGAGCAAATGGCGACGAACCGAGCGACGTCTTTCGCGCCGCTCCCTGCAGGCGCAGGAAGGACACACGCCTTCGCCGGAAAACAACTTGCCGCATTGCGGGCAAGGCTTCTCACCGAGCACACGCAGCGCTTTCTCACGCTTCTTTCGCCGCTGAGATATATGCCAAAGTTTCTTCCGCAGACGTTCCTCGCTGACGAGAGAAACGCTTCTTTCGCACGACTCCTGCTCCTCCTCGGTCAATGTAATCTCCCGCAGAGCCTTTCGGTATGCTTCCTGCTCGTCGGCTTCTTCTGCCTGCACACGCCCCGAAGCCTGAAAGAGGGCGACGTCGTCTTTTTTCCAGGAAAAGGCGAGTTCCTTCACCATCTCGAAACCTGCAAAGGTGTTGAAGCGCGCGAGTATCGTCATCTGCATGAGCGTGATCTCGTTGCGCCAGGCGGGCACAGAGGCATGGAGCAGGAGCTTTTCGCCTTCGATGCCAATCGGCTGGACGTGCGCGGCGATGCCTTCGCCGACGATTTCCGGCCAACGCGCGAGGACGAAGCGCTCCTGATAGGTGCGCTCAATCTTCTTGCCCAGCGCATGGATGCTTTTTGGTATCACCTGATTGATTTTTTCCATGCCGGGATTGCGGCGATAGGAGCGTTTCATGGTCTGCCTTTCCAAAAAGTAAGGATTCTTCTTGATACTATATGGAAAAACTTCCATATAGTATCAAGTGAATATCTTCCCTGCTCGCACATGGAAGATATTCCCCATAAATTTTTCCGGCAGATATGCGGCGTCCGTCGCCGTGAGCAAGGTCTGTATATGCTCTCTGCCGATGAAGTCCAGGAGTTTCTCCCTGCGCGTACCATCCAGCTCGCTCATGACGTCATCGAGCAGAAGCACCGGATATTCTCCCGTCTCCGAGCGAAGAAACTCCAATTCAGAAAGTTTCAGGGCGAGGACGCCCGTGCGCTGTTGCCCCTGCGAACCGAAGGAGCGAAGGTTGACGCCGTTCACTTCAAGCCGGATATCATCCCTCTGCGGACCGACGCTCGTCGAGCCGCGCAGAATATCAAGATCCAAGGACTCCTCCAACTTCCTATTATACCATGGAACAAGCTCCTCTGTCACGCAAGGCGGCTCGTCCTCTGCACCGCAAAGCTCATATGAAAGGGAAAGATTCTCTTTCCCTGCAGAAATACGCCTTTGCATGAGGTTTGCCAGCATGTTGAGCTTTTTGACGACGATAAAACGCTTCTCGACGATATGCGCGGCACTTTTGACAAGCTGCTCATCCCAGAGGGAAAGCATTTCCTTTCCCACACGGCGCTCCCGAATCTTCTTCAACAGGCTGTTCCTTTGCGTGAGAATCCGCGTATACTGCATCAGTTCATGGCCGTAGGCGGGGCTTGCCTGGGAGATTTCCCCGTCGAGGAAGCGTCTTCTCTCAGCGGGCGCCCCCTTGATCAGAAAGAGATCCTCGGGGGAGAAGAGGACGGCATTGAATACGCCGAAAAGCTCCTTCGTTTTGATCGGCTCACCATTCTTGCGGATGGAACGGCGTCTGCCGCGTTGAAATTGAAATTCCAGCGTATTTTCCACATCAAGACGCTCAAAAAGAAGCTCAATTTTCGCTGCAGGAGCATCCCAAGCGATGAGGTCGGCATCCGCATTCGTTCGATGCGAACGACCGATCGCCGCATAGTAAAGAGCCTCCGCAATATTCGTCTTTCCCTGCGCGTTTTCGCCAAGAAAGACGTTGATATTGGGAGACAGACTGAGGTCAAGCTCTTCATAGTTGCGAAAACATTTCAGACGGAGGCTCTTTGCTTTCATCGCACATCAATTCTGCGTGCGCACAGGTGTGACGATGTAGACGAAAGTGGGATTGTCCTCTTCGCGCACAGCTGCCGCCTGCAGGCTTTGATTCAAGAGAAAACGAAAGTTTTTGCTATTGATGTTCTTCAAAACGTCAGTGACATATTTCGCATTGAAGGCGATATTGACATCAGGGCCATCGATGGAAGCGGCGACGATTTCATCGGCCTTTCCTATATCAGGGCTGTTCGACGAGATATGAACTTGATTTCCGCCAAATTCCAGGCGAATGATATTGTAGTCGGCGGAGCGCGAGATCAAGGATACGCGGTCGACAGCGGCAAGAAAGTCTTCTGTGTCGAGCGTTACCGTCGTAGCGAAGTTTTTCGGTATGACGCTGTCATAATTAGGGAATTGCCCTTCGATCAGACGGGACATCAATACGACGTTCTCGAACTGGAAGCTCACTTGATTCGATGAGCAGCAGACGTCAACCTCGATGGGCATATCGGAATTCAAGGCGCGCAAAAGCTCATTGAGTATTTTTGCGGGAATGATGATATGAAGATCGCCCGAAAGGTTTGCAATCACTTCTTTTTTTACAGAGAGACGATGCGTGTTCGTCGCCGCCATCTTCAGAGTTTCTCCATTGATTTCCATCTGGCAGCCGGTAAAGACAGGACGTGCTTCATCTGCAGAGCAGGCGAATACTGTCTTCTTGATGATGTCTCGAAGCACGTTGTCCTGAATTTTGAAACGGATGCCGTCTTCCAGACGTTTTACCGTCGGAAAGTCATTAGACGGCATGGAAAGAAGCGTGAAGTTGGACGCGGCCGATTGGATCTTGCTGATGTTTTCGTCGATTTCTTGGGAGATCGTGACGGTTTCTCCGGGCAGGCGTCGAATGACTTCCTGCATATAGCGTCCCGATAGGACAAGTTTTCCCTCCTGTTCTACTTCGGAAGGGATGATGCTGATGATGCCCATTTCATTGTCTGTAGCATGAAGTTCCACTTGATTGTTTGTGGCCTCCATATATATGCCTGAGAGGATCGGTGTCTGAGGTTTGTTGGCAATGGCTTTGGAAACGAGTTGAATCGCCTGAGCGAGTTCATTTTTATGGCAGGTGAATTTCATGGGGTTCTCCTTTTTGATGAGTCGTTTTATGGCATGCACCTTATTGACTTATAGTACAAGAATATAGAAAAGCATAGTCGTAATAGTAGTAGGGGCTGTGGAAATGTGGAAAAGGCTTCTGCTGCTTTTGATACTAATGGATAAGCCTTGTGGGAAAGATGTTGATAAGACGTACTGGAATATCCACATTTCCAGAGAGGAAAACGAAAATAGAAATTGTGCACATATTGGACACAGGATTTCATGGTGCTTTTCCACAGGGTTATGCACGGACGGGGCAGAGAATGGTTCAGAGGCTTTCGATGCGCTGCATTAGCTGCTCGATCGTGCGGTCAAGTTTGCTGTCCTCTTTTCGTTCTTTGCCGATCTTTTCGCAGGCATGGATGACCGTCGTGTGGTCGCGTCCGCCGAAGGAATTGCCGATTTGTGGCAGGGAGTTGCCTGTCAGCTCGCGGCATAGGTACATGGCGATCTGGCGCGGCATGGCGAGATTTCTCGTTCGTTTCTTGCCGTGCAGGTCATCGAGGCGCAGCTTGAAGTATGAAGCGACGACTTCCTGGATGAGTTCCATGGTCACTTCGCGCGTCTTTTCTTCCGGGAAGATATTGGCGAGAGCCTCGTTGACAAGGGACGTCGTGACGGACTGCTTTGTCAACGAGGCGTAGGCGACGACCCTCGTCAATGCGCCTTCTAATTCGCGGATGTTGTTGTCGATGCGGTTGGCGATGGAGAACATCACATCATTCGGTACGTCGAGGTGCTCAAGAGCGGCTTTCTTTCGGAGAATCGCTATGCGCGTTTCGAGATCGGGTGCCTGGATGTCCGTGATGAGACCCCACTCAAAGCGTGAGCGCAGACGATCTTCAAGCGTCTGAATTTCGCGCGGATGACGGTCACTCGACAGGATGATATGCTTGTTGGCGTCGTGCAGTGTGTTGAACGTATGGAAAAATTCTTCCTGCGTGTGCTCCTTCTTCGAGAGAAATTGGATGTCGTCGACGAGCAGGACGTCGATATTGCGGTATTTTTGGCGGAAGGATTCGGGATTGCCGTCTCGGATGGAGTTGATGAGTTCATTCGTGAACTTTTCGCTCGAAATGTAGAGGACGCGCATCTGGGGAAATTTTTCGAGGATCTTGTGTCCGATGGCGTGCATGAGATGTGTCTTGCCGAGTCCTACGCCGCCGTACATGAAGAAGGGGTTGTATACTCTGCCCGGCGATTCGGCGACGGCGAGCGCAGCCGCATGGGCGAAGCGGTTGGAATTGCCCGTGACGAAGGTGTCGAAGGTGTAGTGCGAGTTCAAGGACGAGGCGTCGCCGGGAGCAATCATGC
>ERZ773003.760-NODE-760-length-22047-cov-8.044471_pt1 | contig 22047 bp, 18 predicted proteins | sample MGYA00580668_ERZ773003 | MGnify/ENA primary metagenome ERZ773003 (study PRJEB29015, sample SAMEA2738002) | human oral metagenome | biome: human oral; feature: human-associated habitat; material: dental | place: China | collected 2126 ... | reverse complement strand
CCGAAGGCACTACCACCTCAAGGTAGCGTGTATACCAATTTCACCACAGGTGCATACCTGAATTATACCACAAAACCGCGCTGAATCAATGCTGGAATTTTAAAAAAGTGGACAAAAAATTAAAATTAAAAATATTCTAAATTCTAATATATATTACAGTGTATCAATAATGACACTGTATGTATTATGTGATATGAGATTAGACTAAAAATAACAGGGGTAAAATCGTAGTAAATATTACCTTAAAAAACATAAATAATTTGACGAAAATGTGTTGACTAAACTGCTTTTGTTTAATATACTTATACCAACTTGAGGTCATACAAAATTCAGGTTAACAAAAAATAAAAAACATAAAAGTAAAGGAAATTTATGTCAAAATATGCAAAAATCGTAGCAACTATCGGTGTTATCACTGGTTTAGGTATTGCTTCTCTTCCAGTCGCAACCTTCGCTGCTCCAATCGCTCTTGATGGTTCAGTCCCAGCAACCCAGAACGTTGTAGTTCAGCTTACTGTTGGTGACGCTGTTGCTGTTTCAGCTGACAATGGTGTCGCTAATGGTGGTAACGCAGCTCCAAACCAGGCAAAGAATGCTACTTCAGGCATTTCCTACGCAACCAACGCTGCTAATGGTATGGTTGTCAACGTCAAAGACGCCGATGAGGACACCAATATGACTGCTGGTCACACTGGTACTGTCGCTGGTACTGACGTCATCGCTGCTGGTACTACTGGTGCAACTGCTGGTTCTGGTACCTGGAGCATCAAAGGCGGCCTCCTTACTGCTGATACCGCTATGGTAAAGCAAAGCCAAACCGCCCTCAAAGTTGCCGAATCAACTGGCCCTGTTAATACTTCTCTTAATATGACTTACGACATCGCAACTGGTGGTTCTCAGCTTCCTGGTACCTACCAAGACACTATCGTCTATACTGTTGTTGCTAGATAATTAAGCTAAAAGACAAAAAAATAGCCGCAATAAGCGGCTATTTTTTTCTATCGAATGCTAATACAATTCGAAGCGTCAAAAATAAAATATGTGATTAATAATCACTAAAGATCAACCACAATAGCCACAATGTCGACCATAGTATTAACCATAATCATTACAAAAATGATTGACATTTGAATCGTGCTTAAGCTATAATATAAGCACAAAAGGTTATATCAATAAAACAAAAAAGGAGACTTATGTCCAAGATTAAAAGCGTCGTGTTGGGATTAGGCTTAACCACCGCCCTCGGCATCGCTTCACTCCCAGTAGCGACTTTTGCTGCAACTAGCAGCCAGAGTGTTGCCGTCAAGGTAAATGTTAGCTCAGTTATCGCACTTTCAGCTGACAACCTTTCAACTGAAGTCACCATGACTCCAAGTGCTCTTGACACTACCACCTTAAAAACTAAATTAACCGTCGCTACCAACAGCAAAAACGGTTACAAGCTCACCGTTAAAGACGCCGATCCAACTACCGCGATGACTTCTGGTGATACTACTGAGACCATCCCAGCTCAAGCCGGCAACCTCGTTGCTGGTACTGCAGGCTGGAATCTCTCTGGCGGTGACCTAACTAAGGCCGCAATTGCTACAACCGACCAGGTAGTTAAAACCAATCCAAACACTGCCCACACTGGTATTCAGGAAGACATTCAGATGACCTACGGCGTTGCAACTGGTACTGCACAAGCTCAAGGTACTTACGTAGACACAATTGTTTATACCGCAACCACTCTCTAATTTGTGACCTCGAATTAGAAGTCAAAAGCCGCCCGAATCAGGGCGGTTTTTGCTTGTCATTTTGATTTTGCTTGTGTATAATATTATCTAGATAAAAAGGAGGTTAATGACTAAAAAACATAATATTTTAATGGAGATTTTTGCTTGTGCACTTTTCTCGATTTGTGCAATTCTGCTTTCCTCAAACCAGACCTTTGCAGTAGAGCGCCAGAAGACATTCTTGCAGGTTTCTCCATCAAAACAACAGCTCGGTGGTCTTGAGCCAGGTGAAGTAAGGGAAGGTAGCTTCAAGGTTCAAAACATCGGTACCGGTGCTTTCGATTTTAAAGTCTATGCCTCTTCTTATGAGGTCAAGGGCGAAAACTATGATCCAGTCTTTGATGGCTCTAAAGATGGACTCAAAATCGCTAACTGGTTTACTTTTAGCCAGGATACTGGTCATCTCGAATCCGATACCGAAGTAACCATAAACTATACCATCCGTGTTCCACAAAATGCTCCAGGCGGCGGTCAGTATGGCGCTATCATGGTCGAAACAGTGAAGGAAAACGATGATAAGTCAAACATTCAGGCAATCTCTCGCGTCGGTATGGTCATCTATTCTCATATTAATGGCGAGATTAATCGTTGTACCAGGATTTTGGAGAATAAATTGCCATCATTCCTCTTTAATCCTCCAATCTTTGGTGAAAGTCGTGTTGAGAACTGTGGTAACGTCGACGCCGAACTAAGCGTAAGTCTTAAGGTTTATCCATTCTTCTCAAACGAAGAAATCTATACGAACGAAGAGAAGCCAACCGTCCTAAACACCTTACCTGCCACTAAGCGCTATCATAAAGAGCTTTGGACTAACTCACCAGCCATTGGTATTTTCAATGTTGAGCAAATTATTAAATACGGTTCGGAGACTAAAACTGAGCGCAAACTAGTTATTGTCTGTCCAGTCTGGCTCATTGTACTTATTGTTCTCTTCATTCTGTCTGTTATTTTCTGGCTTGTTGCAAGAAATCGCGAGCGTAAAACCAATTCACGTGCTTAATATTAATAGGAAAACCGGGATAAATCATGTTAGCAAAATCTAAAATTACTTCAACCCAAAAGAATCTTACTCGCTTCTTAAATAAAGCAATAGCTGTCTGTCTCCTAGCCGTCGGAGTAGTTACAGGTGCTACATTTTATCCCGAGAACCCTGTTGTCCATGCCGAAGAGACCGAAAAACCAGCCATGCGCATTCAGGTCTCTCCGACTGATAATCGCGTTTCGTTAAATAAGGGTGAGACTAACGAATATTCATTTAATGTCGACAATACTGGTACTGACTCCTATGATTTTAAGGTTTATGTTACTCCGTATTCCGTTACTAACGAAAAATACAGTCCAAACTTCTCCAATGAGACAAGTCACACCATGCTTCGTCGCTGGATTGATTTCAAAAATGAAGCAGGCGAATATGTAAAAGAAAATACTTACACGGTTCAGCCTGGCCAGCGCAAAGAAGTCCATTATCGCATCACTGTTCCAGCCGACATTCCTGGCGGTGGTCAGTATGCTATGATCTTTGTTGAAGCAATTCCAAAAACCGACAATAACACTGGTGGAATTCGCACGATTTCTAGGCTTGGCTACCGCGTCTTCGGCCGCACCAATGGCGAAACCAAAGAATCAGCAGAGATCCTGAACCATAATATGGATAGTTTTTATACTTCCGGCAAAGTCAAGATGACTGGCTCTGTAAAAAATGACGGCAACGCAGATTTTAATGCTATCTTTAAAATTAAAGTTGAAAAAATCTTTGGTGGCGTCGTCTATGAAGATAGCAAAGGCTATGACGTACTTCCAGAGACCACTCGCACCATTGAAATGCTTTGGGAGGATACACCAGCCTTCGGAATTTACCGCATTACATCCAGCATGAATGCACTGGATAAATCGAGTAGTACAACAAAAATTGTTCTCATTATCCCGATCTTTATGATTGTAATTCTGCTTATGCTATTGACAATCACAATTGCCTGGTTTATAATCCTCTACAGAAAGCGACAAGCCCAGAAATCGAAGCTTATTATCTAATCGCGAGGATGATAAGTTAAGAAGAAGGGGACGATGCGAGTCGTCAAGCGTTCAAAATAAAAATAAAAAAGCGAGTGTGAAAAATGAAGAAAAAAGGAATAATCGGTCTATTCGGTTTAGCCTCCTTGGCTATGGCCGGATTAATCGTTCAGGCTGCATTGCCTACCTATGCAGCAAATAGTACTAATGTTACTGTCCAGCTAACGGTGCTTCCAAGCGGTGAAGCTCTCCAGATTGAGCTCCCAACAGATGGAAACGCCTTTATCTCAGACAAGGTGACCGTCAGGCAACAGTATGGTGAAGCTAAGAATATTCAGTGGCGCATTGTCTATAAAGATGATGCAGGCACTGAAACGACCTATCCAATGCCTCAGATCTCCGTGGCTGATCCACACGGTAATGCCACTTCTGGTACTCATGAAGACCAGGTTGACCTTACCGCATTAAACGGTGGAAAATATGGTACATATAAAATCATTTCAATGATCAACAATAAGCCATCAACCGAAGATGTTGTGACCTTTGAATATCGTGCGCTAAAAATTAAAGACAACGGAAACGATCAAAATAACAATAATCCTCAGGTAATTATTGATCACGGTCCAAATGTCGACCATGTCAATGTCCAGATCTATGATCAGAATGGTAACCCAGTCCTGCCAGCTCCAATCAATGTGCCAACCACTGACACCACTGGTGGACACGGTGGTTCAACCAACTGGACTGTGCCAGTTACAGAGAACAATCTTAAAGATGGTCACTACTGTGTAGTCTTTACCGCCTATGATAATTTAGGTAATATTCTCGATCGTAACGCCAAGTACTGTTTTGACTACACCTCAAAGAAAGCTCCGCTCGTACCAGATACTGGTGGATCAATCTTCGCTGGTACAAACTTTACGAACGCAGATTACATCTCAACTTCACTCGCCGTCTTCTTTGTCGCAGCATTCTTCGCGCTTATGGTATTAAAGCGCAACCGCAAAGCAAAACGTCGCTAAAAGAATCAAGAGAATAAAAACACGCGCTACCAGAGCGAAAGCTCAAAAAATAGACTCAGATGGGTCTATTTTTTATTTTTAAGAACCAAATCTAGTGTGTTGTTTTTTCTACTCCAAAACCTATTTTCTTGTATATTTTAAAAAATCATGCTAAGATAATACTACTGGACGATTAGCTCAGTTGGCTAGAGCGCGTCTTTGACGTAGACGAGGTCAGAGGTTCGAGTCCTCTATCGTCCACCAGTATAGAACATCCGACAGGATGTTTTTTGTTCTCTGAAAAAGATATTAAAATAGTAGCTCAGATATTTAGAAATCCAAAACTACTACCCCACAAAACGGTAATATATCAAGGTGGCAAGACTAAAAAGCCTTATGTTATAATTAACCAAACTTAGTGTGGGAATTATGAGAACAGGGGAAATAATACAACAATCTGAAATTTTGCAGGCTTCTAGATCGACGCTTATTGCGCCATTTTTTAAGCCCGCTGCTGTTGTTCTCTATAGTATTTTCCTCCTGACGATTACGGTCTTTCAAAATTCCGTTTTTGCTGCTCCGTCTTCAATTAGTCTGACTCTTTCCGCTCTATCCACTCAGCTCGATTTTTCTGCAACCGAGATGCATAATTCTGAATTTAAAAAGACCGCTGCAATAAACGCCACAGTTACGACTGATAATCCACAAGGCTATGCCTTATATATCTCAAGCGTCGATGAAAACACTTCGCTCGATAATGGCACCTTTAACCATATTCCATCGATTTCTACCGGCCTCAGTGAGACCGCTTTTACTGCCGCATCTTGGGGATACTCGCTCGACAATACTAATTTCAAACCAATCCCAAAACTCAGCACCATGGAGAAAATCGCCGAATCGCAACTCCCCGCAAACGCCGCCACGGTCGCCTCGGTTAATTTTGGTGTTAAGGTCACTCCAGATCTTTATGAAGGTACCTATCAGAAGGAGATCGTTTTCACCGCAATCACTAATTCAACAAAGACCGTCAGCCATATTGACGTGGGCCAACAAACTGCATATCGCTTACAATGGATAAGTAGGTCAAATCATCCTGTTAAAGCAATTAAGCGTGGTTATCAGGCTCCGCCAGCGGGATTTGATGCTGGACTTTTTGAGGCAAAATTTCCGCTATCTCCACCTGGTGAACCAATTGAGACAATCGCCTGGTATGATAGAACTACTCAGAATATCTATATCTACAGCGATGCAGATGAAATTTATGCTAATGAAAACGCAAAAGCTATGTTCAAAGAAGTAACCGAGGATCGAGATCCTATTGATATTGACCTGACAGGCATTAATCTGAGCAAGGCGAAAGATCTTTCAGACTTTTTTGCAAGAACGAAAATTAACCATTTAAACCTTGGAGACTTTAATTTAGAGAGTGCTGAAAATCTTAGCAATATGTTCTATGGTACTAAATTCGTCAATCCTGATTCCACAGCAGTTGACCTTACCAAATTCAATACTAGTAGAGTAACCAATTTCAGTAGAATGTTCGCCGAATCAAATCTCACGGCAATAAATTTAACCGGTCTAGATACTAGTGCCGCCACTGATATCTCTGGTATGTTCCAAGGTATGACTAGTATTGCCTCTCTTGATCTAACGCCTCTTGACACCAGGAATGTAACTGATATGTCGAACCTTTTTGATCGTATGACAAGTCTAACCAATCTGAATATTTCATCACTTAACACCTCGAAGGTTACTAATATGAGCTCCATGTTTAGTGGTCTATCAGAATTAACGGATCTTGATCTTTTTCATCTAGATACCTCGAAGGCTACTAATATGTCTAGCATGCTCTCTGGACTTGGCAAGATTACTAGTCTCGATCTCTCACACTTTAATACAAGCAATGTGGAAGATATGAACAGTATGTTCTCAGGCTGTAGTATGTTAACCAATATTAACTTTTCAGGGCTCGATACTTCGAAGGTTACCAATATGTCAAGTATGTTCTCCAGTATGGACAGTATAACCGATCTCGACCTCACTGAACTCGATACTGCAAATGTGGAAGACATGAGTAGTATGTTTAGCGGGTCTAACTCACTAGTCCATATTAACTTTTCAGGACTCGACACCTCAAAGGTTACCAATATGTCCAGTATGTTCTCTAACATGGCTAGTATAACCGACCTTGATCTCTCATCGCTTGATACACCAATCGGTGACTGATATGTCCTACATGTTCTCATATTCAACAAGTCTTACAAACCTTAATCTAGTCAATTTCGATACTTCATCTGTAGAAATGATGTCAGGTATGTTTAGTGGTGCTTCAAGCATCGAGACGCTGGACTTATCGCATTTTATCACTAGTAATGTTACTGATATGTCTAGTATGTTCTCTGGAATGAGTAATCTCACAAACCTTGATCTCTCCAGTTTTGACGTGTCGCAAGTTTCTGAGATGAGTAGCATGTTCCAGGATGATGAAAGATTGACAACCCTTAATCTCTCAAGCTTTCATACTACTTCAGGCACTAATATGAGTACCATGTTTGCTGGTATGCGCGATCTCACCACCCTCGACATTAGTAATTTTAACACTTCGCAAGTGACTGATATGAGCGCCATGTTCCAGGATGATGGAAGCTTGACAAGCCTTAATCTCTCACACTTCAATACTAGTAGTGTTGAATATATGAATGATATGTTTATGAATACAAGCGGTCTCACTAGTCTTGATCTCTCTAGTTTTGACACATCCAATGTGAAAAATATGAACTCCATGTTTGAAGGGGCTCTCGCCGATAACGCAATACTCGATCTTTCAAGCTTTAATACCTCCAATGTTGGTATTAACCCAGGTAGCAATGAAGGTATGAAGAATATGTTCCTAAACTCCAAGGTAAAAACTATTTATGCTTCAAGCGCCTTTAATACGAGCCATATTGATGAATATGAAGAGCTCTTTGGTGGCAATGATAACCTTGTTGGTGGCAACGGCACAGCATATTCAGATTCCAATCCAACGACTAAAGCTTATGCAGTTATTGATATTGCGGGTACTCCAGGCTACTTCACTCAAAAATAATTATGGTATACTTATCTAAAGTAATTTGGAGCATTTATGCAAAATCTAACTAATAAAATTAATGGCTTCCTCAACGCAGCAATTAGTACTACCGTCCTGATGGTTTGTGTTGGATCTTTTCTTGCGCTTTTTCCAACTCTCAGCCTTGAAATTACGCGTTGGATTTTTATTATTGCACTCGTCTCGTCTGGCATTAGCATAATTAGTGCCGATCTCGTCGGCAAGCGTCAAACTGGCCTCCTTTCCGGGACTGTCTTTGGCTCGTTTATTATCCTGCTTGGTTTGATTATTCTGACCAACCCTGGCGTACTTAGTATTATTCCAATCGCCATCGGCTTTTATGTTGTCATCTCCAGCTTGATCAAAATCCGCATGACTCTTGCCTTGCGTGAAATTTCCAACTCCGCCTTCACAGCTTCAATTTTAATGAACCTTATTTCGGTTGTTTCGGGTTGTGTGATTATCTTTCAGCCAATCACCTCCACCGCAGTTGCTATCATGATCGTCGGTATTATGCTGGTGGTCTATGGCGTGTCTGATCTGATTAACGTCTTTATTCTAAAGAAGCATGTTAAAGATTTTGCTAAAAACATGAAGGCAGCCAAACGATATCTCACTGAGGATATCAAAGAAGCTGAAATCGTTGAAGATAAGAAGAAAAAATAAAAAATATTGCCAAAACCGGAAAATGGCGGTATAATACAAAAGACTTCTGGGTCGGTAGCTCAGTTGGTTAGAGCACGGGCCTTTTAAGCCCGGTGTCGAGGGTTCGAGCCCCTCCCGACTCACCAGAATTTGAAAAATAACAGCCGCGAGGCTGTTTTTTTGTTCTAAATTCCGCTTATCCTATCGAAAATCATCAAAATATGCTATGATAAAGCAAATTTAATATTAATATTCTTATCACAAACTGAAATTTAAGTTGATATTTTGTGGTAATAAAAAGGCGAATCTATGGAGAATAAGGAACAAATTCGCAACGTTGCGATTATTGCGCACGTTGACCACGGTAAAACAACACTGGTTGATGCTTTACTCAAACAATCAAACACCTTCCGTGACAACCAGGCGGAAATGAACCAGACCCTCATTATGGACTCTGGTGACCAGGAACACGAGCGCGGCATTACCATCACTGCCAAACAAACTTCCGTACATTATAATGGCTATAAAATCAATATTATTGATACCCCAGGCCACGCTGACTTTTCCGGCGAGGTCGAACGTACCCTCAATATGGCGGACGGTGTACTTCTTGTGGTTGATGCTCAGGAAGGCCCAATGCCACAGACTAAATTCGTTCTAAAAAAGGCGCTCGATCTCAAATTAAAGCCAGTTGTCATTATTAATAAAATCGATAAACCAGCTGCTCGCATCGAGGAAGTTAAGGACGAGATTTCTGATCTCTTCTTGGAGCTTGCAACAGACGAATCTCAGCTTAACTACCCAATTTATTACGCCGTCGCCCGTGATGGTAAAGCTGGAAAAACTACCGATCTTGATGATAATCTCCATGTCATCTTCGACTCCATTATTAATGATATGCCATCTCCAAAAATCGATGACGATGAGAGTAAGGGCTTGCAACTTCTTGTTGCCTCTCTTGCTGCCGATAATTACCTCGGTAAATATGCCATCGGTAAAATCCATCGTGGCAAAATCAAACACGGTCAGTCCGTCAAAGTAATGAAGACTACCTTTGAAAATGGTGAGCCAAAAGTCACTTCTGAAAATGCTAAAATTGACCGCCTCTATGTCTACCGTGGTCTTGGTAAGGAAGAGGTTCAGGAAGCCTTTGCCGGCGACATTGTTGCTGTAACTGGTATTGCGGATGCCAATATTGGAGATACTATTGCTACCGGTGACACACCAGAGGCTCTCCCAACCATCGAACTCGAACCACCAACTCTCAGCATTTATATTGGCCCAAATACCAGTCCTCTCAAGGGTAAAGAGGGGGAGTTCACCACCTCCAGGCAAATTTCCGACCGTCTTCACAAAGAACTTGAGACCAATATCGCGCTTAAAATTGCTCAGGATGGTCTTGGTTATAAGGTCTCCGGCCGCGGCGAGTTACACCTTTCAGTTTTGATTGAAACTATGCGTCGTGAAGGTTACGAGCTTGAAGCTGGTCGTCCAGAAGTTGTCTATAAAGAAATTGATGGTAAAAAATGTGAACCATTTGAAGATCTTACGATCGAAGTCTCTCCAGAATATGTGGGCGCTGTTTCTCAGGAATTAGGAATTCGCAAAGCAGAACTAATTAGTCAGGAACTTACTTCTACTGGTGCCACTCGCTTCACTTACGAAATTTCCACCGCCGCATTGATTGGCCTTCGCAACCAGTTGATGACCGCCACTAAAGGAACCGTCTTGATGTCTTCTATTCCAAAAGGCTATCGTGAGATTGAAAGTAAATATAAACCAGAGCGCAATGGTGTATTGATTTCATTTGAATCTGGCACTTCCACTGCTTATGCCCTCGATATGGCGCAGGCTCGCGGCATTCTCTTTATCCCTCCACAGGTCCCAGTCTATCAGGGAATGATTGTTGGCCTTTCCAACAAGAAAGATGATATCGACCTCAATGTTTGTCGTGAAAAACAGCTCACCAATATGCGTACCCACGCTTCCGATGGTGCCATTCAGCTCACTCCTTACACCAATCTCAGTCTCGAGCAGTGTCTTGACTTCCTTCTTGACGATGAGCTGCTTGAAGTTACTCCAAAGAGTCTACGCTTAAGGAAACGCCAGCTTGACCCAATTAAGCGAAAACGCGAAGCTAAATCTAATTAGGGAAAACCGTGGTGGAGCAGGTATATCTTATCGATTCACATTGTCATCTACATGACCAAGACTTTTTTGCGCCAGAAAAGCAGACCGAGCTTCTTCAGAAAGCAGTCGAGAATCAGGTACAGAAAATTGTCTGTATCGGCACCGACCATCAGGACTCCCTAAATGCCGCTCAGTTTGTATTGCAAAATCCAAACTACCAGCTCTTCTGGTCTTATGGAATCCACCCATCCGAAAGTGAAAAAGCAAGGCCAGTCGTAGATTTTTCAAAGCTAGAAAAACCACCAGTTGCTATTGGTGAAGTCGGTCTAGATTATCATTACGGACGGGATGCGCGCGACGCTCAAATTAAATTACTTGAAGAAATGCTCGATCTTGCAAACCGCTCCCATCTTCCGCTAATTTTTCATGTGCGCGAAGCTTTTGATGACTTTTTTGCTATTTTAGATAACTTCAGCAACCAGGAAATTCGTGGTGTAGTTCACTCATTTACCGATAATAAAAAGAATTTAAAAAAGTCTCTCGATCGCGGTTTCTATATTGGTGTGAATGGTATCGCAACTTATTCCACCCTTCCGATGCCGCCACTAGACCGTATTCTGCTCGAAACTGACGCGCCATTTTTGGCACCGGTTCCATTTCGTGGCAAAACTAATGACCCTAGTCATATTAAAGATATTGCAAACTGGCTAGCGGAAAAAATGAATCTTCCTCAAGCTGAAATCGCCAAAATCACCTCAGCCAACACGGAGGCATTGTTCGGTATCTAAATAGTTAGGAAGAGGAAAAATTGGAAAAATGGAAAACATTATGGAATTAGGCTTAGAAAATACTCCCAAACAGGTAAAACAGATTTATCTTGATTATGCTGCCGCCACCCCAGTCGATACTCGGGTACTTTCAGCTATGCAGCCTTATTTTACGGAAAAGTTCTATAATCCTTCCGCCTCCTATCTTCCAGCCAAACATATTAGAGAAGAATATGAAGCAAGAAAAGCCGTCCTAGCTAATTCCATCGGTGCCAAATCTCCAGACCTTATCATTACTGCCGGCGCCACAGAATCAATTAATCTTGCCTTCACCGTTTTGCGAAATTATCAAGTCGCTCATTGTCTAATTCTTGAAACCGAGCATGCAGCCGTGCGTGAATCTGCCAAAAATCTCTCGAGTGACTATGAGAAAATAAAAGTTGATCGTTCTGGTCTGATTGATCTAGAAGATCTTAAATCAAAAATCAAAGATAACACGGTTCTGGTTTCTGTTGCGCTAGCCAATAATGAACTGGGGACTATCCAGCCACTCTCGGACATTAGCCGTATTTTACAAGAGGTCCGCGACCAGCGCCTAAAAACTAAAAATCTCACCCCAATCTATCTTCACTCCGATGCCTCTCAGGCAATGAGCTTAATTGATCTCTCAGTTGCTAGGCTCGGCGTTGATCTGTTAACGATCAATGCGGCAAAGGTTTATGGACCAAAGGGAATCGGAGCGCTCTATGTCGCGCGTGGAATTAGACTCTCTCCCATCACTTTTGGCGGTGGACAGGAAATGGGACTACGTTCCGGTACTGAGAATGTGCCAAATCTCGTCGGTTTCTCCGTCGCCAGTGAATTCGCAAAAAAACATCTCATAAGTAGTCGTAAACAGTATCAAGCCTTAGCTAAAACTTTTCGTGAAATTATCGAGCAAAAATCCAAAATTGCTCCACTCTGGCTGGGGAATCCGAAACACCAACTGGCAAACTTCATTCCGGTCTGCTTTGATGGGCTTGATGCGGAGCGTTTAATTTTTAAATTAGAGGACCGCGGCATTTATGTTTCCACTGGTGCCGCCTGCGCTGCCTCGAAGGGGCAAAAATCTCATGTCCTTTCAGCTATTGGACTGTCGGATTCAGAAATTGCTGGTTCTCTCCGTATTACTCTTGGTAAAGGTACTACCCTCGATGATATCAAAATAGCCGCCGATAATCTTGCTGAAGTAGTCAACTTGGAAGCAAGACGCCTGAAACTAATAGATTAAAAGTGAAAATTTGAAAACCTAAAAACGGATAAAAATTAAGAAAGGAAAGTATGCAGGAATATACTGAAGCCGAAAAACAGGAGAATGCCAAAAAGACGGTCTTTGTTGGTATGTCTGGCGGTGTCGATTCCTCTGTTTCGGCCCTTCTTCTCAAAAATGCTGGCTTCAATGTGGTCGGGGTTTATATGAAAAACTGGTCACGCAACCTTCCCGGCATGAAATGTCCATGGGCGGAGGATTTAGCTGATGCTAAACGGGTGGCTACTAAGCTTGATCTCGACTTCCGTATCTTCGATTTTGAGGAAGAATACCACCAAAAAGTTGTAGACTATATGCTTTCTGAATTTAAAAAAGGTAACACTCCAAATCCTGACATTATGTGTAATCAGGAAATTAAATTTAAGCTCTTCTTCGACGTGGCAAAGGAACAAGGAGCAGACCTCATCGCCACCGGACACTATGCTCGTACTGACTCAAAAAATCTCTTGAAAGCCGTTGATGAAAATAAGGATCAGACTTATTTTCTCTATCGTATTTCCGAAGATGCAGTGCAACACACGATTTTTCCGCTAGGCAATTTATTAAAACCTGATGTTAAGAAAATGGCCGCCGCGGCCGGTCTTGATAATGCCTACAAAAAGGAATCCATGGGTGTCTGTTTTGTCGGGGAGGTGGGAATTCGCGACTTTCTCAAAGAATATTTTGAGGTTAATCCTGGCGAAATCGTAGACCGTGAAACACAGGAAGTGGTTGGTACTCATGAAGGTGCAATATTTTATACAATTGGTCAAAGGCACGGCTTAAGTCTTAGTGGTGGTCTGCCATATTATATTGTCGATAAAGATATGGATAAGAATATCGTCTATGTTTCGCGCAATATCAATAATCCTGATCTCTGGATTAAAGAACTAAAACTGAAAGATGTATTTTTACGTCCACTTTTTGATCAGTCAGGGGAGATAATTAATCTACCAAGTCACGTTGATGTGCGTATTCGTCATCGCGCTAGTCTGCAAACTGCCCTACTAAAAATTGACTATACAACTAAAATTGCCACCCTCATCTTTGACACCGAATTCAAGCGTCCGGCCGCCGGTCAATCTGCAGTATTTTATGTTGGAGACGCCTGTGTGGGTGGTGGTATTATTGAATAATTCCGTCAGAAAAAGTCGCTAACGTAAAACTACAAAGTAAAACAATAAAGTAAAAGTAAAAGTTAAGGTAAAACCTACCTTTTGAAGCAGGTTCCACCTTTGTGGATTTCAAAATCGTGGGTAAAATCTTCGATAAAACGCATTACTCCCACCTTTTCGATTTTTTCATCAATCCCCTCAACTACATAATCCGAACCATCCTGACGCTTGGCAGAAATCGCCGTGTCACTAGTCGGGTCAAATTTTAAGGTAATTGTACCCTCTCCATTTTTACAGATTAAGCTAATCGAACCATCACCAGTGATGGCCTTTTTTAACATCAGAATCGCAATTATGCCGAGTACTCCAATTATAAATAGGGTTATTAATTTTCTCATTTTTCTCCTTTGACTTATGGATATTTATAATTGTGAAGACTCGCCAGTCGCTATAAACTAATCCCAACATACCATACAATTATGGTTATGTCTATATTTTACTGAAGCCACTTGATACTTGATTGACAATTAAAATAATTATGTATAACATAAGGATTATAGATCAAATGGAAATTATACAGTTAAAAAACATTACTAAAAAATATAAAGATAAGGTTATTTTTAGTGATGTCAATCTCACTATCCCAAGCAGTTCGTTTACGGTATTGATGGGTGAAAGTGGTTCTGGTAAAACCACATTACTAAATATTATGGGCGGGTTAGAACCTCAAACTTCTGGCGAAGTGATTATTGAACAGCAAAATCTTAAAAATTTTAATGCACGACAGCGAACGGATTTTTATCGTCATAAAGTTGGTCTAATTTTTCAGGGTTCATATTTACAACTTCAACTTACTCTTTTTGAAAATATAAGTTTACCGGGTGTTTTTGCTAAAATGCCCAGAGTGGAACGCGATCAGCGTGTTAGAGAATTAGCTAAAGATTTAGGTATTTCAGAAGTATTGAATAGTCTACCGAGCCAAGTTTCTGGCGGGCAGGCCGAACGAGCCTGTATTGCACGCGCATTGCTATTAAATCCAAAAATAATTTTGGCTGACGAACCAACTAGCAATCTTGACGAAAAAAATGCCAATATTATTTTACAGCTACTAAATAACATTAGGTTGCAGCGTGGGATCACCGTGGTAGTTTCAAGCCATAGCCAACTTGTGGCTAGTTTTGCCACTCAGCTTGTCGCTGTTAAAAATGGAACCATCTATGTTCAGTGAACTCACTAGGATTTCTCATCGATTATTTGTCTCCAATCTAACCAAAAGTCTTACCACAATTGTTTCGATCGGCATTCTCTACTCTGTGATTGCCGCACTGATTTTTATTACGAATGGTCTTGCGCAAACGCTTAAGAACTATTCCAATGAAATCAATGATGGTGAGGTTTATTTACTCTCGGAATATGAAGGGGAAGATGATGATTTAATAGAAAGACGAGCCAAAAAATATCATGGCGAAAAGATTGAATTATCTCAGTCCGAGTTAGATAGATATGGGATTATTGAAAATGATTCTGCAGTTATTTTAAAGTTTATAAATTTCGCGCAGGCTGAACAATATTATAACCGTAAGGACACTAGAGAATTTGGCTATGTCAAGGATGAGTATCATGTAACAGAGTTGTTTAGTCGGAAAATTAGTGCCAAACAAACACTGGAAGATACGAAAAATGAAAAGATCATTCCTATTATTATCATCTTAATCATCGCCTCGATGTTGATTTTTGTATTCATCATCTCACATATAGTTTCTAGTGATGACAAAATAATCTTCATGTATCGTTCACTCGGTGCCACCAAAAAACAGATCTTTTTTATCTATTTTAGCTATATACAAGAAATCTGCTTTTATATCATAGTCATGATGTTAGTTGTCGGAGGCATCATGGCAGGTTTGTCAAAAATTTGGATTGAACCATACTTCACGGACTGGCTTTTGTCATATTTTCCTGGTGGTACTAATCCCAAAGTTAGTACTTTTGGGTTCAATAAAGACTTCATATACTTATTTATTTCTCTTTTTGCCTCGTCTTTTCTATCGTTTCTTCTGTGTATTGATCAATTCTTCACCAAGAAAATTTCACAGCGCATAAAAGGAGCATAAATGTACTTTACGGATGTTTTAAAATTAATTTTTCGAAAATTTATTAGGCAGTTTCGTCGCAGCTATAAACTCGTCGTTGCCATGTCTATATTATTTTGTCTCATTTTTACAATAAATCTCTTTTTTACTGGACTTAGGAACTCTCACATTAAATTTTCGCAGGCAAAAGTTGGTGACCAAGTTATAATTTCCGCAAATAACCTCAGTCCATATATTAGCCTAAAAGAAACAAAAAAGACGAAAGAAATTAGTAGCGCTGAGATGATTCAAGATATTGAAAAATTTGGTGGGAAGATCCTCAAAAACACCCGATCCGTTACTAGAAATAATATTCCAGTTCTGTCAAAATCCTCTGTCCAGAATCTAATCGAAGTTGATCCATCGAACGCACCAAAAGATGCTATTCCGATTCTTACCACCACATCTTTTGGTGAATTACTATTGGGGCAAGATAATAATAAAATAAATAAACTCACTGCCGTCGAATATCTCTCTAAATATCAGGATTATCGAGATAAAGTGTTAGGGAAAGCTTTTGAAACTGAGAATGGTGCAAAGTTTTTTGTTGTTGGGCTATTGCCAGGTAGTTATCATCTATCCAACTATTCATTTTACACACTAGAACGAAATGTAGATACAACACTCTTAAATCAATTACTTGATAATATTCCGCTGCAAGGTTTTGAGCCAATTGCGGTCGATAATGGCAATCAAGATTCCTGGCAGACTGGACAAAATGTTAAACAAAATGTTAAATACGAAATGGTTTATGCGGTCTTTGACAATCAAAAAGACGCCCGCCATTATCTCGAACAGGGGAAAGCTAGCTTCCGAATGGTTACACTAGACGACAGAAGCTATAATGCAAATGTGATACTCGGTTTATCTCCAGAAATTACCTTTATCTTCAATTTCTTCCAGATTATAGTCAGAATCATCTCTTTCATATTATTTATTGTCGCTACAGTCGTTATTCTCTCCACAAATACTAGGTTAATTGCACAAGATGAAGAAGAAATTGCACTCTATCGTAGTCTCGGTGCCACAAAGTCTCAGCTAAAAATATTTTACGGTATTTATTTCTTCATCTTGATCATCAGTGCGCTCATCTTTGCTTATTTCATTGCTTCGTTTATCCTCATTCTCTTTCATCTAATTCGTGGTCAGTTAATTAATATTCAAGCCGCACTAGCCTTTAGCTTGAAAGATGTTCCGCAAGTTTTTTGGTATGGCGTTAGTACTGATATTCTCGTTATTATTGTCGCGGCACTGCTTCTTGCTCCACTCTCTACTCTCTTGAATTCCAGAAAGTTCTCCCCTCGCGTGGTATAATATTTGCTATGAATGCAAGTGAAATCCGTCAAAAATTTCTTGAATATCAGCAAAAACTCGGCCACCAGGTAATTGCTCCGGCTAGGTTGGTGCTGGAAAATGACCCTACCACCCTGTTCACGGGTTCTGGTATGCAGCCGCTTTTACCTTTCTTACTTGGCGAGCCACATCCAGCTGGCAAACGACTTTCAGATTCTCAACCATGCTTGCGTCTACAGGATATCGAGGATGTTGGCGACCCAAGACACACCACGGTTTTTGAAATGCTTGGTAACTGGTCGCTTGGTGATTACTTCAAGCAGCAACAAATTCCGGCCTTCTTCAAATTTTTGACTGAAGTAGTTGGGCTTGATCCGCACAAAATTTATGTCACTTGCTTTATTGGTAGTGAAAAATATGGTATTCCAAAAGACACGGAAGCAGCTGAAATTTGGCAGCAAGTTTTCAAAGAGGCAGGTGTCGATGCCAAAATTGCCGAAATCGGTAGCGCAGAAAATGGAGCAGAGCGTGGAATTTTTGACGGTGAACATATCTTCTTTTATGACGACCATGAAAACTGGTGGAGCCGTGGCGGTGGTGTAGAGACTACTCCAATTGGTGATCCGTGTGGTCCAGATTCTGAAGTCTTCTATGATTTCGGTGAAGATAAACAGGATGTCGCGAAGTATGGTAAGTCTCATCCAGCCTCTGATGGTGCACGCTTCATGGAAATCGGCAATCAAGTCTTTATGCAGTATAAGCGTAATGAAGATGGTAGCTTCTCTGAACTTAAGCACAAGAATATTGACTTTGGTGGCGGACTTGAACGTATCGCGGCGGCTGCCATTGATTCCTTCGATGTTTTTGAAACCTCGCTCTTACGTCCTCTAATCAAAAAACTTGAAGAAATTTCTGGTAAAACCTACAAAGAAAATACGTCTGATATGCGCATTATCGCCGACCATTTACGCGGCGCTTATCTCTTAGCTGCCCAGGGGCTTACGCCAAGTAATCGTAAACAAGGTTACGCTATGCGTCGTCTGATTCGCCGTGCCATTCTTAAAGCTCTCAATCTTGGTATTGAGCAGGATTTTCTTGCCCAGATGATCCCGTTAATTGAAGCGAATTATGCTGACCTCTCTGATGAAATTCTTGACAACAGAAAAGATGCGCTCGCTGTTCTTATCCGTGAAGAGCAGGCCTTCCGTAGAACTTTAAATCGCGGACTTAAAGAACTCAACAAGATGAAAGTTTCCGGCTTGACTGGCAAGGAATTATTTATGCTGCAGGATACCTATGGTTTTCCACTTGAATTATCCGTAGAGGAAGCTCAGCGAGAAAATATTCAACTTAGCGAAAACTGGCAAGCAGAATTCGAGCAGTGCCTTGCCGAGCAGCGTGCACGCTCTAAGACTGCTTCCGAAGGTATGTTTAAAGGCGGCCTCGAGGATCATAGTGAAATGTCTACCAAATATCACACCGCAACACACCTACTCCTTGCTGCTTTACAGAAGCTCATCGATAAAAATATTGGCCAGTCTGGCTCCAATATTACTTCTGAACGTCTACGTTTTGACTTTAATCTTGACCGCAAACTAACTCCAGAGGAGATTAAAGCACTTGAAGATCAGGTTAATCTCTGGATTTCAGAAGATCATCCAGTGGTATTCGCTGAATATGATAAGGAATACGCAAAAAATATCCTAAAAGCTCATGGTCAGTTCTGGGAAAAATATCCAGAAAAAGTCAAAGTCTATACAATTGGCGATTTTAACCAGCCAGTCTCGCGTGAAATCTGTGGCGGACCACACGTTGAACATACTGGTTTGCTCGGTAAATTCAAAATCAAGAAAGAAGAATCTTCCGCCGCGGGCATTCGCCGCATCAAGGCTGTCTTAGAATAAATAATTAAAACTGAAGTGGAGGCATATGGAACGACTAATTGAATATCTCATTCCTGAAAATTATCAACTTGAACTACGTGTTAATAAGCAAACTGAAGAAGTCCAAGGACGTGTAGTTATAAAAGGGCAGGCGGTTAAATCAACCCTCAAATTGCATGCCAGGGAATTAAAAATCGCGAAGGTTACAATTAACGACCAGCCAGTCGGTTTCCATCTCGATCAGGAAAATCAATTACTTCTACTTGATTCAGAAAAAATCCTAACTGCAGCTAGTTCCAAAAAGTCTGTTTCGGATTCTACCGCTCCCGAGGATAACAACTCAAAAAACGCAAATCCTAGCCAAATCTCCATTGATAATCCTAGCCAAATCTCCATAGATATTCGCTATAGCTTCAAACTCAGCCATAGCATGATCGGCATGTATCTTTCGACCTATCAGTATCAAGGGAAAGAGGAACGCATTATCTCTACTCAGTTCGAGTCGCATTATGCCAGAATGATGTTTCCATGTATCGATGAGCCGGAAGCTAAGGCTACTTTTGACGTTAAGGTCATTGATACGGATATTGAAGATACGATCCTTAGCAATATGCCAGTAGATACAGAACGAGTCTTAACATATACTTCTGTCAATGCAGACCTTAACCCTAAAGATGACGCAAATGCCTTAAATCTTAATACAGAGGTTTCGCGTAAAATCGTCACCTTCAAGACCACGCCAAAGATGTCAACTTATCTTTTAGCTATTTGTATCGGTAAATTTAATAAAGTTTCTGGAAAAAATCAGCACGGCATTGAAGTAACAACCTATGCGGCACTCAATCAACCAAAAGAGCGTCTCGAGTTTTCTAATCAAATCGCCATGGAGTCTCTTGATTTTTATGACCAACTTTTTAGTTTCCCATATCCTCTGCCCAAACTGGACCAGGTTGCTATCCCGGATTTTGATGCTGGTGCTATGGAAAACTGGGGTCTTGTTACCTATCGCGAATCTTGTCTTCTTGCGGATGAAAATACTCCAAAAACCACCAAAGAATATATCGCCACAGTCGTTACTCATGAACTCTCACATCAGTGGTTTGGTAATCTCGTGACCATGAAGTGGTGGGATAACCTCTGGCTTAACGAGAGTTTTGCCAATATGATGCAATTTTATTCAGTTGATCACCTCCGTCCAGACTGGCAAATTTGGCAGGATTATTTTACAGAAGACTGTCTCTATGCCCTGCGACGCGATTCCTTGAAAAACGTTCAGGCTGTTCAGCAGCCAGTTTCGGATCCCGCTGAGATTGATACACTTTTTGATGGAGCCATCGTTTATGCAAAGGGCTCACACCTAATGTTCATGTTGATGCGCCTAATGTCTGAGGAGCAATTCTTTAAGGGCTTAAAGGATTATTTTAAAAAATATCAATATCAGAATACTACCGGTGACGATCTCTGGGCTTGCTTACAAAAATATGCTGACTTTGACGTAAAAAAGATGATGGATTCCTGGATTTTACAACCAGGTTTTCCAATGATTAATGACAAAAAACAGCAACGCTTCCTAGCAGATGGTTCAATCGATGAAACCACTTGGCTTTTACCAAAAATCACCGACGACATGTCTGGCCATTATTTAATCCAGCTTTCCGATGCAGAATTCAAGTCAAAAATCGCTAATTTCAAGAATCTCAGTTTCGAACAAAAGCTCCGACTTCTGATCGATCGCAGTCTAATGATGCGTACCCCATATATTAATACCAGTAGTATTCTCGATCTTCTCCCTGAATTTAAGAATGAGAAGCTAGAATCGATCTGGCAGCTAGTGGTGACTTTGATTGCGAATCTTAAAATTTTCTTCCCACCAGATTCTCCACACTATGCCAAATTTCAGCAATACGTAATGCAATTGGCGGAAAATAATCTCCAAAGGTTGGGGCTTTCTCCAGCAGAAAATGATACGACTGACGATCTTAAACTTCGTCCTCTCATCTTGAACTTTGCTATCTATGCAGATAATTCTGAAATCATAAGGCAGCTGGCTGATCTTTATGATCAGAAGATTGGTATAAAACAAGATTTTTCAATGGTCTCACCAGAACTTGTCGACGTAATTGTGAATGCCAAGTTTAGATTTAGCAGAGAAGAGAGTTTTTTTGAGCTCCTCGCGCGATATCAAACTGAGTCTAATCCAAATTATAAATCCATTATTCTTGACACGATCACAGATAGCCGTGAGCAAAAGCACATCGGAAAGCTTATCGTATTACTCGAAAAGCAGGATGTCGTGCGCTTGCAAGATCATGTATCTCTACTGGCTAGCCTCCTATCTAATTTCTGGTCCAAGCGGGCAGCCTTAGACTGGTTCTACGGCCACTGGGACTATATTAAGGAAATCACTGATGGTAAATCTATCGACGACTACATACGCGTTGTTGGAGCTAGGATATCCACTGAAGCTGAGGCTAAAGAATTTAAGGCATTCTGTAAGCGAATAGAAAATGATCCTGCCGTGGCGCGCGCGATCAAAATAGCTGAATTTGGTATCGATCTAACCTTGAAATGGAAAGAGCGAGAATCTAATCATATATATAGTAAATTGTCTGAAATTCTGTAACTGAATTCATATATATCTGTAATTAAAATCATATATATTATAGGATTTTAAATATCCTTAAAATTTGGCGTATAAAGTATAAAAAATATATATAGATAATACATAGATGATGCATAGATAATGCATAAATAATGCCAGCAATCGTAAAAAACATTGAAAATCACGATTAACAGGGGTGAACATTTAAAAATCGGTCAAGGGAAAGTCAAAAAATCTGAGAAATTTGAAGAAAATTAAAAAATCTTAAAAAATCTTTCAAAAAACCCTTGCAAACTTTCAAAAGCTGTACTACAATAC
>ERZ773003.759-NODE-759-length-22080-cov-13.685221_pt1 | contig 22080 bp, 23 predicted proteins | sample MGYA00580668_ERZ773003 | MGnify/ENA primary metagenome ERZ773003 (study PRJEB29015, sample SAMEA2738002) | human oral metagenome | biome: human oral; feature: human-associated habitat; material: dental | place: China | collected 2126 ... | reverse complement strand
ACAAAGTCTTCCTAGATGGCAAAGAAGTTCCTTACCAAGATGGCATGGGAAATGCGTCGACTATTGAGGGCAAGAAATACTTTAGCGGTCACGCTACTCAACGCCAAGGCAATCAAACTCTGGTTAGCCTAAAAGGTCTTGATGAAAACTTGCACGCAGTCACCCTTCAACTAGATCCTGATCGAAACGATTTGTCTCGAAACATCGGTATCCAGGTGGATCAATTCATCACTCGTGGTGAAGGAAGTGAACTCTACAGCAAAACACAAATCCTTCAATCTCTCTCTAAATGGAAAGACGACTTATCTAACTTTGATCCAAGTGGTTTGAAAAATACAGCAACTGCACGCCAAGCATTTAAGTCTAATCTTGATAAACTCACTGCACAATTAAGTTCTGATACGGTAAATGTACAAGATGTGATGTCAACAGTCACTGCTTTGCAAGATATTCTTAGCAAAGACGAAAATTACCAAAAACCTGGAGACGAAACAAGTCCAGAACAACCAGTTGAACCAAAACAACCGGAACAGCCTGAAATCAATTATGATAAGGCTATGGCTAGCCTGACTGAAGCTATCGAGAAAAAAGTGGCTGAACTTGGTACTAACAACGATGCTAAGAAGAAATTAGTTGAAATTACTGACAAAGCAATCGCAGCTATTCAAGAGGCTAAGACTCAAGAAGACGTCAATAAAGCTCTCAATAAGGCTCTTGAACAAATCAAGCAATTGCAACCTAGCAAACCAGAACAACCAGTTGAACCGAAACAACCTGAAAAACCAATTACTTCTTCAAGTCCTGAAGAAGGGGTTAAAGAGCTTGTCTTCCAACTCCCAAGTTTGGAGATTGTTAAGAAGGCAGTACCATTCAAGACTATCCGTCGCGAAAATCCACAATTAGACAAAGGGAAAGAACAAGTTCTATCAGAAGGGAAAGATGGTGCTATAATCGAGTATATCGAAGTAGATGGCAGCAATCGTAAGGTAGTTCAAATCGAATCAACTCCAGCTCTAGACCGAGTGATTGAAGTTGGGACTAAACAAAGTTCTGTAGGAACAGATACTCCACCAGTTGTGACTCTTCCTGAGTACCTTCTACCAAAAGAACCTGAAAAACCAATTACTTCTTCAAGTCCTGAAGAAGGAGTTAAGGACCTTGTCTTTAAACTTCCAAGTTTGGATATTGTCAAGAAGGCAGTACCATTCAAGACTATCCGTCACGAAAATCCAAACTTAGATAAAGGAAAAGAGAAAGTTCTAGCCGAAGGGAAAGACGGCCTGCTAATTGAGTATGTTGAAGTAGATGGTAGCAATCGCAAGGTAGTTCAAACTGAATCAATTCCAGCTCTAGATAGAGTAATTGAGGTCGGAACTAAACAAAGTTCTGTAGGAACAGAGGCGCCACCAGTTGTGACTCTCCCTGAGTATGTTCTACCTAGAGAAACTGAAAAACCAGCTCCTGCAGTTGTAACAGAAGATTCACCAAGAAAAGATGAAAAAGCACCTGTTGCTACTACAGTTAAACAAGACAAGGAAAAACAACTCCCAGAAACTGGAGAGCAAGAAGCAAATGCCTTCTTATTCTTGGCTGCTATTACTTCAGTATTATCTCTACTCATCTTCCAAAAGAATTTCAAAGACTAATTAAAATCTTTACTTAATTCTTTTCAATGATTCTAGTTCCCCCAAAGAGAAGACCAGCCGGTCTTCTCTTTTTCTATATATAAATCAAAAGATATCCATAAATTTCTATGAATATCTTAGTATATATAAAACAGAATGATTATTTGGGATAAGTATTTTCAAATTCAACAACAATTTCAAGTAAACGATTATCTAAAAAAGATAGGGCTTCTTGTCCGATTTCATCAGAAAGACCATAATAAGCTTCTTCAAGTCCTCTTCAGATAGCTGCAATGGGGTACACCAAAAAACGAGTTCATCTCCTACCAAATCTACTGGCCACTATTTTTAACCCCAGCATATACGTAGGTCCTATTTCTGGGACACGCTTTTTCCGTTACCACCCTAAAATAAAAGCTATGCTCCCGCCCATCCTTGGCATTTTCCTTGTTTAAGACAAAGTAGTTTTTCTGATTCATCGCCATGGTTCGTAGGATGTCATCAATCAAGAAAGTCAAGGGTACGTTCATGGCAGAGTATTTTTGAAAATCCTCTTCAAAATGAATATAGTTATCTGAAAAATAATCCATCTGCAGTTTGTTTTCATACAGCTCTTTTCTAGTCATAAACTCCCTCCTCCCACAGCCGAATTTCTAGGATATCTGCAACCTCTATCAACCTATATCCCTCGTTTGTTCTAATAGATAGAGTCTGATGTGATAACTCCCTCACCTCACCGATGATAGTCACCTTCTGCCTCTTTTCCTTAACCACAAATAATCCCTTTAGCTGGCTAATATAAAGCTGAGAAAGTAAATGTAGTTTCTCAACTGAGTCCAAATCTATCGAAAAATCAACACGGGTTTTTTCTTCACTGAGCGAACTGGTGTGTTCTGAAAGGTAAAATCCCATCCACTTCTGCATACCTGGATCTTGATAATCTCGCGCGGATTGAAAAGGTAAATAAGAACGATCAATCATTTTAATCCATCTAATCCTCCAGCAGAATGTCCCCCAATCAGCTTGCTTCTGGCAAGACTCCTAGAGGCTTCTTCCAGTGCATTGGCCTTTAAGAGAGAAGTGAAACCAAATTGTTCCCGAATGGAGTCAATGGCCGTCTGGAGCCTTTCTTCTTTTTCTAACTTATCAACATCATCAAAAAGGGAAATCAAACCAAAGGACTCATCCACAAATCCTGAATAGTTGATTCCAACACTTCTGACTGCTCCTGAAGTGTATTTGTTATGAAATAACTTCAAAACATAATCCGTTAAGACAGCTGTATTATTGGTCGGTTCGATCTTCATTTGTGTGTGAATAGACGACCTGACCTCCTGTTTAGAGAAACCGACATAGACAGAGACAAGGGTTGTTTTCTTGCAAGACTTTCTCAATCTAATAGCTACCTGCTCAGCCATTTCTCGGAGAATAATTTCAATATCCCGTAGCTTCACGTAGTCTCTCGGCAAGATTTGAGAATTCCCCAAGCCCTTGGATTTGGCTTTATAGGGCTTATGAACATTGCTTTCATCAATCCCGTTAGCATGAAACCACAAACGCAGACCAGCCTGACCCAGAGCTTTTTTTAGCTGGTCGGGATTGCTGGTGGCTAATTCCTTGATGGAATAAATCCCCAGAGCATGCAAGCGTTTCTCCATTCGCCTGCCAATCCCCCAAAAATCCGTCATCTTAGGGATTGCCCAGACCTTCTCTTCCACATCCTGGTAAGACCAGTTGGCCCTCATGGTCGGAGTGTGCTTGGCCTCATTATCCAGAGCCAACTTGGCTAGTAAGGGATTGGCATTGGACATACCTACTGTAGAGTAGATCCCTGTCTGCCTCCAAATATCCCTCTGAATACGGGCAGAAAGCAGATCCAGCTTGTCTTTGCGAGAGAGACTCTTATCTGGGATGAAATAGTTGAGTGAACTAGTCAGATCAATAAAGCCCTCATCGATAGAGTAGGGATAAATATCATCTGGACCGCCATAGTTTTGAAAGATTCGCTGGATTTCCATATTGACTGCAATGTACTCGTCCATTCGAGGAGGGACAATCAAGGTCACTTGAGCCCAATCTTCGATGTAGCGAACATAGTCTGAGTCGGTAGGTAGCCCTTGCTTTCGAGCATTGTAATAGGAAAATTTTCGCGTTTTGATATCAAAAGGCAAATCATAGGCCCGACCAACATTTGACTTGCCAAAAATCTTCTTAAACAGGGGAGAGGAGGCTAGGATAAGACCAGTTGAATTATCCGCTCGACTTATGACACAAAGCGAGGTTTTCAGCGGATGTAATCCCCTTTTCACGCACTCAACACTGGCATAAAAGGATTTCATATCGACAAAGGCAATGTCACTTTTGGGCTCTCTGGAATAATCAAAGTAGCCCATAGTCTAGCCCTCCATCGGCACAAAGTTCCCAACGATAATCCCTACAATCCGAGGATCTTCCTCATAGGAGATGAAAATATCTTTGTATTTAGGATTGATAGAGACCAGACGCAAGCCATCTTCCTCACGATAAACCCGCTTGATATAGGTCTGATTGTTACAAACCACTGCATAAACCGCCCCATCATAGTCAAATCCTGTCTCTCGAATCAGAGCCACTGAACCATTTTGGTATTTGGGTTCCATGGAGTCCCCAGACACCCAGGACGCAAAATCATGGGCTAGTTCCTCATTAAAGTAAACCGTATCAAAATTCTGATCATCGTAGACCGAAGCCCCAATCCCTGCTGACATGCGTTCATAAACACGGTACTCGTAGAGGCACTCTGGCATCGCTGTTACTTTCTGGGCTTTCTCCTCTTGAGATAGGTTACGAGCATAGAGAACAACCTTCTCCTGCCCTTGCTTGGAGAGGCTATGGTAGAGACGGACAATCTCGATCTGAGTAAAATATCCTTTGGATACCTTTAAAATGTTCTCTAACTGGGCTACCTTCTCCTTAGACGGTTCTTTGATTCCACGTTCCCAAGCTGAGTAAGCCTGGAAACTAATCCCAAGTTTCTCTGCAATTTCCCTCTGTGTCAGTTTTAACTCTTTCCTCCGAGCCTTTAATTTTTCTGGCTGATACATACTTCACCTCCTATTATGATAATTTAATGGACATTATCTCCCTTAGAAAGACTAATCGATACTTGAATCCATATTTTTAAAACTCAACCAAAAAGGTTTAATTTTATTATATAAAAAAAGTGGACGGTTGTCTACTAAGAATATCTATTTCTGCTACACACTTAATAGTGGTATTGACCTTGTTCTATATATGTGCTAGAATTATTGTTATATATTCAATGAAAGGCTTTACACAATATGTTTCCATTCATGCCAGCAGCACGAGCAAAAACTGTTTTTGATATCCCCTATCAAAGATTATATCAACTTGGTTTTAAAGGATTAATTTTTGATATCGATCAAACTCTTGTGATGCATGGCGCCCCTGCTACAGAACAAGTTATTGAACTATTTCAAAATCTCAAAGCCATTGGTTTTCAAATTTTTCTTTTATCAAACAACGATGAAGAAAGAATATCAGAATTTAATCAACACTTATCTGTTCCTTTTATCCCTCTTTCGGAAAAACCAAATCCTAAGAACTTTAAAAAAGCTCTTGACATGATGCAGCTAAAGCCATTTGAAACAGTTATGATTGGAGATCAACTTTTTACAGATGTCCTGGGAGCTAGTCGGGCAAATATCTCCACTATCTTGGTTGATTTTTTATATGATCCTAAAGAAGGCGGAATTGGTAAAAAACGATGGGTTGAAAAATTAATACTTCATACTTACCCATTTTTGAGACAAAAAAATAAAAATTTAGATGTGATCAAAAAGGAGAAACAACATGGTTTTTTGGAATAAGGATCTATTATTTTGTGAAATTAGTCCTACAACATATAAAATCTCTTTAAAAAAAGAAAATCTAAAACGACATATCCAGAACTTTAAACAAGGAAAAAAATTCTCTAAGATTCGTCAAGAAAAGATATTACCTAACTTAGTTTCATCATATTCTACCCAACTGATAAAACGTGGTCCTGGAATTGATATTAATCTTCAAAAAGGAAAAGCTACCAACATACAGATTGCTAGTAAAAATCTAAATAACATTATCATTCATCCAGGAGAAGAATTTTCTTTTTGGAGTTTAGTTGGTAATACAACGAAGAAAAAAGGATACCAGGAAGGGCGAGTTATTATTAATGGGAAAGTAGAACCTGATATTGGCGGCGGGCTATGTAATTTAGCTAACTTGCTTCATCTTTTAATTGTTCATAGTCCTATGAAAATTACAGAATTTCATTCTCACTCTGATGCATTAGACCCTGATAAGGGGACTCGGAAACCATTTGCGAATGGAACTTCTGTACAGTATAATCATCAGGACTATCGTTTTAAAAATAATACTGACCAACTTATTCAATTGAGAACATGGACTGAAAATGAAATTCTCTTCGGGGAATTAAGAAGTGAATCACAATTTCCGTTCACTTATCAGATAGTTGAAGAAAATCATCATTTCAAAAAAGAAGGCAATTATTACTATCGCAACTCCATGATTTATCGTGAAAAACTTGATAGAATAACTGAACAAACTTTGGAAAAAGAGCTTATTTTGAAAAATCATTCAAAAGTCATGTACGATCCGAAACTCATTCCTAAAGAAATGATTAGACAGTAACCTAATTACTTTTATTTTTAAGAAAAATAACTTAGAATTAACATCAAAAGGAACATTTATGAACTCACCTAAATTAATTGTTATGCTGACGCATAATGATCACACAATTGAAAATGCACGAGAAATCTTCGAATCATGTAAGAACACCAAAGCCGAATTTTGGGGATTTAAAGAAAAACCACTTCCAATTTCGGAAATGAAGTCTTTATTTTCAGAAATGAAGTCTTACGGTAAAACTACTTTTCTTGAAGTTGTTGAATATGACGAAGAAAGTGGACTTCACGGTGCAAAAATTGCAAAAGAATGTGGGTGCGATGTTTTAATGGGGACTGTCTACTTTGATTCAATCAACGAGTTTTGTAAAGAGAATAACATAAAGTACATGCCATTCGTAGGAGAAATTAAAGAGCGTCCATCTATTTTGGAAGGTACTATAGAAAATATGATTTCTCAGGCGAAAGAATACTTAAAAAAAGGGGTCTATGGCTTTGACTTACTAGGTTACCGTTATACTGGCGACCCCTTGGAGCTAAATAATGCTTTTACTCAAGCCATACAAACTCCCGTCTGTTTGGCCGGAAGTATTGATTGTTATGAACGTTTAGATGAAGTCATTGACACAAATCCTTGGGCATTTACAATAGGAAGTGCATTTTTTGAAAAAAAATTTGGTACAGAAATTCACGAACAGATTAATAATGTTTGTAATTATATAGAGAAATAAGATGAAGTATACTTTTAAGTTAACATGCTCTCTTCTATCAAATAAATTTTACTTTTATATCAACAAACTACTCTCAAAAAATGAGACTTTTAATCTCACTTTTTGAGAGTAGTTTTGTATTTTGACTATCACTTTAGCAAATATTCAGCAAAAGATATTATAACTTTTATACTAAAAATAAGATCGAGCATTTTTAAAAATATGTATTAAAAATATTTCACGTTTCTGCTGTAAAAATCAATGGTGGAAATTCTTGATTTTTTATCAAAAAAAGACATCCAAGAGAAAACTCTTGAATGTCTGTAAACGTTGATATAATCGTATTGATTAACGTTTTGAGGCAACTGACTTCGTCAGATTGCAGCCACATTTGTAAGCGACTAAAGTCGCAACAACTGTGTCAATTGCACCAATTTAGTAAGAAAGTACAAAAAGAACACCCCGAAAGGTGCTCTTTGTAAGTATAGTAATTCTTTCGAATTAACGTTTACTAAATTGTGATGCTTTACGAGCTTTCTTAAGACCTGGTTTGATAAAAATGGATTTCAGTATATTTCAGAATTGCTCTATGATGGAAGTTTATACTATTTCTATTCTTTTATAATCTGAAAAAATTTGATTATAATTGATGAAATAAGGGAATATCTGTTATATTGTAATTAAGTTTACTAACAAATAAATCTTCCACCAATAATAGAAAAACAATAGCAAATTCATTCAGCTTTTGCATAACCTAACATTTTTATGGAACTTAACTTGATATTTTTTGATAATATCTATCTATATGGAATTTTTGATAAACTAATATCTATTTCTGGATCCAAATAATTAATATACGGCCCAATAAAATCAATTTCTATTGCTTTAGGCCCAATAATAACCTCACTATATTTACTAGAATCATTATCTACATCACTCAAATATGTATACAAAAATGGAAATGGGTAACCTTCTTTCTCTTTACATTCAATCTCAAATTTTAAATTATCAGGATCAGAAAGTACAATTCTATACTCCTCTTCATAAGAATAGTCGACCGTTTTAAATAAAAAACTTATATCTTGTTGAATATTAGAAATAATCTCAGGATATTTGTCCTTTCTACTTCCTTTTATTTCTTTGCATATTTTTTTCAAGTCTTCTAACATATTTTTTAATGAGGTCTCATCTGTTTCGTCCATATGACTTACATGTACCTCACCATCTGTACTAAGATAACAAACTCGATAGATATCTGCTTGAGAATCAGAAACTATTTTTTCTAAAAAATTATTCTTCAATCTGATAAAGGCACCTTCCCCATTATCCCCATATTGTTGCCACATTGGAAGAATGTCAACATTCGGTGTGAGACTCATCATATAAATATGGGATGGTAAAAAATCCTTCTGATGATATGAACTATCTAAAAAGTTCGTGAGTACTTTTCCTTCCAACGGATCATTCATTAATCTAGAATTTGTTAGCCTTAAGTAATCACCTTTATCCTGACTAGTTAAATCTTCATTGTTTATACTATCATCATTTCGCATTTTTTGAAAAATTTTATTCTTTTGATTCTCTAACAAAATTTTTAGTGTAGACATTGAAGTATAATGTCCTAAGTAGATTTTCTTTTCTTGTAAAAAATTTCTATCGATTTTTAAAAAACTTTTAATACTTTCGATTTTTTCATAAGCTTGATTAACAAACTCATCAAATTTTAATAGTTTCTTTTTTACAGACTCACTTGTATATTTATTTTTAATTTTTTCTATAATTTCTTCGAAATCAGAATATTCTCCTTTTCCTTCATAAATATGTTTTTGGATAAAATCTAAGAAGTCCTCAGCTAACATTACAGAGCTAAGGTTATCAAAAAAATTATCATAAAGTATTTTATAATCTATAGCAAATTGATGATCCTCATATAAGTTTATCAATTCAGATAACATCAAATAATTTGCATCACTATCTGTATTAAATATTAGAAATGATAGATCACATAAAAATTTCGCAACAGTACCTATTTTATTTTCAGAAAATTTTTCACTTCCATAATCGTTCAAAAAATTATCGTAGTTTTCTTTTGTAAATATAATATCTCCAAGTCTATCAAAAAATTTCTCATGTCCTTTGCCAGAATGTTTCAAAAACTTATAGTAGAATAGATTTGTTCCAAGTGAATATACCTTTTTTTCGAGATTAAATTTCTCGTAATTCTGATATTCACCTGGTAATAGATAATCATAATCAGTATCTTCTAAAAAAAACAAATGAAGCAAACCGAGAATTCTAATTCTCAATCCATTATCATCTCTAAGATATAGATATAGAACAAAATTTTTTATTTGATCCTTTTCTTCTTTAAAGAAAAAACAAAAAGTGGCACCATATTTATCGTCATAAGTAAAGTTCTCCTGAGTGACATCTTTTTCAGCAAAATATATTCTAGTAGACATATAACGTTAGCTCCTTTGTATTAGCATTTCATTAATTTTATTATACATCAATTTATGATATTAATAAAGCCAACTTTAATAATAATATTAATCGCAATTTATTTATAAAATAAAAAATCTTATTAAAAAAATGAATTTCCGAAAAATAAGTATTTTCCCGAAAGAAGTAAAACTAACTTAAATAATTAATGCCTTACACCTGTAATATTCATTTGATATAATAGAAATGGAGGTAATCAAATGAAAAGATTTATCACATTACTTTTAGTGTCTCTATCTACAATTCTATTAATTGCCTGTTCTAACCAATCAAGTAATTCTCTAGATGGTGAATACTACTGGATAAACGAGAGTAGAAATGAAATCGCCTTTACCATTTCAGGTGACAAAGGAAATATCAATAAAGGGGAGGCTGATGCCTTTACAATTGATAAAGACAGTTCAACAATCGAACTGTCTGGTTCTAATATCATAAACCGAAAAAAGAATTATACCTTCAAGGATGGAGTATTCACTGTAGATATTTCAGGAACGAAGCAAGACTATTACAAAAAGGATAGTGAAGCATATAAAGAAGCAGTGAAGAAATACGGCAACAATTAAAGCTCTCAAACTATTCCTTGTTCTTCATACAATAAAAACGCTGATTGAAGCGTTTTTTGTTGTCCTATTAACAGAGAAAAATTGGGCATAATTTATTTTTTAGTGCTTTTCAGGCTATGTTTTGATCACTTGAGAAAAGCAACATTATTTTTAAGAATTTATCTGATAAGATAGGAGTATGAAAAATTAAAAGAAGATAACATTCAAAAATCCTTATGGCATATCAAACGACATTGCGAGAATATAGAGAAAAATACTGATGTTCTTAGAAGAAAAATCGAACTCCTCCATCTGAAGGAAAGTATCGAGATACTAAAGAGAGTTTTTAACGATGAGAAACCCTATCCGAATTTGGATAGGGAGGAAGTGTTTTGAAACATGTTTCACTATATTTTAGTCCAGATTCTACATTTTGGAAAATCTGGCTTAATAAGCGTTTATTTCAACCAGTTTCAAAAAGCTTTAGCTTCAACATTTTTAGAATTACCGCTCAAATTTTATTATATTTGATTCAATTATATCAGAATGGTGTAAATTTTGCTGATCTTCCAAAGGGGAATCAAGCAAAGTCCTAATATAAATATTATACCATTTATTAATTGAAATATATATAAGATAATTCAAAAGATTAGGTCTACTTAAACGGACTTATCAAAAAATCTCCGTTATAATGGACATTATTTTATTTTTTAGCAGACAAATATTATCTATTATAACAGTAGAAAAGGAAAATTTCACCACGAAAAAAATCTTATCATTTCTACTTCTTACCCTATCAGAGTTTATCCTCATTTCTTGTTCCCCACAAGACAACCTAGATGACAACTACTATTGGATTAATACCGAGAATGGTCTAAGAAACGAGTTGTCATTCTCTATCAAAGGTACTGAAGGTACGATCGATAAGGAAGAGTATGACAAATTCACCATCAATAGTAAAAACAACACCTTTGAACTTTCTGGTGAAGAGGTTTCAGCTAAAGAAGTTACTTACAAACATTCTGACGGTGTTATTACCGTAGATATTAGTGGTACAGAACACGACTATTATCTAAAAGGAACGGATGCTTACGAGGAAGCACTTAAGAAATACAATGAATTACAAAACTAAAATCTTCTTTATACATAATTTAAAAAGGGCTACGAAACTAATAAAACAATAGTTTCGTAGCCCTTTTTTCTAGAATGGACTTTTAACTTTTCAGGCTTTGTTCAATTAAACTTTCAACTTCCAATTGCTTTTCTATAATTTGTTCAGTTGATTGATTCTGCAAGTCTATCTCTCCTTTTATCAAAGAAACGATTCTTTCTTGCTCCTCAATGGTTATATCCGGTATAGGAAGTTCCTGAATTTGACTAGGAAATATATTTAAGTTGTTTCCCAGACCTTTCCAGTTTACTTCCAATAAATGTTGGAAATAAGTTGTCCTGAAATAATAGTAAGCAAATCTAGGTAAATACGATTTAAGTCTAATTCTCATCGTAAAATCGGCAAATATTCCTTCATGATTATCATTATCAATTAAAGCAACTTTGCCTATTGTCCCCTTACCAGATCTTGCTAAGATTATATCACCTTTTTGAATAGACTTGGTTGCTTTATTTTCATTATAATACTGTTCTGATATTGTCTTTGCGTTCTCAGAATCAGGATTAAATCTCCAATCCTTTATAGCAGCCATTGATATATAATAGCTTTCTCCTTCTTCGTCATAATTGACAGGTGATATACTTTTACCTAAGACGATAGGTTCTGAAATATAGTCCTTTATCTTTTTCGATGACTGTTTCTTTAACTCATTATATACATACTGTCCGGATGGCCAATGAAATTTCACACTATTACGAAGATCTAAATTCGCTGAAAAACTTTCTAAACTGGTTTGAAAAATTCTAATTTTCCTTTTCTCATGATACTCATTTAAATTCAAACTGAATTCTTGCTTAAATATATCATTTATTAATTGGCTTTCAGGTTTTCTGATACGCTCTAGTTGTAAAATTTCACTCTCTCTTTGCTCTATTTTCTGCAACAATTCCTGCTCTTTTTTTAAAAGTAAATCAATTATCGATGCATCAAACTTCATAGATAAGAGATCCGTTTCATTTAATGTTGGATATCCTTTACCTTGTCTAGAAATCGCAATCAGATTCTCAAAAAACAAAGTTCGCATGCAATAATACATAATCTTACCCATCTTTTTAGGTCGAATGTGTATAAAAGCAGAAGTATAATAATATTTCGAATTATCATCATCAATTAGTAAGATCTTCTTTAAATAAGGTCTTACTTTTGAAATAAGTATATCCCCCTTTTGAACTTTTATAATATTTCCTTTTTCAATTTTCTTATAATAATCTTCATCTTCTAACTGACGATTATTAAAATTTAATTTTACAGGAAATACATTTCCTAATTTATCCGCATTTCCAATTTCGACATAATAAAAATCATCGTTTAGATTCTCTAAAGGTACTTTATGATCATTAACTATCTCAAAGAGTTCTTTGAATTTATAGAATCGATTAACGACAGCATTTTCAAATGAAATAAAATTTGAGTCATTTCTCAGACTTGGCTCTAAAGCCATTCTTTGAAATTCAACGTTATAAATCTTTACTGCCATTCAACTTCCCTCAAATAATCCAAAACTTTTATTTTTACTCCACTTCTCAAAGCTACCCTATGAGATATAAATGGCTTAAGGTACGGATTTAGAAATACAGATTGCAACTCACCTTGTTGTATTCGATCAAAGTATTCATCTTTCAGTTTTCCGTCATCATACAGTTTATCTATTAGATCTTCTAGCTCAGCAATTTCACGTTCTAAATTAAGTCTTTTCGTTTCTAACTTACCTAATTCATCTAGTGATTTTTTTGTTTCGTTCTTTTCTAGATTTTCTATCTGACTCAACACACTAGTTAGTTCTGATAACAATGGCTTAATAACCTCCTCTTTATCCAACGTTTGGGGTGCGATTTCTAAATCATAAAGATCATTTGGCATTTCTTTTTCAGATCGTTTAGTTCTCTTATAACCTACGTTGTCAACTTCAGCCATAAATATTGAATAAGACAGTTCCTTTGCAACTTGATTAAATACCCACCATGTATTTACAAAACCAAATACTTCCTTTGTGTCCTTATCTAGTGTAATTAGATCAATCAACTCTTGTCGATAGGTTTTGAGTAATTCTATGATCGATAGATTTTCATCAATTGAATCGTAAACATTTAACAAATAGAGAATATTATTTTTTCTCTGTTCTTCATTTTCAGAAGCTATAGACCATTTACTATTCAAAGTTATATTTGATAATAATTCTTCAAGTTCTGAAAAACTCTTTTGAACAAGAGAATCCTTATCCGATTTTTTCAACTGATAGCATTTTTTTATCTGTTTATATAGCTCATCCTTTTCTTCAGCCGACAATTCATCAAAATTATCCAGCAATTCCATCAAAGTAAGTAATTCAAGCTCTTTTTCTATCCGTGTCTTTAACTTTTCCCACTCTTTACCATATTTTTTCCACAGAACATTCCATTCGGAGATTTCTTCAGGAGTTTTTTTCTGAGCAAACAGTAAACTTGTTTTTGTAGAAGTATACGGCTCAAAAGTAACTTGTGGAAGACTAATAATTGCTTTAACATTGAAGTACTTATAGATGAATAAACGAATATACTTATTTTCACTAGTATCAAATACACTCTCAGGCAAAACAACTCCCAACCGCCCTTTATCTCTTAATAATTGATAGTATCTTTCGATAAATAAATTTTCAGAGTTTTTCTTATCTGAGAAAAGGAAACCATCATTTAATTTCCGCTTTGTATCTTTGTCTAGATCCACAGAAAAAGGAGGGTTAGTCACAATCACATCAAAGGCCTTGTTTACCTTTTTATTATTATAATATGAGTCTTCCGACGAATTATTTAAGACATTAGGAGCTTTCTCGCTATTGTATTCCATAAATGGCAATAAGCCATCACCGTTTGGACTTCCAACGAAGATATTAGTTGAACCATCACCATGCAAAATCATATTAACCTTTGTGGCTGTCCCCAAGTTAAAATTGATATCCGACCCATATATGTAATCCTTCGCCCATTTATTTTCTCGATGGTCTGGTGTAAACCATTGATCAAATTTATCTTCAACATCCCTACTAGTCGCTAGTTGGTCCTTAAAGCGTCGCTTCAAGTTCTCAGTAATGAATTTCATATATTCGATAAGAAATGTCCCGCTCCCAGAACTCGGATCAATCATATATGGAATTTCTTGATCTTTATTGACACGTTCAATTGCTAACTTATCAACTTGTAATCCCCACAATAAAAATTTTACAACATTGATATGGGTAAAGAACTGTCCTTTACTTTGTTTGAAACCTTCCCTAATAATTCCTTCAAAGAAATCACCAAGTATATCTTTACCCGTGAATGAATTTTTTCCATCAACAAAAGAATAAGATTCCAGTGTTTGCACAGTATATTTTAGTTTAGAAAGAGAAAATTTATTTACATCAATAACTTTTGCATCTTCTACTTTTGATACATTCATTCTCTGATTTAAAGCACGTTGATATAATAAGTTAATCCGATCAAATAATACTTCATCAGATTCGATAGCATTATCCTTAACATCAGCTAGAATTTGAAAGTCATACTGATCTCCATTTCTTTTCTCACTTTCATCCTGTATTTTTGCAAGAATGATATTTACCAAACTGGAAAAGACTTCATTATCATCTGTTCCACCTCCTCCCCATAGTACATTATGGAGATTAACTCTAATTCCGTCTATCTGTTCATGAGTAAAATTTTTCTCTAAATCTTTATCACTACCTTTACAGTAAGGCTGTTTTTGAGCAATACCATATCTTTTTGGAATTTCATCGGAGAAATCTCTCACTTTTTCCCAACTCTCATAAGATTTAAATTTTTCAAAATCAATGATAATTACTTTATCTTTTATTGTTTCACCAGTAATTTCATATGTATAATACGCCAAATATTTAACACCAGTCTTTGCATCCTCACTTGGTGCTAAATTAAACAATTGATTTTCAATTGCTTCTTCTTTTTCTTTCTCAAATTGATCTGGCTCTTTTACTTCAATGAAAAGAAATGCTTTTCCTTCATTATCACGTACAATTACATCAACACGTGGACGTTCTTTAGCTTTTTTTCTACCTACTGGGTATTCTGTTTCAATTTCAATTTTTCCAATTTCATAATCTAATTCATTAACAAGTTTTGATAATAAATACGATCTAACCTGTTCTTCAGGAGTGAATGAGGAAATACTCCAACCTTTTAAGTTTTCAGTATATTTCACTTTTTTATTTGTAAAATCAAATTCTTCTACAACTTTATTTTTTACAGTAGATAAATAGAGTTCCAATGCACTCGTCATCATTTATTCTCACTTTCTCTTTATAAATAATACCTTCTAAATTATATCACACTTCACTCAAACATCCCATAGTAGTACATAGGGATATGTTCTAAAATAAAGTCAAATACATTGAATGCTACTAAACACCTGCAAATACTGATACTTCCTAACCATCTTACTTTCATCACTCATTTTAATTTTAAAGTAGAAATAATGTTCTCGCCCATCCTTAGAATTCTCTTTATTAAGTTTGAAGTAGTTTTTCTGATTCATTGCCATAGTCCTTAAGATATCATCAATCAGAAAAGTAAGTGGTACATCCATTGCTAAGTATTTCTGGAAATCTTCTTCGAATCGGATATAGTCTTCTGAGAAATAATCCATCTGCAACTTATTCTCATAAAGTTCATCTCTACTCATAAGTGACCTCTTCTAATAGTTGGATGTCCAAGATGTCTTCCACTTCAACCAGTTGGTAGCCTTCAGGTGTTTTGAGGGATATTTCCTTTACTGCAATTTCCTTCACTTCCCCAATTAAGGTTATTTTTTGAGCTTTTTGTTTGACGGTAAAACGACCTTTTAAACGCCCAACATAAAGCTGAGAGAGTAACAATAATTTTTCTGTTCTGTTCAAGTCACTGATTAGATCGACACGATATTTTTCTTCTCCTAGTGACGTGGTATGTTCGGATAAAAAAAGCCCATCCACTTTTGCATACCTGAGTCTTGATATTCTCGGGCTGACTGATATGGTAAATAAGAACGATCAATCATTTTAAACCATCTAGTCCACCAGCAGAATGACCTCCAATTAGTTTACTTCTAACGATGCTTCTTGATGCTGACTCAAGAGCATTGGCTTTTAACAGTGAAGTGAACCCAAACTGGTCTCGGATACTGTCAATCGCTGATTGGATCCTTTCTTCTTTTTCTATTTTTTCAACATCATCAAATAAAGAAATGAGTCCAAACGATTCATCAACCAAACCCGAATAGTTAACAGCAATATTCCTTACAGCACCTGAACTGTATTTCTGATGAAATAACTGTAAAACTACATTAGTTAGCGTGTCAGTCTGATTAGTTGGTTCGATCTTTCTTTGTGTGTTAATTGATTTTTTATTTTCCTGTTTGGAATAGCCTATATGAATAGAGACAACAGTTGTTTTCTTACCTGCTCGTCTAAGACGAATAGCAACTTGCTCTGCCATCTCTCGAAGAACAATCTCGATATCCCGTTGCTTGACATAATCTCTTGGTAAGACTTGGGAGTTACCTAGTCCAGTGCTCTTTGGTTTATATGGATTATTAACGTTGCTTTCATCTACTCCATTTGCGTAAAACCAGAGACGTAGCCCTACTACTCCTAAAGACTTTTAAGTAAATCGGGATTGCTATTAGCAAGTTCCTTAATGGAAAAGATTCCCAAGTCATTCAATCTCTTTTCCATACGATGACCAATTCCCCAAAAATCTGTCATGTTAGGAATTGCCCAAACCTTGCTTTCTACGTCTTCATAAGACCAATTAGCACGCATAGTGGGCTTTTTTTTAGCTTCATTGTCTAGGGCTAGCTTAGCAAGCAAGGGATTACTATTTGACATACCGACAGTTGAGTAAATACCTGTCTTTCGCCAAATATCTTTTTGAATCTTAGCAAAAATCATATCCAACTTATCTTTTCGGGATATGCTCTGATTGTTAACAAAGTAGTTAAGAGAAGTCGTTAAATCAATAAAGCCCTCATCAATCGAATAGGGATAAATCTCATTGGGACTGCCGTAATCTTGAAAAATTCTCTGTATTTCCATATTGATTTCAATATACTTATCCATTCGTGGTGGAACGATAAAGGTGGTCTTCGCCCATTCCTCAATATAGCGTACAAAGTCTGGATCCGTTGGGAGTCTCTGCTTTTTTGCGTTATAGTAAGAAAATTTTCTGGTTTTGACGTCAAAGGGTAAATCATAAGCCCGACCAACATTCTTTTTTCCAAATACTTTCTTAAACATAGGTGATGATGCCAATATCAATCCAGCAGAATTATCCGCTCGACTCATCACACAGAGGGAGGTTTTAAGAGGATGAAGCCCTCGTTCCACACACTCAACGCTTGCATAGAAGGATTTCATATCAATAAAGGCAATATCACTGACAGGCTCTTTTGAATAGTCAATGATTCCCATAACCTAGTTCTCCAGAGGCATAAAGTTTCCGACAATCTTTCCGACAATCCGAGGATCATCATCATAAGGAGCGAATTTATCTTTGTATTTCTTGTTGATGGAAACGAGGCGCAAACCGTCTTCTTCCAAGTAGACTCGCTTGATATAGGTCTGCTCATTCCAAACAACTGCATAAACTGCTCCATCATAATCAAAGCCTGTCTCACGGATCAGAGCAACGGAACCATTCGGATATTTAGGCTCCATAGAATCCCCTCATACCCAAGAAGCGAAATCATGCCCTAACTCCTCTTTATAGTAGACCGTATCGTATTCTTTTTCTCCATAAATAGTGGCTCCAAGACCAGCAGACATTTCTTCATAGACCCGATATTCATAACGTGGTTCAGCAATAGAGAATAGCTTCTTACTCTGCTCTTCTGTAACTAAGTCACGAGCATAAGACACAACTTGTTCTTTCCCATTGGGTGAGAGATCATTATAGAGTCTGACAATCTCTATCTCAGTAAAATAACCTTTCGGGACGTTTAAAAGTTTCTCTAATAATGCCACTTTCTCAGTAGAAGGTTCTTTAACTCCACGTTCCCAAGCAGAATAAGCTTGATAGCTAATTCCTAGCTTATCTGCAAGATCTTTTTGTGTTAGTTTTAGCTCTTTCCTCCGAGCTTTTAATTTTTCTGGTTGATACATGATTTACCTCACATGACTAATAATTCTAAATTTGCCTTTCTTCTAGCTTCTGTCTCTGATAGTTTGTTGCTATCCCACACATAGGCTAAAGATTTTCCCTTATTGTAAACAAGCCACACCTTGAATTTCTTTACCGCTCTAATCTCATCCCACCTTGTCTGGTCAAGCAATTCCGGTAATTCTTGACTCGTCACAAAATTGGTTTGTTTCAATCTCTTTTTTAACCGTGCTATAAGCGAGGGTTGATATTGATTGAACTCTTCAATCAATATTTCTTTTAGTTGATGAAAGTAATGGTGAAGAGAGGCGTTGTAACCGTCTAGGTATTCATCTACTGCCTGTTTGATGGCTGATTCAGTATCCACTTGGTAATCTCTCAACAAGTCAATCAGTAGGAAATAAAGTGCCTGCTTTGAAACTTCTAGATCCTCTTTGACCTTTTGAAAAGATTCACAAGCGTAGTAAATCTTGGATAGTAACACTATATCAGGCATTAGTACAATAGCTGAAAATACATTGGCTTCTCGCTCTAGAATCGATTCCTGATTATCCACCGACTCTGTAAAATAAGAGCCATCGTGCTTCAAAATGAAGTGCCCTAATTCATGACATAAGGTAAAATTACGCCTTGGTTACAGGATTGTCTTGCTCATAGGAAAAACTCGTCCCTAGTTTATCAATAACTGTCAAACCTTCAATTTTATGATTTGAAAAGTGGTGACTAATAACTTGAATGTTATTATCATGAACGCAATAGTCAAAATAATAGTGAAAGTGATAGTGTAGAGTTGAAATTTCTTCCTCTTTCATAAAGGAATAAAGGACTTGTTTTGTGATTTCACTTACTTTTGAATACAATTCATCCAACGAATAGTACCTCCTTTAAGTCACAATTTACAAAACTAAACAAAATTGGTTGAATTTATTGTACAAAAAAAGTGGACAGATGTCCACTTTAAAATTATTTTTTTGAGACGAGCTTTCTTAGCCATCTTATAAGTATACTATATTTTTTAAAATATAAAGAAAGTATCTGACATACCGAATCGTAGGCGAATACTCTTAATTCTTCTTTTTGTTCTTTCTCATTGATAAAATATTTAAACTTTTCCCTATAAAAATATTTTTTATCAGTAATATTAATGTCAATTGAATTTTTATCTTTTCTTTTAAATAAAACTTTAGTTCCATATTTATTAATTTTTACATTGATTGTATCCAAATCTTTTATACGTTTAATTAATATATTTTTTTTCAAAAATTCTCCATAAGTAATCATTTCAATAGCAGAGATAATTAAGAGAATTATTGATATTATCGTCCATAATAAATTGAATTGTCCTATATTAGTAATAATAAATATAATATATGACAGTGCACCAGTACAGAATAGTCCCCAAGTAAATAAATAGAAATATTTTGGTAATAACAAAAGAATTATTAATAAGCTAAACAAAACAATCCAAATATTTAAAGTGATTAATTTATCTAAGAAACTTTTCAACCGTGCTTCTTCAGTTGATGCTCCTACAATAAATTTATAATAACTATTAGGATTTTCATTTGAACTAGAGATTACCTTAAACTTATTGTTAGAACCTATCTTAAAATAGGTTTCCCCTGGCACTGTTTTTACTGTATAGTAATCACCTATCTTATCATCATTATCACTAAAAAAAATTGTATGGTCTAATTCTCCCTCGTAATATATTTTAGTGTCATTACTCAACAAAATCTTCTCGTTAACCATTAAACCATAAACACCATCACGAATCCTCTCTCCTACATCAATAACTTCTTCTTTCATCGGATATGTTTCAATTGAAAAGTGTGAACCCTTGCTAATTGAAAATAACGTTCCTGTAGGTAAATATTCTTTTTGGACCTTCCCATCCTTAACAAGAGTCTTCTCCATCGTTTCAGTATTTGTAATAAAGATTTTGTCATCAGCTATATATGGATATTTGGAATTATCTTCACCCTCATTTTGAAATATTTGAAAAGATACTAATAAAACGAATGTTATTAATGAAAATAACAAAAATCTAAAGATATAGGTTAAGATATACAACTTTAAGACATGACTAATTTTTTTAGCAAAGTATAATATTTCAATGTAAAAATCATTACCATAACTTGACTTAGATTCAATTGAAACACCTTCCCCATATTTTTTTAAAGAAAATATATCTCTATCAAAATTTAGAAATAATAATTGTACTATAAAGATACTTAAAAAAACAAAAGAAAAGGTAATTACACCATAGTGTATAATTAACCCATTAAAAGATTCATAAGCCTTAAAATCTGAATTACTAAAGTAAATATAAGTTAAATTCAAAAAAACAATAGGCAAACTTATGAGCATCCCCTTAAGCATTGTAATAAGCACATCTCTCTTTATAGTTTCGGAGTCCTTACTCTTTCCACTATTAAATATGGCCAATAGACTTACAATTGCAACAACAAATGCTGGGATTTTAAAAATATCCATTATTTTTCTCCAATAAACAATTCTTTTCTTTTCTCCATAAACTCAATCAATTCTTTCTTAAAGATCTCTTTTTCTTCTTCAGTCAATCCTTTTGAATTCATACGGAAAAGTAATTCAATATTGTCTAATTCATCTGATTTTTCTTCTGAGTTTCCAACTAAATAATCAACGGACACATTTAAAACTTGTGCAATCTTAACAAGATTTTCTTGTGTTGGTTTTTTTACTCCACGTTCCCATGAAGCATATGCTTGCTGAGAAATATCTAGTTTTTCAGCTATTTGAGCTTGTGTCAGTTTTACTTGTTTCCTTAGTGTTTTCAAGCGTTCTGCGAATTCCATATGTGACCTCAAAAAAATATTTTAAAATTTTGCAGAAAACCGTTGACATTAACAACTAATAGTTGTATAGAGATTGAAAATAATAACCTTATCTTCAAGGCTAAATCACGATCATTGAAAATTAAATAAAAAGTGCGTCTGACAACCAGATGACTAATCATCAGAACAACACATAAACTTCGTACCTTTATTGTAATTGTTTTGGAAAGAAAAGTCAAGTCCCTAAATGGTTGAAGTGAAGATATAAAACATTTGGTAACTTTGTTTAAAATCTGTACTATATACCATAAATTTATTATAACATGCTTTTTTAAAACTAAGCAACTATATTATGGATGATGCAAGATTCCATAGAGTGGGTAAGCTAGAGCGCTTATGTGAATAATTTAGGCATAAACTTTTACCACTTCATCACTACTCACCTGAGTACAATCCTATTGAGAAAACATGGGCTCATATCAAAAAGCACCTCAAAAAGGTATTACCACGTTGCAATACTTTTTTTAAGGCTCTTTTGTCTTGTTCTTATTTCAATTGACTATAATTTCCCTAAAACAATAAGGTAAACTTTGAGGTGAACTTTTCAAAAAAACACGAAAAAAGCACCCATAAGGTAAACTTTTGAGTGCTTTGAAACGTTGATATAATCGGTTCGATTAACGTTTTGAGAATTGTGAAGCTTTACGTGCTTTCTTAAGACCTGGTTTGGAAAGTATGGATTTCAGTTGGACTAAAAACAGCGTAATATCAAGGATTTTCTGAACAATATCTACTTTTTAATTTCATAAAATCTGAATCAATATTTTTAAAATAGGGGAATAGTTTAGGTCTCTAAGCATTAAAATAATACACCTAACTTTGGTCACCGTTTTTTAGTTATTCACTCT
>ERZ773003.753-NODE-753-length-22148-cov-11.783144_pt1 | contig 22148 bp, 12 predicted proteins | sample MGYA00580668_ERZ773003 | MGnify/ENA primary metagenome ERZ773003 (study PRJEB29015, sample SAMEA2738002) | human oral metagenome | biome: human oral; feature: human-associated habitat; material: dental | place: China | collected 2126 ... | reverse complement strand
CTTTATCTTTATCGAACTTACCACCTTCTGGGTATGTATTAGATACTAATTCATAGCCTTTGTTTTCAAGTTCTTTGATTTTAGCTTTAACATCAGCTTCTTTTGTTAATGGAGTTTCTGATCCACCTTGTTCTGTAATTTCAGCTACTCCTGGAATTGCATTTCCTTTTTCGTCTACAAATGTTGTTTTCGCTTTTTGGATTGCTGTATATTTAACAACATATTCGTAATCTTCATCTGTAGCTGTTGTTGCTTGTACTGGTACTTTTTCAACACTTGCGATGTAACCTTCTTTTTGTGGTACTGCAAGTTCTGGAAGATCAGTACTTTGACCATTAGTTCCTTTCCAGTTAATATAAACTGGTTTGTCTTCAGAGTTAATTACCGCTTTACCTTGTGCAGTTAACTTAATTGTACCTGTGTAGCTTACAGTTTGTTTTTGTGATGGGAATACTTCTGTACCTGCAAGATTTGCAACATTATCAGCGTATACAAATTTAATTGTACGGTTTACTTCTTCTACTTTTGTTTTCTTAACATAATCATACTCTGCTGGGGTAACAAATGCAGATCCATTTATACCTTTAGCTTTTAATTCTTCTTCAGAATATAAATCTCTTGCTCTTGTCTTCGTAACACTTAGTGTTCCTTTTACGTTTTCAGGAGGAAGATCTGCAAGAATGTATTCTTCTCCATTAACTTCTTTAACTAAGTCTACGGGATCATTACTTACATCATATTTGTTTCCAAGTACATTAGTATAATCTTTCGAACCATCTTCACTTAAAGGTATATTCCCCGTATATCTTGTTGGTTCAAAACCTATAACTTCACCTGTTACTAAATCTTTGAATGTTCTAACAACAGCTCCTGTTGGTGGCTCACCTTGAACTTTACCGTCACCATGAACTTCCCAACCATTTGGCACTGTAGTTATAACATCTTCTTTCTCACCGTTAACAGATTCTCCACCTGATACAGTAAGAGTTGCTGCAGTTTTATCGTTTCCTACATAACCTTCTTTAATTAATCCATTTTCATAAGTAATTTTAGAATATTCACTTGTTAAAGTTTTGTCTTTTATTACTTTTTCAATACCTAAAGATTGTAAAGGCATAGAAACGGTAGAACCTTCTTGAATAGCACCTTCTGTAACTGTAAGTTCTAACTCAGTTGGTGAGATTAATCGAGGCGTTAATGTGAACCCACTATCACGACCATCGTTGAGAATCCAAACGTTGTTTTCGTTAGCTTTAACATTAGCCCATCGACTAGCTGGACGATATGTAATACTATCTCCTTTATTAGGGTTAATAGTAGACGCTGTATTTAATCCATTTACAAAGTTAGAACTTCCTTCAAGTTCTTTGAATTCAGTAAAATCTGCATTTGGAAGTTTAATAGTAAATTTAGATCCTACTCCATAACGAATATCTGAATCAGTTTTTAATACGATTGAATCACTTCTACCTATTTGCTCATTGTTAAGGTATGTCAATCCATTGTTTTCACTTAGTGATGCACTAGTACCTTGTTTTTGATAGCTAGGTTGTTGACCTTTTCTTGTATAAGTATGTTCAAGAACTGTACGCCCATCAATTTTAATAGTCGCTGTATACGGAGTATCTTTTGAAATTTGCGGTGCTAAATATCCTGATCCTGCTAAGTTACTCGCTCCAAATGACACATTCGGATAGTCTTTTACTTTATCGTTCCACTCGATGTTGTAAGTATATGTTCCAGTTTCGTTAGCTACCGCTGGTTGCTCAGCAACACGTTGGTCATAAGTCATACCACGTTGTGTACGTTGTGCCCAATATGGTATAGATTTGTTATTGTTGTTTCCTGTAGTTGTTTTAAAGTCGATAGATTTAACTTTACCAACTACTGTTCCATCAGTCGCTCTGATTTCTGTATTTACAGCCAAACCAGCACCTAGCTCAGCTAAGTTAGTAAGTTCAATTTTTGTAATAGAACCTGCTTTAAGTGTAGATGTACTAATAGTAGTATCAAATCCCCATCCTGTAGGAGCCGTATTATCTGCATTCATATCAACATAAGCGTTTGTTACAGCTTTAACTGTTTCTCCATCTTTAAAAACATCTTTACCTGTAATTTTTGATGCAGTAGCAGCTAATACCGATTCTACTTTACCTGCATGGCCAGCACGTTTCATTTCCGTATAAACTGCTTCAATGGCAGCAGAAAGACGATTCACTTGAGCTACCATTTGATCTTTAGATGCATCGGATGAAAGCAAATCATTAGACTTCGCCGCTTCAAGTTTCACTGCCTCAATCTTAACCGCAAGTTCTTTTTTAGCCGCTTCATCTTTGACTTCTTTATCTGAGAAGTTTGAGGCTACTTTGGCCATAACCTCAGCTTCAGAAGTCAATTGAGTAAGAACTGTCTTCACTTCATCTTGTGCTTTTTCTGTTTCGATCTTCGCAGTTTTTTCTTTATCTGTTTCTTTTTTATCAGTTTGATCTTTAGCTGGCTTTTCTTTTTCAGCTTTAACGGTAACTTCTTTTTCTGCTACAGGTTTAGCTTCAGTTTTAGCATCTTCTTTTACTTCAGGTTTTTCATCTGCTTTTACAGCATCAATCTTTAATTCAGGAAGTTCTTCAACAACGGGTGTTGACAAAGTTGAACTCGAAAGATTTTTATCTGAATTTGATTGTTCAGAAGTAGCCGGATTTACTGCTACAGTCTCTTCAGCTTGTACTCCATTAGCACCTAAAACAAGAGCAGTTCCCAATAGAACACTTGCGGCACCAAAACTATACTTACGAATAGAAAAGCGCTGAGCTCTTCTACCATGGTATTTTTCCATTCTTGAATACATGGTTTCTCCTTTGTAATATTTACGATAGTGATACTTATCTTTAATTGTACAGAAATTACCCAAAATGACTTTATTAAGCACTTTGATAAAGATGTATATTTCTATATAATTTTAGACACTTTATTCTACCATGTTTTATTAAATAAATCCACTATTTTAGACTCTTTTATAATATTTTTATACACATATAGATTAATATTTTATATTTTTGGGTTAAAAAATAAAAGACCGATATGGCCTTTTACTTTTATCTCTTTATTTACGGTTTAATACGGTGCAACATACGTGGGAATGGAATGGCTTCACGGATGTGTTTTGTTCCTGCTGCAAAGGTTACCATACGTTCGATACCGATACCAAATCCTCCGTGTGGAACTGTACCGTATTTACGAAGGTCAAGGTAGAATTCGTACTCTGTACGATCCATGCCAAGTTCATCCATCTTAGCAACTAATGCATCGTAGTCTTCCTCACGCATAGAACCACCGATGATTTCTCCGTAGCCTTCTGGAGCAAGTAAGTCTGCACAAAGCACGCGCTCTGGATTTCCAGAAACTGGTTTCATGTAGAATGCCTTGATGGCTGCTGGGTAGTTCATGACAAATGTTGGCACACCAAAGTGGTTTGAAATCCACGTTTCGTGTGGTGAACCAAAGTCATCACCATGCTCAAGATGTTCGTAGTCAGCGTCTTCATCATTTTCATGCTCTTGCAAGAGGTCAATAGCTTGATCGTAAGTGATGCGTTTGAAGGGCTCTGCAATGTAGCGCTTCAAGAGCTCTGTATCACGTTCCAAGGTTTCCAGGGCTTGAGGAGCACGGTCAAGAACACCTTGAAGAAGAGCTTTTACATAAGCTTCTTGCAAGTCAAGTGACTCATCATGTGTCAAATAGGAGTATTCTGCATCCATCATCCAGAACTCAGTCAAGTGACGGCGTGTTTTTGATTTTTCAGCACGAAATACTGGACCAAAGTCAAAGACACGACCAAGGGCCATAGCCCCTGCTTCTAGGTAAAGCTGACCTGATTGGCTCAAGTAGGCTGGAGTCCCGAAGTAGTCAGTTTCAAAGAGTTCAGTTGAATCTTCTGCCGCGTTTCCTGAAAGGATTGGGCTATCAAACTTCATAAAGCCGTTCTTGTCAAAGAACTCATAAGTCGCATAGATGATCGCGTTACGGATTTGCATAACAGCCACTTGCTTACGAGAACGGAGCCACAAGTGACGGTTGTCCATCAAGAAGTCTGTTCCGTGTTCTTTTGGTGTAATTGGGTAGTCTTGAGATTCACCGATTACTTCGATGTCTGTAATGTCCAACTCATAGCCAAACTTAGAACGTTCGTCTTCTTTGACAATTCCTGTCACATAAACAGACGTTTCTTGGCTCAAGCGTTTGATAACATCAAACTTCTCAAGTCCCACTTCTTCACCAAATTTTTCCACAAAGTTTGGTTTAAAGGCCACACCTTGGAAGAAAGCTGTTCCATCACGCAATTGCAAGAAAGCAATTTTTCCTTTTCCTGATTTGTTGGCAACCCAAGCTCCAATCGTCACTTCTTGACCAACATAGTCTTTTACATCAATAATCGTTACACGTTTTGTCATTATTTTTCCTTTTCTTTTTCTTTTATTTTTCCATAAATGCTTTCAAGCGTTTAACTGCTTCTTTAAGCGTGTCTAGGTCTGTCGCATAGCTGAGGCGGACATTTTCTGGCGCTCCAAACCCTGCTCCTGTTATAAGTGCCAAACCAACTTCCTCAAGAATAGCTGTTGTAAAGTCAGTCACATCCGTATAACCTTTCATCTCCATGGCTTTTTTAACATTTGGGAAGAGGTAGAAGGCTCCTTGCGGTTTAACCACTTCAAATCCAGGAACCTCAGCAAGAAGCGGATAGATGGTATTGAGACGCTCCTCAAAAGCTTGACGCATGATATCAACAGAATCCTGTGGTCCTGTTAAGGCTTCAATAGCCGCATATTGAGAAACAGATGTCAAATTTGAAGTTGTTTGTCCCGTCAATTTACTCATAGCTGCAATGATTTCAGGATCACCTACCGCATAACCAACTCGCCAACCCGTCATGGCATAGGCCTTAGATACACCGTTGATAACAATGGTTTGCTTACGAATTGCTTCTGATAGACTTGAGATTGGAACAAATTCATTTCCATTATAAACAAGGCGACCGTATATATCATCTGCTAAAATCAGAATGTCATGCTCAACTGCCCAATTTCCGATAGCTAGTAATTCTTCACGAGTATAAATCATACCAGTCGGATTAGATGGTGAATTGAGAACCAAAACCTTTGTTTTATCTGTCCTAACTAGTTCTAGTTGATCCACTGTGACTTTAAAATCATTGTCTTCTTTAGCTCGAACAAAAACTGGAATCCCTTCTGCCATCTTGACCTGATCTCCATAACTAACCCAGTATGGAGTTGGAATAATAACCTCATCTAAAGGATTGATTACAGCCATAAAGAAAGTATAGAGGGAGAACTTGGCACCTGTAGCAAAGGTAACCTCGTTACTTGCGACAGAATAGCCATAGTAGCGCTCGAAGTAGGTATTCACTGCAGCTTTTAATTCTGGTAGGCCTGAAGCTACTGTATAGAAGGAAGCCTGTCCTTCTCGAATAGCTTTAACTGCTGCATCCTGAATATTTTCAGGAGTGTGAAAATCTGGTTGTCCCAAGGTCAAGAAAAGGACATCCTTACCTTGAGCTTTTAATTTTTTTGCTCTCGCATCACTAGCTAAAGTGACACTTTCTTCCATTTCTAAAACACGGTTGGATAGTTTCATAGGCCCTCCTTATTGACCAATGCTCCTGTTTCAAAATCTACTAGATAAAAATCAGAGCCTGACTTGACTTCCCAGATTGGCTTGTCTTGATAACGACCAAAGGTAATCTTGTCAATCTCGCCAGCTCCTTTTTCCTTAGAAAGAGCTTCTGCTTTTTCTTGTGAAACACCCTGATTTAGCTGATAAACGTAAATCTTATGGTCATCTTTACCAATCAGGACAGCAAGTGCTTCTTGCTGTTTATTATGACCAAGAACACTGTAGTAAGATTCCAAGCCATTGTATAAGTCAACCTGATCAGCCTGCTCTAATCCTGCATACTGCTGAGCTAATTTTTCTCCTTCACTTTTAGCTGTTTGATAGGGTTTCATGCCGAGAGAAACCAGATACAGAAAGGAAGCACTGATAACCACAAACAAAATCGTCATCCCTAGACCATACTGCCACAGTAGATTATTTTTTGCTTTGTTTTGTCTTTTTTTCACTCGTCTATTTTACCATCTATTGGGCTTTATTACAAGCGAATGCAAGAACAATCGTATTTTATTTCTTCCTTCAAAGTAAACCGATTTTTCTTGCTTAAAACCGAGAGAGAAAAGTAAAGACACAAGCGAAATCACCGTATTAAAAAACTTGAGCTTGGCACTCAAGTTTTCAGAAATTCTTTTAATCTATGGAATCATTTTATCATCTATTCTTTTAGCCATTTTTCCTAAAAAGATAGTCAGTAGAAGGCTAATCATGACTAAAAAGGATCCTAGATAAAGAAATGTTACTACAAAGCCTAAATTGTCAATCAACCAGCCTGTCAGTGGGAAGAACACAATCATACTTAGACTAAACATCATAGAGTAGACACTCAGCATGGTTGCCCTTACTTCACTTGGGAGTCGCTCTTGCAAATCATTATCAAAAATCGGCTGAAAAAGAGCATATAGAGCATTACTAATCAAATAAACCAAAATATAGATTAGAGGTGTTCCAAAGTAGGACAGCAGGTAGGTAACTCCAGTCAACAGGACGAGAATAGGGAAAAGCTTCAAGGCGGCATATCTCTTTCCAATCTTACTCGCTAGATAGACTGCGACGATATTCAAGAGACTTCCAAGTAGCATAACTGCTGAAATTTGCCAGCTACTTAAATCCGGTAACTGATTTTGATAGTAAAAATAAAACATGCACATGAGTGTCCCAACAATCTGAGACAAAATCATCCAGTTGAAGAGCATGGGATTTCGCTCCAACTCTTCCTTAACAGTCCACATAATCTGTTTCATGGTCACACTATCAGTTTTTTCTAGCTTGACACTGGGCTCTTTCAGCATCCAAATCAAGACAAGAACTATGATAGAAGTGGCAATCATGATATAGTAGGTCAGGTGCAATTGACCATGGACAAAAAATCCCGCCAACACTGTCCCCAAAGAACGAGTTCCTTCTGCTACTCCTGACATAAAGCTTGAAATGGATAGATAGCGCTCCTTCAGTCCAGCCTCTACAGCCGAGTCATAGACCATTGCTGCGCTTGTTCCTGAATCAAAATTATAAGACAAGGCACTCACCACCATTGCTAGTGCATAAATCCAAAAATTTCCCTGCCCAGCCAACATAAGAATAGAAGACACAATCCCTGCTATACGACTTAAATAAAGGTTGGTCTTATAGGAATAGCGGTCAGCTAACATACCAGATGGAATTTCACAGAGAAGACTGGTCGTATGAAAAATACTCTCCAGAAGTCCAATCTGCCAAAGAGACATTCCGTTTTGACTGAGAAAGAGAATCCAAAAGCTGGTAATCCCTAAAAAAGCAAAAAACTCAACTCCGGCCATCAGGCCAATATTTTTCCGATAATTTCTTATTAACATTTTTTCTCCTTTAACAAGTGTATTATTATTTCTTTTGTCCGTCACTTGTTAATCTGTGTCTTACATGATCTCCACCCCTTTTAGAAGCATTCTTCAATGCCATTATTGTTTATAAAATGATACCGGAAAATAGCTGTTATGCGGTTTCTATTGCGAGTTTTCTTGTTTATTTTAGCACTTATATCATCATATTACAAGAGAATATAGGAATACTCATCTAAAATCAAAATAAACCAGAATCCAAAAAACAGTTCTTACTTTTCCAGTCGCAAGTGACTAGAGTTTCAGCAATTTTATAATTTTCAAATAAGCTCTGAGCAAATTTCTTGCAAGTTGTTTTACTTTGTTGTAATATATTTTATAACAACGAGAGAGTTCTCGGAAATTTAAGAAAAAGGAGACATATCATGTCTAAAAAAGTATTATTTATCGTCGGATCACTACGCCAAGGTTCTTTCAACCACCAAATGGCTCTCGAAGCTGAAAAAGCACTTGCTGGGAAAGCGGAAATTAGCTATCTTGATTATTCAGCTGTACCTCTCTTCAGCCAAGATCTTGAAGTACCAACTCATCCAGCTGTAGCTGCTGCTCGTGAAGCGGTTCTCGCTGCGGATGCTATCTGGATCTTCTCTCCAGTCTACAACTTCTCTATACCTGGAACAGTGAAGAACTTGCTCGACTGGCTATCTCGTGCCCTTGACTTGTCTGATACACGCGGCGCTTCTGCCCTTCAAGACAAGTTTGTCACCGTATCATCTGTAGCCAATGCAGGTCACGATCAACTTTTCGCTATCTACAAAGACCTCTTGCCATTTATCCGTACACAAGTCGTTGGTGATTTCACGGCTGCACGTGTTAACGACTCTGCCTGGGCAGACGGAAAATTGGTTCTTGAAGAAACTGTCCTAAACTCACTTGACAAACAAGCTCAAGACTTGGTCGCAGCAATTCAGTAAAAAATAGAGAATTTTAAGAAGTCTTTAATATAAAAATGAGCAACTTTAAATTAAAAGTTGCTCATTTTTTGTGCTATCTAATACTATTCTACTAGTTAAATCAGTATTAACAGTTTTTTAATTTAGCGATGTCTTCTAGCGTGACCACGCGTTCCTGGTCCAGTTCTAATCGGTTTAACTTGTTTACCTGGACGCGAAGGAGCAGGGTGTACTGGTCCATGATGAGGTCTCGTTAAATGCGGTTTAGGCTGAACACTTGGTTTTGGATGGGTAACAACTACGTTTGGTTTTGAAACTACTCCAACTACATGCGTGTGGCTCGTAGTTCCTGTATGAATGACACTTGTTACCTCTGAATGAGTTTCAGTTTCATTTGTTGTAATAGTGACAATTGGTGTTGTTGGACCTGCTGTTGCCGCATTTGAGGTAACAGTGGTAGTCGTTGTCGTTGTAGTCGTAGCAGTCCCACCAGGAACAGGTGTTGTCTCTGTTTTCTTATTAACAGTTGTTTGTGAAGAAAAATCTGTTGGTTTAATTGAAGCCAAGGCTTCAGCTGGAGTTAAGCTAGGTTTTGAATCAGTACTCGCTACTGGTTTTGGTTTAACATCTGGTGTTGGTGTGGCTGGTGTCGATACTACTGGTTTTACCGGTGTTACTGGTGCTGGTGCTACTGGTTTGACCGATGTTGTTGGTGGTGTAGCTGGAGCAACTGGTTGTGGTGTGACCACAGGAGCCGGTGTGGCTGGTGTCGATACTACTGGTTTTACCGGTGTTGTTGGTTTAACTGGAGCTACTGGTTTTGGTTGAACTACAGGTGCTGGCTTAGACGGAGTTGACACAACTGGTTTAACTGGAGCAACGGGTTTTGTAACAATTGGTGATGATGCAACAACTGGATTCGGAACAGTCAAAACTGGTTTGATAGAAATTCCATTACCTAGACTAGAAGGAATTGCTACAATAGTTGTTACTCCTTGTGGAGTGACATTTGGTTTATGAACAGTCGTATCTACTGACGCTACTGGTTTATCATCAATTCTTGTGATTTTCCAATTATCATAAATAATTGCACCAGTAACGAGGTTAACTCTCGCCACTCTTTCAAAAACTACAGATCGAACTACATCTTTGAAAGCTTGTTTACCATCTTTTTGATATTTGTAGTGAATCGTCTGCTTGGTCATTTTTCTCAGTGTATCTAAGTTTTCAACCGATTTAGGCCAAACAGGTGTCAATGCATCTCCTGCTACCAATGGATTTCCAGCAATTGGTTTAGAATCATCTGCTGTGACAGTCACAACTTTTTCGATTAATTGAACTGAGAATACTTGATCAGTTTGTTTTTCACTGTCAAAGCGTTTGTCATTAGCATTTGCAAAACCATCATGTACTAATTCATATCCTTGTTTTAGGTATTGATTAATACGATTTTTTGAATTATAAGCAATTGTTTCACCTGGAAGACCAACTACACTGTCCACATTTCCTAAAACTTTAGGACTTGTTTCTGTTTGATTAAGGTATTTAACATACGCCTTTTGTTGAGCAAGATAATCATAAACAACATGGATATCATCCTGTGTCAAATGTCCCTTACTATTAGCAGGTGTTTGTGACAAGACATATACTACACCATCTTTTTCGAAACGTTCAGGAACTTTAGCAGTCACATCATAATTATTCCCCAACAAGTTAATGAGTTTTGTACTCTTATCATGTGGTGTATTGAATGTTTCTAAAATAGCTTGACTTGTTTTATCACGATACTGAATATCAACTTTACCAAATTTAGCTTCTTCGTACACAGCTACCACGTTGGCTTGAGCTCGTGTAATCGTACCAGATGTCTTCGTATTACTATAAAAGCGATCATTCTGTGCATACTCTTTGAAGACATAATATTTACCATTTGGTGAATGTAATAGATAAGGTGCTGTGATAGATGTTGTTTGAATTCCCTTGTTGTCTTGAACTTCTGTCTCAGTTGTATTTCTCTCCAAAGTAGCTACATAGCTAGTATCAATTTTGGTAGATGGTCTTACAGTAGTAAATTTATCTTGAAGGATACCTCCATTTTCCACCGCTGCAATGGCAGGAAGAAGCATTTTTCCTTGAGTATCAACAAAGCGAACTGCTACATCTCCATAGACAAGGCGTCCACCTGTTTTAACCATATCTGGGTTGGCAATTTTCCAGTCAGAATCAGCAGCTTGTTCGTATTGGTCTGTAAGATTTTTACCTTTGGCATCAACAACAGTCAATGTCCCAGGTACATTCGATTTAAAACCATTTTTAGCTTCATTCAAATAATCAACTGTATGACCTGTTGGAACACGGTCAACTCCAAAGTCTTTTGTACGTAATACATAGGTTCTGCCAGCCAACATCTTTCCAGAAACGAGTTCAAAGGTTAATTCATTATCAGCAGCCTTAAGAATCTTAAATTTTGCATGTTGACCTGGTTCTTCACGAGGTGCTTCCAAAATAACATTATGGCGATTTACCCTTGTTCTTGATGTATCAGGGCTAGTATTTGTCATTTCGACGTTGTGGGCACCACGTTCAATAAATTCACCTACTGTAGCAAACTTATTGAATTCTGTGTCATTGATTCGAACGGTGAAACGGGTCCCTGCACTAAAGTTTGATTTCCATGTTCCGATACGAAGAGTGCTGTTATATGTTTTGATACTACCGTCATCATCCAACATAACATCACCTGTGAAGTTAGCTGTAGCTGGTGTATCATAAACTTTAGGTGCTCCTATATCTGTTTTAATCACAGTGTAATTCTTAGTGACTACATTTTGACCATTAACTGAAATAACACCGGTTACAGACTTATCCACGTTCACTCGAGGATAACGAATTCCACCTCTGTATTGAAGTTCAAAAGTAACATCATCTAGACGTTCAATTTCATCAGTGAAACGGTAAGTTGCTTCAATATGACTTCCTTTGTCAACTAAATCCCATGATTCTTTTGTGTCCAGAGCAACGTCACGGTCTCCACGTGAAGCCCAATATGAAAGGCTTCCAGCTTTGGCATTATCATTTTTCTGAACCAAACTCACTCGTTCTGCAAAAACTTTACCTTCAGCAACCAATTTTTGAGGAAGATTATTATCTTGTGGCAATTCCTTCAAACCAATTGTAAAGATATCCCCCTTATGATAGGTACCATTTTTAAATTTTAATTGGAAGCGATAATCAGCAATACCTGTTGAAGTTACACGGTCGGCCATGTCAATTGTACCACTGGCAATAATATTTCCATTATCGATAGCTACATCCTGTGTTTGAGTTGGCGATAGACTAGCACTAATTTTCTTGTCGTGTCCTGCACGTTGCAACTCAGTATAAACTGTTTCAATAGCTGAATACAGTTGATTTAATTGAGTCTTAAGATTTTCTGCACTAACAGATGAATCTTTCAACAAGGCTTTTGATTGTGAAATCTGAATTGTTACTGCCTTAACAGCTTCTTGAACCAAGGCTTTTTCTTCAGCTTTACGATCTGCTTCTTGAGCATAACGAACAGCAACTTGATTTAAAACTTCTGCTTCTGATACAACCTGTTCCAAGGTAGTTTTTTCGACTAATTCTTCTTTTATCTTCTCACTTGAAGTAGATGAGGTAGTTTTTTCTTCACTAGACTTAACTTCTTTAGAAGTGAATTCTTTTGAGTCAGAAGTTTTTGTCTCAGATGCTGCCTTAGATTCTGCTTCCTTCTTAAGAAAAGCATTGATATCTAATTCTTCTTTTTCCAAAACTGGAGCTTGAAGAGTTGAAGGTAATTCTGCTATTTTTTCCTCAGATTTCTCTTGCTTGGTCTCTTCTGGTTTTTCAGAGACTTTTTGTTCTTCTTTTTCCGTGCGATGTGAATCTACTTTCTGTTCATCTGCACTCACATTTGAATAAGTACCAAAAACCATCAAAGCAGCTACAGCAACAGATACTGCACCAAAACTTGATTTTCTAATGGAATACTTGTTTACCTTATTCATTTGATTCCGTTTTACTCTTGAATACATATATTTTCTCTCTAACTTTTTATGATAAAAAAGGGAGTGGAATTGATGCTGTATTGACATACATTCTCACTCCCTAAAACACTACACTTCAATATTTTGTTGTCTAGAGTTTTGTTTTGATTTTATTCATCTCGTTTTGCTTTTCCAACTAAACTGAATCCAGCAATTAAGCCAAGTACTCCTAGAGCTTGAGCCATACCAGAAGAGTGACCTGCAGTTTTTGGAAGGTCTTTTTCTCCATCTTTTGGAGCTGGGGTTGGCGTTGGAACTGCTGACGGCACTTTTGGAGCTGGAGCTGGCGTTGGAACCGGAGTTGGCGTAACTTGTGGAATTGGTTGAACATTTCTATAAGTTACAGTTACAACTTGATTATCCGTTTCTGCTGTAATTCCTTGAACCGAATCTACTTTAGCAAGATCAGGTTTGTAGCCTGCAATGGTTGGAGACACCACTTCTTCAAAACTTGTCACTCCATCTTCAGAAACCCAAGATGTACTTGTAGTCTTACCTGTTACATTATCGATACTCAGCATACGTGAAAAGCTTACTTGTTCATGATGATCTTCACTTGCTTTTGTACCATCTGCAAATACATAATGAATCGTTCTTTCCACAACTTTTGGAGTGTCTTTTTTAACAGTGATTTTATGTTTCAATAGAACTGTATATTCTTGAACTTTTGTTTCATCTGTATCAAAAGTTGCATCTGCAGGGAAACCATCTTCCTGTAATAAGTACCCTTTTTCAAGCAACGATTTCAAAACAGTTTCTGTCGTATAGGCAATCTTTTCTCCTGATTTACCAGTAATATTGTCTGTATGAACGACTTCATTCTTGTTATCAACATCTATGTAACGAACAACTGCAACTTGTTCTGTCTTGACGTAAGTTACCTTTGTATCTTCACCTGGATTTTCAGGTGTAACACTTGTACGCTCTGGTTTGTAGCCTACAATTTCAGGTACTGCTGTTTCTCCAGCTTTACGAGGATCATTTGCATCATTCAGGTATTGTGGTTGAGGAGCATTTGCAATTACATTTCCAGAAGCATCTACTGGAATGATTTTACCCAAAACTTTATATGTAACTGTATCTGTTGCTTTTGGTAAATCTGGCGTAACTGTCTTGCCACCAGCTTCTGCTTTATCAGCAAAATACCCTGTCACAACTGGTACTTTAACTGTTCCATAGGTATGGTTCTTGTTTTCCCAAGTCGTTTCTTTAGTTGCTTCATTATATGATCCCTTGAAGATAAAATCATTTTGCACATTATCTTTAGGAGTTGCAGAACCTGCACCAGCAAAGCTTACCGTTTGGTTTGTTTCCTTAGATACTGGATCAATAATTTCATTATATGTTACAAAGGTATCTTTTCCGATGCGATCAGGATCAGATTCATCATTTGGTTCGATTGTCTTGTCAACAATATTATATCCCCAAACAGTTGGTTGCGTATTATTTAATACATGGAATTTTGGAGCCGCAGGAATTTTTGTTTCCGCTGCTTTTGTTGCATCGTTTGGATCATTATCATAGTACTTATAGAGAGCGTCTTCAATGTTTTGTACAACCTCTCCTTGTTCATTGATATATTGTCCTTTATTATTGACTGCTACAATACGTCCCATTTCTTTCAAGTCAACATTAACTTCTGTATCTTGAGGAGAATTTGGGTTAACCTCCATCGTTCCTACTTTATTCACAGTAGCATAGAATTTTGGTGTAATAGGAGTTCGTACTGCTTTGAACACTGCATTAACAGATGAATCAGCTTCTGAATTAGTTGAACTATCTGGCTCTGCTACAGTGGCACGTTTACCTCTTGATGAACGACGTACTGAACGCTCACCATTTTCTGTCACAGTTAAGCCTACTGGGGACTCTTGAGAATTAGCAGTTTGTGGAGCTAAAGCTAGTCTTACACTAGATGATCTTACAACTCTTGTTACACTGTTATTTGCTACTGTAGGAGTTGTAGCTGATGGTTGAGATGCTACTGGAGCTACAACATCTTGGTTTTTAATACCAGTAATCTTCCATTGTTCATAATTGATATCACCAGAAACCAAATTCACAAGAGCATTTCTTTCATAGCTGATATGTTGATCAATCGTTCCATATGCAGCTTTTCCATTTTTAAGGTAACGGAAGTTGATACGACGAGTTATTGTTTGAGTCAATTTCTCCATTCTCTCGACAGTACGTGGCCAATTTGGTGTATTTGGTTGTCCTGGATTGACTGGTGTGTTTGGTTGTGGTTTAGGATCTTTCGGTGTTACACGTTCAACACGTTCTGAAAGGGTTACAGTGTAGACTTGGTCACGTGCTGTATCGTAGTCATAAACCTTCGCACCACCTGCTGTGAATTCATCGCTAACAAGTTTGTAGCCTTGTTTCTTGAATTCTGTGATTTGACTTGTTGTGCTGTAGGCAATGGCTTCACCTGACTTACCTGTCACTTCATCTGTTGTGAGAACACGGTTACCATTAGTACTTACATAACGGATGATAGCTTTTTGATTTTCTTTTTCAATGACCACATTAGAGTCAGTACCAACAGCATCTAAATCATTATCGTCGTTTGGATCAATAGTTTTTGTTTCTGCATTATATCCGTGAATAGATTGGTTGTCACTAATTTTCCAACCAACTGGTACTTGAGGAATTTCAGTAACATCTGCTCTTGTTGTATCATTAAAATCGTTTTTATATTGTCGACGAATAGCATCTTCTTTATTCTCGACTACCTCACCATTTGAATTGATGTAATGTCCATCTTTGTCGACTAAATTGATATAACCTAAGTCTTTATACCAAACGTTGACAACTGTTTCATTTATATAGTCTGGGTTAACTGTTAACTCATCAACACTCTTGGCATCAGCGTAGAAACCTGGATTGACCGGTGTCATAACTTTCTTGAAAGTATAATCCAAATCTCCGATAGCACGTTTCCGACGACGCGAACTACCTTGTGCTGCATGAGCCTCAATAGCACTCTTTAATCTCAAGCTCGCTTCTTGATCTAACGGAATATTCCATCCGCCTTTTATATTTGCCTTTGCATCTTCAACTCGAAGTCCCTTTACAGGTTTTAAGGCAGTTTTATCTTTTTCTACTGACTCTTTATCTACTTCAGAAGTTTTTTCAGCCACCTTTGATTCAGCATTTCTCTTTTCAGCTGATTCAATTTTGCTAACTACTTCAACTTTATCAGCAACTTTGCTAGTAGTTACACCTCTAAGTTCCAAAGCAATGACAGCAGCTTGGAGATCGGACTCTGCTTTTGATAATTCAGATTCTGTCACATCTGTTTTATTTAATAATTCTTGAGCATATTGAATACTAGATTGAAGGCGTTTCACACTTTCTTCAGTGTATAACTTAAGCTCCAATTTTTCAGCACGCGAAAGAGCCGTTAACAATTTTGACTTGTCAACAGCATCTTGATGCGTTACTTCTTCTTTTTTATCTTTTGCTTCTTCAACTTTTTCTGCTGGTCTAGTAGCTTCTTCAGTTTTAGCTGGAGTCGTTTCTACTGGGTTCGCAACAGTTGGAGCTGCATAAGTTGTTTCTTTTTTAGGTGTAGAAACTTCTGCTGGTTTAGTAGCTTCATCTACCTTATCAACAGAAACACTGTTAGTTGCTTCTGGATGTTGTTCCTCCGCTTGTACTGATTGCGCATTAGCGGCAGTTCCCAATACTAAAGCTGTACCGAGCAAGACACTAGCTGCACCAAAGTGATACTTACGAATAGAGTATCGTTGTTGCATGCTATACCAGTCAAATGATTTCTTATGTGAATGTTTCATTTTGAACTCCTAAGTAGTATTTTATAATTCCTACTCTACAACTATTTAATATATAAATCAATACTATCCAAGGAATTAATATATCGTATTTTTGTCCATGAAAGCCCTTTATTGTATTCTATGTTTTTTGAATTATCAGAACATTTTTTTGATTCTAGTTTTTTTGTTATATTAAAACAAAAACGTGATATAATAACTTAAGGAGGAATATATATGTATGCGTAACCTTTTATCTACGAAATATCAGCGACAATTACGTCTAATGGAAACCCTAATCCAACATCGCGATTGGTTGAAATTACATGAACTTGCCGACAAGTTAGGATGTACTGAACGAATCTTAAAAAGTGATTTAAATGAATTGCGTGCCGCCTTCCCAACTATCGATATCCAATCTTCCATTAATGGAATTATGATCGATTTAGAAGTTAATACTAGTGTGGAAGATGTTTATCAATATTTTCTTGCTAACTCTCAATCTTTTCAATTACTAGAGTATATATTTTTCAATGAGGGGCTACCTATTTATCGAACAATTGAAAATCTTCACTCTAGTAATGCCAACCTCTATCGACTGGGTAGAAATATTACAAAGATTCTTTCATCTCAGTTTCAAATTGAATTATCTTTTACTCCATCCGAGATACGTGGAAATGAGATCGATATTCGTTACTTTTTTGCCCAATACTTTTCTGAGCGCTATTATTTCCTTGATTGGCCTTTTCCTGACCTTCCTGAAGAGGATTTAACAGAGTTTGCTGACTTCTTCTATAAAATTACGAATTATCCAATGCGATTTTCAATCTATAGAATGTACAAACTGATGATAGCTATCAGTATTTACCGCGTTAAAAATGGTCATTTCATCGACTTACCAAATAATTTCTACGATGAATACTATCCTCTTTTGATGAATATTCCAAACTTTGAGGAGATACTTGGCCATTTCTCTGAAAAATTTGGACTTGAAATCACTCCCGATATCATCGCACAAATTTTTATTTCCTTTTTTCAGAATAATCTTTTCTTAGATCCTCAAGCATTCTTGAACTCTTTAGAAGAAAACAGTGAAGCAAGATACTCTTACCAATTACTTAGTCAAATATTAGAACGCCTATCAAACCAATATAAGATTACCTTTACCAACCACGATGAGCTGATTTGGCATTTACACAACACTGCTTTCTTTGAAAGACAGGAAATCTTTTCTACCCCAATCTTATTTGAACAAAAAGCATTGACGATTAAAAAATTCGAAGTTTACTTCCCAGACTTTATGGAAAGTGCTCGTCAAGAACTGGCTCAATACCGTCAGGCAATTGGACAGCATGACCATCCTGAACAATTGGAACACTTAATGTACACCATCTTGACCCATGCTAAAAACCTCTCTACTCAATTGTTAGAAAATCGACCACCTATCAAGGTTTTGATTATTAGTAACTTTGACCATGCTATATCCCTTACCTTTGTTGATATGCTTTCCTATTACTGTAATAACCGCTTCACCTTCGATATTTGGGATGAATTACAAACAAGTCCTGAGATTTTAAATCAGACAGATTATGATATCATCGTGTCTAATTTCTATATTCCAGGGATTACCAAGAAATTTATTTGCCAAAACCATCTGCCAATCATGGATTTGGTTAATCATCTTAACTGTTTATCAAATGAGATTCATATATCCAATACTTTATAAACTAAAAAAACTCAGCACGATTTTCCATGCTGGGTTTTCTTCTTTTATCCTTATTTATACTTCCTTAACAAAAACCAATTCCTGTGGCTGGGACAGGTCTTCTCGGTAGTTAAATCCTGCAAATCTTAAGCGACGAGCTTCTTCCACCGTTTGTACTTGATTTTCTATCAGCGCTGTCAGGAAGGCACCACGCGCTTTCTTAGAAATAGTTGAGTGAATTTTCAGCTGACCACCCTTGTCCTCCATGAATTTGAAGGTCACCATCTTTTCTCTAATTTCCTTAGAAAACACAGTCTCAAACTCGGATGACAATAGAGAGAAAATCATTTCTTCCTGCTTCACAGCCTCATCATAGGCTTGCTTCCAATGGCTCTTCAATGTCTTACCAGCGACCTTTAATTTCATCAAAAAGTCCAAACGGTGAGGGGCTATGGGTGACAAGGCTGGAACAACACCGTACAAAGCCGAGGTAATGAAGACATGATTTTCAAGATAGGCTTGTTCTACCTCGGTCAATTTGTCTCTCTTAATGTGACGATACATAAGGCCATCAAAAAGTTTCAAGGCTGGATAGTTTTGAGCAGTTTGCTTTTTCAAGGCTTGGATATTTTGAAATTCTTCCGCAGCTTTCTCGGCTGAAACTTTGTAAAAACTCTCCAATTGACTAGTAGAATAGAGGGCCAAGGCATCCAGCACAGCCTGACTTTCTGGTTTTAAAGGAGTGGCTTCAATACTTGGCAAATCTGTGTTCATTTCTTTTGCTGTTGGGATTAAAATTTTCATATTAATAGTGTAGCATATTTTTGAGCCACTACCAAGAAATTCATCTAAAAAACCTCGGGTTGACCGAGGTTTTTCTGTTTATTTTGGCCATCCTAACCAGATAGCCACGAGAACAAGGGATATGCCAGCTAAGCTTGTTAAGATAGATAAGAATTTATCTTTTTTCTCCTTGAACTGAGAAAAACCTATCTTCAAAGCGAGCAGTCCGAGTAGCATTGAAGCAAGCATCACATAAAACCCCATTTGTTTGTCCTCCATAGACTTATTTTACCTTATTATAACATATATTTCTTAAATAAAGCTTTTTTATACTCAATGAAAATCAAAGAGCAAACTAGGAAGCTAGCCTCAGGCTGCTCAAAACACTGTTTTGAGGTTGCAGATAGAGTTGACGTGGTTTAAAGAGATTTTAGAAGAGTATTACTGGACTTTAAAGGTCTTGAGATAATTATCTTTTCCGACTTGACCTTCGAAGTTTTTACCATTTTCAAGATAAGGGAGCTCATCCGATACAGAAGCCTTGACCTTGTAAATCTTGCCATCAACTTTAAAAAAGTAGACAGTATCGCCCTTGATAACAGCTGATTTGAGGTCTGCTACCACACCCTTGATACTTTCTGTCGTTTCATTATCAATTTCAAGATCGTTTTTGTTGGCGTACTTGCTGAGCAGTTCTTCCACTGTCGTTGCTACGATAACATTTTGGTACTCGACTGCGTCTACCAGGGCGTACTCTTTGACCAAGCCAGCATTGTCCTTCAAGCCCATGATGTAGAGAGGCTTGTCATTAAGGTTGATGAGGATTGGGAAGGTTGCCTTGTAGGATTTCTCTTGGACAGCACCTTCGGCTGATTCACGGGCTGATTCTTCGGTCGCAGAAGCCAAGCTATACTTAGTGATTTCCCCTGTCCGCATATTTTCAAGAATGAAACCAAGATTACTTTCATCTGCATTGGCCGATGTCACACCTGTGTAGAGGTAGATATCATTGCCGATAGACAAGTAATTATAGCCCTTGGTAGTCTGGGTCACATTTTTCTTGGAAATCATAGCATTCCAGAAACCATCCTTGTACTTGCCGTTGTAGTTAATTTGCTCAATGGTTTCCTCAGCTGGATAGATCCTATCCACCCATTCTGGAACATCTGCCAAGTTGTATTCCTTGGTTTCTCCATTTGTGGCGTCCAAGATAATGACTGAAACAGGACGGGGAACCGCAAGCCCAAATTGCTTTTGGTAAACCGTTGCTACATAGAAAGGATTGCCCTCATCGTCCACCTCAAAAGATGGAGTCTTGAAGATTTTAGTTGGGTACTTCAAGCGCAGGTGACGCTTGACATCACGGTTAAAATACTCCGAGTCCGAATACTTGATTGGTGTCTTCAAATCTACCAAGTCTGCATTCCCAGTTACCATGTCCACCTTAATATATTCGCCGATTCCCTTGGCCTGATTATTAAACCATTTGATAGGGTCTGCATATTCTAGTGGTGTAACCCGATAAGGTTTCCCATCAATCGTCAATTGGGTATAGGTGTCTGCCGCTACGTACTGCGACACCTTATCCGTTAGGGAACCCAAGTAGCGGTCACCAATTTTTTCAGCAGTACTTCTATCTAAGATTGGAACCTTACTGGTGTCAGTCTTAGGAAATTCAGTAAACTCTTTTTCCGTCACCGTGACTACATTGGCATAATTTTTAGCCTGAAAAATGCTAGAGGTCACCAAGGAAACTAAAGCGGCCAAGAGCAGAATTCCTCCAATAGAAGCTAAAAGGATTTTCCCTAACCGATTGATTTTGAAACCCTCAAGATTTAAGGCAGCTTCCGCCTTGCCGTGGCGCACATGAACCGTTTTGACAAGGTTTATCCCCTTGCCAAAACCAAATAAGATTGCCACAACTAACAAATGCCCACAGAGGAAAAAGAGAAATTCCCAGCTAGTCAGGTTAAGAGGCGGTAAAAAGATATACCAGGTCGTTGCGATAAAAATAAGTTCAAAGACTATTCGTTTCATTTGCTTTCCTCCTAAATGATTCGTCCTTCCAAGTGATCCAGTTCATGCTGGCAAATCTGAGCCGGGAAACCTGTCAAGCTAATGGTCTGTTCCTGCCACTTGCTGTCACGATAGGCAACCCTAATGGTTTTATAACGCTTACTAGGTCTCACACCTGTCAAGGACAAACAGCCTTCTTCTGTCTCATAAGCTCCTTCAGAGGACAGGAGCACTGGATTAAACATGACCATTGGAACCAAGCCAAGATTAAAGATAATCACGCGCTTCTGCACCCCAATCATATTTGCAGCCAGACCAACACAGGTCTCGCGATTAGCTAAAAGCGTATCTTGTAAATCTCTGGCGAGATACAGATCATCCTGACTTGCCGGCTGAGATACCTGAGATAAAAACAAAATATCCTTCACAATTTTCTTTTCCACTTCTGCTCACTCCTCTTGCTTTTTACTATATTATAGCAATTATAGCACAAAAGACGACAACTGCAAGCCCTTTCCCTTAACTGTAACAAAAAGCCATCCGAAGATGACTTTCTTTTTATATCGCATTCTTATCAAAGCCGAGTTTGCGTTGAATAAACTTAACGATTTCGACGATAATAATCATTGAGAAGCTTCCGCCCATAACGATTCCCCATTGTGACAAGTCTAGTTTGGTTACGTGGAAGATTCCTTCAAGTGGCTCTACGACAATTGTTGCCATGAGAAGGATAAAGGATACCAAGATTGACCAGTTAAAGGTCTTAGACTTGAATGGGCCAACTGTCAAGATAGATTGGTAAACAGACTTAACGTTGTAGGCATGGAAGAGCTGAATCAAACCAAGGGTTGCAAAGGCCATAGTAAGAGCATCCGCATGAATGGCATGATTGTCACCCACGTGAACTGGGTAAAGAAGGGCAAGACCATAAACACTCATAACAATAGCTGCTTGGAGTACACCTTGATAAATGATCGAACTCAAAACACCACCTGAGAAAAAGCTTGCCTTGCGTCCACGTGGTTTATGGTTCATGACACCAGGCTCAGCAGGCTCAACACCAAGAGCGATAGCTGGGAAGGTATCCGTTACCAAGTTGATCCACAAAAGATGAACTGGTTGCAAAACATCCCAACCAAACAAGGTTGATAGGAAGATTGTTAATACTTCAGCAGTATTAGCAGAAAGTAGATACTGAATAGTCTTTTGAATGTTTGAGAAGACCTTACGCCCTTCTTCAACTGCGACGATGATGGTCGCAAAGTTATCATCTGCAAGAATCATATCAGATGCACCCTTAGAAACCTCTGTACCAGTGATTCCCATACCAATACCGATATCGGCTGTTT